>Ga0214921_10008969_pt1 | contig 12765 bp, 20 predicted proteins | sample LL1505_MetaG_FD_177992 | JGI IMG/M metagenome (GOLD analysis project Ga0214921, IMG submission 177992) | Freshwater microbial communities from Lake Lanier, Atlanta, Georgia, United States - LL-1505 | ecosystem: Environmental > Aquatic > Freshwater > Lake | place: USA: Georgia | collected... | reverse complement strand
TCTACCACTGAGTTAACGAGGCATACATTTTGGTGGACCGTAAGAGAATCGAACTCTTACCTCTGACGTGCAAAGCCAGCGTGCTCCCATTATCACTAACAGCCCAAAACTTGGTCCGAGTGGCAGGATTCGAACCTGCGACCCTCTGGTCCCAAACCAGATGCGCTACCAGACTGCGCTACACTCGGATAAAAACTGGTGCCCCATGACAGAATCGAACTGCCGTAACCTGATTACAAAACAGGTGTAATGCCATTATACTAATAGGGCGAAACTTGGTCCTCTCGACAAGAATTGAACTTGTAATGGACGCTTATCAAGCGTCTGTTATACCATTTAACTACAAGAGGATATTTGGTGCTGCCTAGTAGAATCGAACTACTTTCCGAGGTTCTTCAGACCCCTGCTATGACCACATCAGCTAAAGCAGCATTTTATTTGGGGTGTCGTATGAGAATTGAACTCATGATGACGGAATCACAATCCGTAGTTTTACCACTAAACTAACAACACCATAATTGGTAGGGGCACAGAGAATTGAACTCTGGTTAATAGGTTAAAAGCCTACTACTTTACCACTAAGTTATACCCCCCAAAATTTACTAAACAAAAACACATTGAGTAGGAGTCGAACCTACATTTAATGCCTTAAGAACACCATCCTGACCAATTAGATGATCAATGTGTTTTTGTTTGGCACCCGAAATAAGAATCGAACTTATACTAACAGAGTCAAAGTCTGTTGTGCTACCACTACACCATTCGGGAACATTTGGTACGCAAATTTTTAAAGAACAATAAGCACGATGGCTACAAAACAAAAAACCCTCTAACTTTTCAGGTAGAGGGTTTTGGGAAATAAACTTTTATCTGTTTACTTTACTTTCCAAAACCCCCTCGATCAAACGCATATGATACATTAATCTCTGGGCGTGTGCATGTCCAGCCACTTAATAGTGGTAGATGCTTATTCAGCTGTCTGGATATGTTTAACGATTTCATAGATTGATTATACTACAGTTTTGATTGAAAGTAAAGCGAAATTTTAATAACCTTACAGTTCGTAGGGTTATGATTTATTTAGGAATTTTTCTCAGTTCTAGCACCTATTATACCAAATTATTTGATAAAAGTCAAGCGATTTATGAAAATACTTTTACTGAATGTTGCATTTCGAATTCACGTGCATCAGCGATAGTGTTAACCATCGGGTGACCTTTGATGTTCAAACTTGTGTTGAGTAACATTGGACAATTTGTTTTTGCATACCAAAGTTCAAGAAGTTTACGAAGTCCACCATCTTCTTTACCAACAGTCTGAACTCTACTTGTTCCATCAACATGAACGATAGCAGGAAAACTATTTGGAGATTTACATCTTGCTGTTACTTGCATGAATGGACTTTTCGTCCACCCCTTCGGCATTTCAAAATAATTATGAACATGCTCTTCCAAAATAATTGGAGCAAATGGTCTAAACTCTTGTCTCTGTTTAATTGCGTTTACTCTATTTTTGATGTCAGAACCACGAGGATCCGCAATTAAACTTCTGTTGCCCAAAGCACGTGGACCAAACTCAGCCTTTCCTCTAGCGACACCGCATATTTTATGTTCAAGCAGATAATCTAATATCTCATAATCTGAACTATGATATCCCATATCATAGCCAAGAAATGTAGTATCAAATGGTATATGTATTTTCTTCTCAGCAAGCACTGCGCCAATAGCACTACCTGAATCTCCAGGTGCTGGCATTATCCATGTTTCGTTAAACAAAAAACCCACTCTTGAATTTGCAACACAATTTAACGCACACCCACCCATCAATACCAGATTATTGCTTTTGACTATATCTTTAGCAGTTAAAAGTAAATCAAATAAAAGTTCTTCATATACAACTTGAGTGGCTGATGCAATATCAAATATATCAGCTGTTGGTTCCCAATCTTTACAACCTCTATGCAAATTGGTTGTTCTGAATAACTGCTCAACAGATTTCTTTAGTTTATTTCCATCACCATAAGCGGACATACCCATTAAGATATATTCTTCCTCATTTGGTTTAAGACCAACACGTTGAGTCATTGCTGAATAGAATAAACCAATGCTATATGGATATTGTTTGCTCCAAACTTTTTTTAATGAGTTTCCTTCAGCTTTCCAAATAGAAACTGTATCGAATTCTCCAATAGCATCGATAACTATAACGCATGCATCATCAAACTTGCTTGTGAAGTATCCAGCAGCTGCATGGCTATGGTGATGATCAACATAAGTTATTGGACAAACTATATCCATTTTAGAAAGATATCTACTTACATCGTTTTCTTTCCAATTAAAACCTTGGCCAGCAATAACTTGTCTTGCTGTTTTTTTATATGGATTTTCGTACCAGTAAACTCGTTCTGGTTCACCCCACATATATGCATATGATATTAGAATGTTGGATAACTCTGATGAGTTTTTTATTCGATTAAACCTTTCAGATTCAGAAGCAAAAACTAATTTGTCATCAACAAAAACTGCCAAAGCAGCATCGTGGCTGTTGCCACTAATTCCCCAAGATATCATTTTGTTCTATGTGTTTTTGTAAGAGATTTGCGTAGGCAGTCTGCCCGTCTTCACCCCAATGGGTTTTTGTCCCATAAGGTGCATTCGGTATTTTAAGCACTTCTCTCAAATAAGGTGAATACATTTCGCTGTGATTGCTGAATCCAAGATGTTTAGGAATTCTTTCATTATATGTTTTTAATAATGTAATGTATAATTCTTTAATCTTTTTATTTGAAATGTTATCTGGATTTACAAATCCATCAAAAGCATTCATAAAACAATATTTTATATTATATCGTTCTAAGAAAACTGCTGTCATGTATATATAAAATAAATTTTTGTAAATCAAATATTCATAATTTTCCATTAATGCTTTTGATTCAACATACGATTTGGCGAAAGTAGAAGTTGGTCTCATTGTAATTGAATACAAAGAATGCGATTTATGTTCGTCATTGTCCCAAGTTAAGAACCTTTCAAACCCACTCCAAAGAATACATACAAATAAATCATTTGTTGAGTTTTTAGAAACCCAATCAACAGTACTCATATAAATGTATTCATTGCCTTCACCTGGAGTTGCTATATTAAAATAGTCCATGTTAAATGAATCTGCTAGATATTTTGCCCAAGAAACATCTATGTTATATCTTTGTTTTTCTTGAGTTGAATCTGTTCCAGCAGTAAAACTACATCCATTGGCAAGTAATTTCATTTGTAGATAAATGGATCGTGTTTTTTAATTTCTCTCTTACGTTTCCATAAAAGATATTTTGTTCTTATGTAGGTTATAAGATTCATGTTAATTATTTTTCTTCAGGTCTTACACCATTGGAGCCAAATGTCCTTAAGAATTCATCATTGACTCTTAGTTCTTCCAAGAACTCATCGTAATCTCTTTTTACTCCAGTAATTAATGCTAGACGATAGTCATATTTCATGTCAGTATAATCAGTAGGCTCAACATAATGCAGCAAATATCCTGGATGCAAAACAAGCATCCCCTCTTCAATTTTTATCCTTTTGTAAGGTGTGAATTGATTTAACCAATTTATACCACCTCTAGGATCTACTACGCACAAATTACCAGGATTTCTTTTTTCTGCCGTAATATAAAATGCAGCTACACCATAATTCATAGTATGTTTATGTGGAGAAACTCTATACTCACCTGGTAAAACTTCTCTGAAATATCCTTTAGAAATTCTTAATGGAGGTAATGGTTGTTCAGCATATGGTCTAAAGTATTTTTCAGACAACTCAATAATTTTGTCACGAACTGTTGTCAATGTTTCTGGTAAATTGGGTAGTCTCCATATATCAGTATGATTAAACTGACCTGGACCAGCAACAATTTCTTTAACATCCTCACGTAGTTGATCAACAAATTCTTTTGGGAATGGTCTAGCAATAACTACTGGTGTATCCCATAACTTATGACACATTTCATCAGAAGATGTATCTAAGTAAGTTGATACTTTCATTGTCATTTCACTCATACTTTATTAACCTCTATTTTACAATTACGCAAGAACTCAAGACCATCATCGTTACGATACGATTGTCTATAATATAATGTATTTATACCTGCTCCATGAATCAATTTAGCGCAGTGAACGCAAGGAGCATGAGTGCAGAATAAACTGGAGCCATTGCCTGATTCACCATCACGAGCCAATTTGATAATTGCATTTGCTTCAGCATGGATAACCTCATCTTTTGTTTTTAATTCATATAATTTTTTATTTACATCAAGGTAGACATCTGCTTTGCTCTGATATAACATTGATTCTTCTAATGTTGGATCAACATAAATCTTATTTTCGCATTCGTTTGTCCATCCAGATGGCATTCCATTATACCCAATTGAGATGATACGATTGTCTTTCACGACAACCGCACCAACCTGCAATCGTTTTGCACTGGACAACTGGGCGAATCTAGTCGCAGTGTCCATAAACGCATCAATCCATTTTTGTTTCATAATACTTCCAGTTTTCTGGTTTATATAAACCCCAAGGATTCTTATTATTTGAATTTTTGTAAATTAATAATAGATCTCCTGCTATACATTTTCTCTCGTTCTTAAAATTACCTTTAGGAACATAATGATCTAATTTTGATGGGAATATACATAATTGACCTTCTTTAATCTTTAGTGTATAATTTAAACTATTATACATGTTATCACCAAAACTATTTGGTGGAGAACCTATATTTGAATTAAATGCTCCATAAAATGGTTCATTTGTATTTCTTTTATTATCATAAAAACATATTACATCACAACTGTCTTTCGGAACATCTATGTAATACGTAAAAGATAAATGGTGATCAGAATGATTATGGGCAGGAACACCATTGTTACTATTTACAAATGACATCCATGATTTAGCAATAACAAGATAAAAATTATCTGTATTCATATTCAAATGTCTTAGATAATCATTCGCAGAATTCACTACAAATTTATAGAATTCCTGAAAGTGTTCATCATGATGTGTTTTGTTCTGCCCATGCTGCTCTCCAACTTCATCATATTTTAAATGTGAATATTTATTATTGAATATATTCTTATGCTCTGAGTGGCTAGAATTCTCGAATAATGCTATAAGAGTTGGAAATAGATTTAATGGGGTCATTTACTAAAACCAAATGGACATTTAGTCTGTTTTGGATAATTTAACTTTCTATGATTTGTATAAGAATTATGCACCTGGTAATTAACTCGTTTAGTATGCCACTCATTAGGCGATATTAAATGATTTTTAATCTTAACCCTACTTTCCGAAATTGGTATTAGGTGTACAAATGGATCTCCAGCATCAAATCTAGTAATAGTACCATTCTTAACAAAAGCATTTACATGAGTAGCATTCTGGTATTTAAAATCAACAACCGCAGAAAGAGCATTAAAACTATTGGCGTTATCACTGCGATGCCAATCACAACGATTCCAAGTAAATTTTACACCACTGCTCTCGTAGACTAACCATGGGGATAATAATTTAATATGAGTATGATCTTTATAGATATTATCACCATATTGCCAGCGTGGATGTACTTCATAGATAGTTATTTCCTGAAACACAGATGGAATAACTGTCTTACCAGAATCAGTAACTTCAATGTTAAACTCATGCCAAGCTGGTATAATAAAACCATTAGAGAATAAATCAGTAAGACCATTACATAGTTTAATCGTTCCAGTCTTAATTGTCATTTTAGAATCTGGGATATTTGGATCGTTTGTTGCTTTTGCTTCAACAAACTTTGGCATATCTTTAAAATATTTTGGGTAGTATTTACTTGCTTGTTCAATTGGAAAATTCTCAATCAAGGTTGCATTACACGTAAATGTATCAACTACAATTTCTTTTCGCTTAAACCAAAACATTTGGATCCTCTCTCAATCCACGCCATGTGCCAACTTTATAATCTTTTCCATCAAGTGTCCATTTCTCACCATCCCAAAGAACTTTCTTATAGAATGGCCAGTTTGGAGAACCTTGTTCAGTAACCTCGTATTCACCAACACGTGCAGGATTAACATCAACTGGATACCAATCAGTAACTGTCATTAAGTATTCTTGATATTCTTCCTCTGCTTGCTCTTCAGCAATCCAGTCTTCATGACGCTCCATGAGTGCGGTAAAATCTAAAATGTCTTCGGGGATTTGTTCTAATGTATCACGATCGCTGATATCATACTCATAGAAGTCATCATAACCATCACGCCATGCGCCACAGTAGCCCATTCCTGGCTCCCAGTACATCGCTTCTACCGTATAACCATTACTTTCCATAAATTCATACAGAGCAATTGGTGGTGACCAAGCAGAATCAAATGATACCCAAATAGTATTATCATCTTGGCGATTCCAATCATGGATGCCAGCATCCCACTTTGAACCCCAGTTGTTTACTGACCATTCATAATCCCACTCACCACTTGGGTTTGGGTAAATGACATTGAATAGTTCTTGATTTTTATCGTTGCTAAGACCAGCTTCGATAACATCAATTTTTAATTTATCTTCGTGGGTAATTGTTACTGTATTGTCACACCAATTCGGCATAATATAAACTCCATAATTAAAGGTTTTTGATTTTGGCTATCACTTGCTCTGCTGCTTTCATTCCTTCTTTCTCCATCATATCATCAAACAATTCTTCTCTTGCGAGTTGAATGTTGTTTAATACTATCATGGCTTCTCGTTCGTCCATAGAGTTGAGCATCATTTTGAACTCATCCTCTTCAAGACTTAGAAGGAATAAAATAAAGTCTCTGTCTTCGTCTTCAAGATGTCGCACTTTCTTTGGCTTTCTTCTCTAATGGAGGAATGAACCCAGCATCAGTTACCAATTTTCGTGTGATCTTTGGATATTTCTTATGTAGTGTCTGGTCTTTAATCGCGATCAAGACTTCTGCTTCACTAGGATGACAACCCTCAAGCATAGAGATAAACAATCCCTCACGCTTTAATGGTGACAAATCTGCTCGGCAGAAAACATACAACCTGCGCATTTCACTGAACATATTTGTTGGTGTCATACCCAACGGCTCATCTGCAGGTTTGAATGGCGGAGTACCTTCAGGAAGAATCATTTTCTTTGAAGGGTCAAACGCATATTCAAAAATCAATTTCAATACAGCATCACCCTTATACAATTCAATTGCAGAAGGAGTCGCTTGAATCTCTTCAAGCATTTGAGTTACATACTTACGCATATTAAAAATCCTCTAGTTCATCTAACAATAAACGACATTTGTGATCAATCAGATATTGCATAATCGCCATCTTATCGCCTGTCGGTTTATTATTTAGGTATACATCAATAATAGTTTTGGAAACGTCTTCTGGAATAAAGTCAAAGTCAACCAGAGTTGCGTTACGATGCCAGTTGCGACGCTCTTCATCATTCTTACAAGCAATGAAGCCATTCTCAAAGAATTCTTGAAGACGCTTTGCGCTCATAGGTTTCTGGCGTTCACCTTCCATGAATACATTATCCTTACTTAGAATATTTGGTACTCCATCGCCAGCGTCACCCTTAACAATATGTTCAATCTTGTGCTCAATGATTTCTTTCTTAGTGGCAGTGATATACTTCTTCTGCATTGGTGACCACTGTTTCACATTAGGGTATAGTTGTAGCTGTTTAAAATCTTTGTCAGAAGACAGAATTAAAACTTTTTGCGATTCTTCAACTAGACCTTCTTGGACCAATTCGTTTTCTTGAACATATTTTGTCATTACTGCAATGATATCGTCTGCTTCAGCACGATCAATGTGTAGGACTTTATATGGAAAGTATTTGGCAAGATCAGTGCGCATCTCAGAAAGGGTATCAAAGATCAAACCCCAATCAAGATCAGATTTCTCTCGATTACTTTTACGCATACCTTTGTAGTATTCAAAGAATTCTTTGCGCCAGTACTTACGTCCATCACAACAGATAACTACATCACCATATTCTTTGCCATACTTTTTCTTGTATGATTTAATAGTAGATAATGTTACATGACGAATAAGATTTTTAACCTCAGACTCAGTACCTTTCAACTCACGTTGAAATGTTAAAATGGCTGCAAGCGCAACCTGCGAATAATCAATTAGAATCATTAATATTCTCTTTCCTTTGTTGTAATGAAAGAAACATGGCATTACAGTATCTACCATTACCACTAAATTCATTTTGCAATTTAGATTTTATTTCTTTTACTTCATGTGTTGTACAAGACATAATAACAAGTGATCTATTATGTTTTACTTCTACTGTTGCTTGTTTTGTCGAATTACAAGAATATAAAATTACTTCCCCACCTTCAAATTGTTTTGGTTCAATGTAAAAGTAATTTAAAATTGTAAAAAAGAAATTGTCTTTGTGAGGTTTATAATATTGTGAATTCTCATAATACGAAAGTAAATGTGTTCTGCAATCACAGTCAATTAACCCTTTAAACATAGTGTTGAATTCAAGTAGTTTATCTTGAAATTCTTTACATGTGGTTTGTTCCATACCATGTTTAATTAACGCTGAGTGTTTCCAATTTCTAAAAACTGCTTCTAAAAATACACCATTCTTAGATGTCAAGAATTGGTCATTTTCTACTGCAGATTTTAAATGTGTTTCATCTTTCATTATAGATGGTTTCGTCAACCACTTCAACTCAATCATAATTTCTTTGAGTTGTTCTTCAGTATAGAAGTTATCTATTACAACTGCATCTATACCATCTGCGATATAATTAAATTCCATTAAAATGCTCCGAGGATAATAGTTTCCTCATTGATACGACCATTTGGTTGAGAAGGTTTAGTCTTAAGTGTTTTCAAAGCATTGGTCAAAGCACGTTTACCCATAGATAATTCTTTGAAGAATTCCTCTGGCTTACGTAGGGTAAATGCTTTCGATTCTTTAATATCAAAGCCAATGATAGTAGTTCCCTTAACTGAAACAGTACCATTCTCTGCTCGATAAACACCGACACGACGATACTTAGTATTATAGAACCACACTTCACTAGAACCAATTATACCTGTTGGGTTGACAGATTTCAAATTTAATTCTGCAAACTCACGCAAGAACTTCATCTTAGCAACCATCTTGGTAGGAGAAACTTCCTTGCGTTTACGTGGAGCACGATTGGCTTTAGCAGTCTGAACCATTTGCTGACAATCAGCAATAATCGTTTGCAAGAACTCTGAAAACTTCTTTAACTCTCGTTTATTAAAATGCGAGTAACCCTCTACAAGTTGCGGATCATCGCCAGCAATGGCTTCCTCAATTTCTCTGGCAGTACCAACAAACAACTCTCCAATGCGTTTAGCAATCGGTCCAGCCACTTGATTCGAAAGTAGATAATTCTTTGTTGAAAAGTCGGACTTGCAACCATTGAGCACAAAGTCGTCAATCGCTCCCTCAATTTCACCAGCCAAGTCATGAGCCTTTTCTTCCATTCTTTGTTGAATTGATATCACATTAGATGGAGATGCTTCTTTGGCTGCAGCTGCATCTTTCTTATCTTGTTTGTCTTGAGACTTCTGACGAACCTTAATTTGATTCAGTAGTTTCTCAGTACCTTCATTATAATGTTTCATTTCCGCTTCTTGAAGTTCAGAACCGATATCCATCAAACGAGCAAGGATACCTGGAGTACGGAAATGGTACTCATCAACTTTAAGAAGTTCAACTGCTACTTTCTTATCGATCTTAGCGTAGTGACTAATGAACCACTTCTTCTTATCTTTGTCGTCACTGTTAGAGTTGTAATAGTTTAGAACATGGAGCAAATCACGCATGTAGTTATCTTGTGTGAGTACTCGCTCATCACCTTTCATGAACGCTTCAGCTTTCGCTGTTGCTGCCCTACGTTTTGCTGTATTCACTGCCATGTTATATCCTTATTTTGATTTGAATGAGAGACCAGTTGAGCCACCTACAACACCACCAAGAATCAATGCAGCACACCAAGTGTCAAAACTGATTGGAATGTTGAGGGCTGGGAATAATGTGTTCAGTGACCAAATAGTTGCGACTGGCGCAAGAATGAGCAAGAGAACAACAAAACCAATTGCAAATAGATATTTCATAGCGTAAACTCAACTTTAATTACTGATTCCCAGCGGAAAGATCTCCACTCAGATTTTTCTGTGTCAAAGACCCGAACTGCGGATCCATTAGACGTGGTAGACGAACCTTCGGTTTTTGGGATCTTATCTGTTGGGATACGACCTTCGACAAGGGTACATTGCATGGCTCTTTCGGTGCCATCTGCTTTGGTGAAAGTAACGCACAGATCTTTGACTTGTTCATCGTGGAGAACTCCTAGTGTCCATGTTTTAAATTCTTCAAACTCTTTTTCATTTTTGAATACTGTTTGCATTATCAAGTTCCTTTTTCAAATCTTCAATCATTGGACCAAAAAATGATATGAATTCTTTAGTGTCATAAAATGTAGTGTGACCATTATCTGTTAGAGTAGTTCCATCTTCTTTGAAGGAAGTCTGTTTGATTGAAAACTCAACCAAATCATATGGGCGACTCTTAACTATAATCTTTCGTGTCAGTCCTTCACGAACTAACTCATATTCATAATCCATCTTGCATTACCTTCCTATGTTTAGGTTGACGTATATACTTGACCTTGGACTCCACAGTACGCATACGGTACTTAGGTGTTCGTAAATCTTTTGCAACAAGATTTCTAGGTCTCATAGGTTTATTATACACGTTATCCTCTTACAAAGCAAATTTCTTTAAAAGTTCTTTTGCATCAGTTGTATCGCGCACTTCATTGTCAAGTTCTGCCATAATGATCAGACGCTGCAACAACTCGGCTTCTTTCTGCAAATTGTCATCAAGGGAATTATACCACTCAAAGTAGTCTTCCTCTGAATCAAGATTCCACATGATATTCAACATACGCTTTTGACGCTTACTTACGCCATGAATTTTAATTTCGCTCATGCTACCTTCTTAAAAATACTGGACCATGTTTGAAGTTTCATCATCTTCTCACTCTTTGCGGTCATTACAGCTGACTCGCTGACCATACCTGAATCAATCAGAAGGTCAATCATGCACATCAAGTCGCCAATTTCTTCTTCTAGGTGTTCACGATTTGAAACACCTTTGTGGTGGTCTTCCATCCCAAACCTAAAAACCTTACTGATGGCTTGTGTAACTTCAGCACATTCTTCTTGCGTAATCAACAGGATCTCACGATTCGCTTCATTAATTTCATGCATCTTCATAAATTTATTCATAATTCTTTTTATCACCAAATCTTTCATTAAACTCATAACCCATAAAGTAAGCACGCATTTCTGCAATGCTCATATCTTTGGATTCAACTCGGTCGCCACGATAAGAACCCTCTGGATACCAGTGCGGGTCTTGTGGACGACTGTAATGACTATCAGCTGAACCACGATCAAAAGGACTACCATGAGTACGATCAAAAATTTCACCACGATACTCAACTTTATCAATTTCTTCAATAATCATATTCATGCTTTAACCCTTTCATTCCAACGCTGTTCAACAATTTCATTTACCCAATCAATTGGGCAACCACAATAATTTGATATCTCTTCGCAAGACCACTTCGTGGTATCTAGAAGATAGTTTATTTCTTCCCACAAATCTTTCATAGCAGCCATAAAAACCTCACTCAACAAATTGTTTAAAAATCACATTATTATAAACTTCACCGATATAAGAACCGAACGTAGTTTCATAAACAAAAACATTAGAATCAGCAGCACCGACCGCAAATTCATATTCAGAAGCCATCATATCAGCATCAGCCCGATTATCAGTCACAGCGACAGTAGCTTCACCATCAAAAACTAAAAAAACTTTTTTCATTTTTATCACCTTTTCATCATTTATACAACTATTATACCCCATCATGCAATGAAAGTAAAGCGAAATGTTGTAATCCCCTCAGAAAGTGAGGGGATTCGTAAGTTGTTGTTGCAGAAGGGTTATTTAGAGGAAAATAATCGGTCTAAGAAGTGGGTTTCGAACATCCGATCCGCCTTGCGTCCAAGAGAAGGATGCAAGACTAGCAACATTTGCAAGATAATCGCAATGGATAGTGTGCAAACTACCCAAAGAGCACCCATAATTGGGATGGTAAAAAATGCCAGTAGCCAAGCAAGGATCTGACAAAGTTTCAATAGGATTTTATATAGCGAGTGCATCATTCCACCAATTCATTTACAAAGTTTAATAGTAAGTCATGATGTCTTCCATCATGGTAGTGTTTATTTATATACTGCCAAGGTTTCTCATACCAATACTTTGGTGCTTCTGGATGACAACCAATAATACCGATCCTGCCTTGGATGATTGCCATGGGATCACCATTGGCATATCGTGCAACTGTTTTGAATTTAGTTTCATCACCAATTAGCGCACACCCATCATAGAAGTACATATCTTCTTTTACGTCATTCCATGTAACTGAAGCTACTGTTCCGTAGCTTCTCTTAATATCTGCATTTGGTCGCTTTATATATTGAACAGCGTTAACACCATCAAGTATATCGAAGTAACGCTCTCCAGCCCAATAAGCACCCATGCAGATACCAAGATAGTGACCACCACTTGATATGAACTCGGCGATTCTATTCGCTCGCCTTCTAGTGAAGAAATTAGGATACGAGTCGCTATCCCCAATCCCACCAGGAAAAGCAAT
>Ga0214921_10008968_pt1 | contig 12766 bp, 12 predicted proteins | sample LL1505_MetaG_FD_177992 | JGI IMG/M metagenome (GOLD analysis project Ga0214921, IMG submission 177992) | Freshwater microbial communities from Lake Lanier, Atlanta, Georgia, United States - LL-1505 | ecosystem: Environmental > Aquatic > Freshwater > Lake | place: USA: Georgia | collected... | reverse complement strand
ATGCAAATTGCCTCAATGGCAGTCTGCGGCCCGACGACATGCTCCATGGCTGTCACAAACTCGGTTGCAAGGCGTCCATGCGTTACGAGCACTAGACCAATCATCAACCACCCCGTCTCACTGTGTCGGGCTCGCCTGAGCGCCGGACTCGTCTTCTTTGCCTGCACTGTCGCCGGCGGCCTCTATGTCTCTATGAGACAAAATAGGCGTGAACCCATGGTTCGCCAAGTGACGCGCGACTCGTTCCGCCACATGAACAGACCGATGGCGGCCGCCCGTACACCCAAAAGCGATCGTCACATAGGCTTTTCCTTCAAGCCCGTAACGGGGGAGGAGTGTCAGCAGCAGCCCTTCGATCTGACGAACAACATCTTCATAGGCAGGGTCTTCCGCAATAAAGCGAGAGATGCGGGCATCGAGGCCCGTCAGCGGCCGTAGTGCTGCATCCCAATGCGGGTTTCGCAAAAAGCGCATGTCAAAAACAAGATCCGCATTTCTAGGAAGGCCGCGTGCATAGCCAAAGGATAGGACGGCAATATTCATGCCCACATCGCCCCAGTCACCAAAGCGCGTGCGGATTTCTTGCTTTAGGGCATTGGTTCTGCTCGCGGTGGTATCGATGACGTGTTCGGCCCAGCGGCGCAGCGGGGCAACAAGTTCCCGTTCGCTCGCAATACCATCCTTGGCTGGGCGGTCTGCTGCAAGCGGGTGGCGTCGTCGGGTTTCGGAATAGCGGCGCTCTAGCTCGCTGCCCGCGCAATCGACAAAAAGCATCGAAATGGGGCGACTTTCCCCATCTGGCAGGGCGTTGACCCGCGCGACGATCTGATCTGCGTCAAACCCCCGTGTCCGGCTGTCGATGCCTAAAGCGAGCGGGCGTTCTCCTGTCGCGCCTTCGGGAGCACGCGTCGCCAGCAAACGATCAAGCAGTTGAAAGGGTAGATTGTCGACAACCTCCCACCCCATATCCTCTAAAGTGTCGAGAACGGTTGATTTACCAGCCCCCGACATGCCGGTGACAAGGAGGATCCGTTCTGGTCCAGAAATGCTCATAACGGGCCTATGCCATGCGAGAGTGCCATTTCGATCTTCAAGGGCGCAGAGGCCTCCAACGCAGATAAGGCGATCCGTGGTATCATTACGCCAGCAATATCCTGAAAAGTCGGTTCGGGGAGGCGATCTGGAAGATCGGCGAGGTCAACATAGAGCTGAATTTGGGCGTTAGGTGTGAATGGCAAAGTGCAAATGCCGACGCCCCGAACCTCGATTTTTCCCTCAAGTTGGTTTGGCGGCGATGCCATAAGGGCATTGTCCTTCTTGGTCAGATTGACATAATCGTCGGCCACCAACATCGCTCCGCGGTCGATAAGGCGCAAGGCCAGATCTGACTTTCCGGTTCCGGACGCGCCGATTAACAAAATGCCCTTGTCCTTCACACAGACGCAGCTTGCATGAAGCAGCAAGGGGGCGGTCATGACCGCTTCCGGCGCGCGGAGGGGAGCGTGACGACAAACATCGCGCCGCCTGCGCCTGATGGACGGTCCCGCACGTCAATCGTCCCGTCATGGGCAAGGACAATGGTGCGCGCAATTGATAAGCCCAATCCGGAATGCCGGCCAAAGGCGGCAATATCTGACCGGTCACTATGGAAACGCTCAAAAATCGCGTCGCGACGATCTGCCGATACGCCCGGCCCTTCATCCTCGACCGACGCAATGACCTGCCCATTTGACGCCGTGGCTGCCACCTGAACAACGCCGTTCTCAGGCGAAAAGGAAATGGCATTATCAAGCAGATTGTCGAACATGCGCTCTATACGGCCCGGGTCGCCCATAATTGTGGTGGAGCCTCTTTGGGGGCGTGCAAAGGCAATGCGGATGCTATTATTTGCACCACGCGCATCGCGTTCGGCTAAAAGCCTCTCCAGCAATTGACCAATATCCATCTTCTCAAACCGGGTGCGGGTTAACTGCGCATCCATGCGGCTCGCCTCTGCGATATCTGTAATCAACTTATCGAGCCGATGAACATCAGCCGTGGCTATGTCCATTAATTGTTTTTTAAGCGCAGGGTCTGAGACGTTACCCATTGTCTCTAAGGCGGATGACAAGGATGCCAGCGGATTTTTCAGTTCATGCGCTACGTCTGCCGCAAATGCCTCTGTCGCATCGATCCGCTCTCTTAAGGTCTCTGTCATGTCCGATAAGGCACGGGACAGGGCACCAATCTCATCACTGCGATGGATTTGCGGTATCTTGATATCCCGTTCCCGGCCAAGGCGAACATGTTCAGCCGCAAGAGCGAGGGTGCCCAGCGGGACGGCAATTGTTCGGGCCAGAAAGCGGGAGAGTAGGATAGAGGCCAGCAGGGTGATACCGACAATCAGCCCCAGGCTGCTTCGTTCTGATCGGATCAGGCGGCGCACATCGCGTGCGTGCGTGTCAGTTACCAGCGCCATTTCGGGCACAGTGCCGAGTTGCGCCCGCGCGGTCACGATGTGCGTTCGGTCCTCGGCAAGTGTGATGGTGACATCCGACCTGGGAATGGCGTCAAAGTTCGTAAATTGGGGAATGGCCGGCGCGCGGACAATTACGTCAATTGTGTCATCAAGAACGGCGGCGACCTTGCGATCCCAACGTTCATCTTCTGAATTGATCAGGGTGATGTTGGGGGGATGTATCCGCCAACTATCCAAAACAATCTGTTTGCCTTTGATCAAGCGTATTCTGCTGCCTGTTTGCAATCCAAGTCGCGCAATATCACCGGGCCATTGGCTGCGATCTGCAAGGCTGAGCATGGTCGCCATCAGTCGCGCTTCAGAGCTGGCCTGCGCCATGCGTTCTGCGATCAATCGACTGCGGATGGAGTCAAGGTAGACAAGGCTCCCCGCCAGCAGGGCGACAGGCAGCAGGTTGACGAGCAAAATCCGCCAGCTGAGCGAAACGCGCCCGGTCCACCGCAAACGAAGATCGCGTGCCTCAGCCACCAGTGAACCGATATCCTGCGCCGTAAAGCGTATCGATGGAGTCAAAAGCGGCGTCTGCCACCCTGAATTTCTTTCGAAGACGCTTTATGTGACTGTCGATGGTACGATCATCGACATAAATATCGTCCTGATAGGCTGCATCCATCAGTTGACTGCGGGATTTGACGACGCCCGGCCTTTGGGCGAGCGCCTCTAAAATCATGAATTCTGTTACCGTCAGGGCAACATCGCAGCCCTTCCAGCGCACGCGATGCCGGGCGGGATCCATTTCCAAAGCGCCACGGACCATGATTTGATTTTCGGCCGCGCCCTCATCGTCGGGGGTAAGATTATTCAGATCGACTCGCCGGAGAATTGCGCGAATTCGCGCCAGTAAGAGGCGTTGTGAAAACGGCTTTGCAATATAATCATCGGCTCCAAGGGAAAGACCGAGCTCTTCATCGATTTCATCGTCTTTGGAGGTGAGGAAGATGACAGGCATTTGGGACGTTTCGCGCAATCGGCGAAGCAGCTCCAACCCATCCATGCGCGGCATTTTAATGTCGAAAATGCCGAGATCTGCGGGGTTTTCGGCCAGCGCCTTTAGCGCGGCTTCGCCGTCTGTATAAACCCGTGTGCGAAAACCCTCTGCCTGAAGCGCGATCGAAACCGACGTCAGGATGTTTCGATCATCGTCAACAAGCGCGATTGTCTTGTCCATCAAAGCTTACCTAAGTCGCGCAGCATTTTCCTTCCTTAGAAACATTCGATGTTTACGGCAATGTTGCGCATAAAGCACAAAGGGCGCGCTTGACGATATTTCTTGGCGCGGTTACGCGCCCTCGATCATCCGGTATATTTTTGGAGATAGTCCAGTGGCCGACAGAGTCCCCGCTTTCACCCTTGCTCAACAGGGACTGCATACGAATGCGGCCATCCACTGGAATTTGCTCACCAGTCCATTGATTGAAGAAGCCTTGCGCCGATGCGAGGGCATTCTCGCCGCTGATGGCCCGTTGGTAGTTGAAACTGGCAAGCACACGGGGCGTTCTGCCAAGGATAAGTTCATCGTCAAAGACGCAGAGACGGAAGATACGGTATGGTGGGGAAAAACCAACGTTCCGATGGATCCCGTCTTTTTCAACGCTTTGAAAGAAGATTTCCTTGCTGAAGTCGCAAAGCGGGACACGCTTTTTGTAGCTGACCTTTTTGGCGGATCGCAGCCGGAACATCGCGTTCGCGTTCGCGTCGTCAATGAATATGCCTGGCACAATCTCTTCATTCGGACATTGCTGGTGCGTCCCAAAGAGGAAGAGCTGGCGGGCTTTGTTCCGGAATACACAATTATCGATCTTCCAAACTTCCGGGCCGATCCGGAACGCCATGGCTGCCGCAGCGAAACAGTCGTCGCTGTCAATTTCAGCGAGAAACTGATTCTCATTGGCGGCACGGCTTATGCCGGTGAAATGAAGAAGTCGGTGTTCGGCATCCTCAATTATCTGCTGCCAGCCAAGGGCGTGATGCCGATGCATTGCTCCGCGAATATTGGCGCAAATGGCGACACGGCGATTTTCTTTGGCCTGTCAGGCACAGGTAAGACGACGTTGTCGGCAGATGCCAGCCGCACATTGATTGGCGATGATGAGCATGGCTGGTCGGACACGGCGGTCTTTAACTTTGAAGGTGGTTGCTACGCCAAGATGATCCGTCTCTCGGCAGAGGCCGAACCGGAAATTTTTGCGACGACCAAGCGGTTTGGCACGGTGCTGGAGAATGTCGTGATCGATCCGGTCACGCGCCAGCTTGATCTGGATGACAACAGCTTGGCTGAAAACAGCCGTGGGTCCTATCCGATTGACTTCATCCCCAACGCCTCGGCTGAAAATATGGGGCCGGTACCAAAGAATATCATCATGCTGACAGCGGACGCCTATGGCGTTTTGCCCCCCATCGCGAAGCTGACGCCGGATCAGGCCATGTATCACTTCCTGTCGGGCTACACAGCGCGTGTCGCTGGCACGGAAATCGGCGTGACAGAGCCAGAAGCGACCTTTTCGACCTGCTTCGGTGCGCCCTTCATGCCGCGCCACCCGTCGGTCTATGGTAATCTTTTGAAGGAACGCATTGCGAAGGGCAGCGTGACGTGCTGGCTGGTCAATACCGGCTGGACCGGCGGAAAAGCGACCATGCCGGGCGTCAACCGTATGCCGATTAAGGCGACGCGCGCGTTGCTCAACGCGGCGCTCGACGGCAGCCTGAATACGGCTGAGTTCCGCAAGGACCCGAATTTTGGCTTTGATGTTCCTGTGTCCGTCCCAGGTGTGGACAGCAAATTGCTAGACCCGCGCAAGGCCTGGGAAGACGTGGATCATTATGATCAGACCGCCCGGACGTTGGTGCAGCAGTTCATCGATAATTTTTCTCAGTTTGAGGATCATGTCGATGAGGGTGTTCGTCAGGCTGCGCCGAAGGCGGCCTGAGTGTAGAGGAAGGTTGAGGTCATGACCTTGGACACCTTCCTTGCCCCGCGTTCTGCGCTCTACATGCCTGCATCCAATGCGCGGGCGATTGAAAAGGCGCGTTCTCTGCCTTCGGATATGATCATTCTCGATCTAGAGGATGCCGTAAAGCCGGGGATGAAGGACGAAGCGCGGCTTGCCGCAGTCGACGCTATGGCAGAAGGTTTTGGCGGGCGCTTGACTGCAATCCGCGTCAATGCTGCGGAGACAATCTGGCACAAGGCAGATCTTATGGCCGTGCGAGAGGCCAAATGTGATTTTGTTGTCCTGCCCAAGGTTGAGGATGCCGTAATCGCACAGCATGTGGCAGAACAGGTGCGCAAGCCTTTGCTCGCCATGATTGAGACGCCGCGAGGGGTTTTGCATGCTGCGGAGATTGCAGAGGCAGAGGATGTGGCCGGGTTCCTTGTTGGCTCAAATGATCTTGCGAATACGCTCCGCCTGCCGCCCTCAAGTGGCAGGCATGCCTTGGCTATGGCGCTGCAAACAATCATTCTTGCCGCTCGGGCAGCGGATATTTGGGTTTTGGATACCGTTTTCAATGATTTGAATGACCCCGACGGCTTAGATTCGGAATGCCGGGAAGGGCGCGCCTTGGGCTTTGATGGGAAAAGCCTGATCCACCCCAATCAAATCGATATTGCCAACGCCGCCTTCATGCCCAGCGAGAGCGAAATAGAGGACGCCAAAGCTCTTCTGGCCGCGGCCTCAGGCGGCGCGGAGCGATTTAGGGATCGCATGGTTGAGACCATGCATGTCGATATGGCAAAACGCGTACTACAGCGCGCCGGCCTGTCCAACTAAACTAGGGCCGGCGGGTCACCGCTAGGTTATCTTTGCGCGAGGAGCCAAGTGACGAGTTCCTTGCGCTTGGCTTCATCCTTCATTCCACTGTACGACATTTTATTGCCGGGAACGAGCGCGCGGGGATTTTCGAGCCATTTGTTGAGCGTTTCTTCATCCCAGACAAGGCCAGACGCCTTCAGCGCTGGGGAGAATTGATAGCCAGCCAATTCACCGGCCTTGGTGCCAGCAATGCCCCAAAGATTGGGGCCAAGCCCATTTGGCGCACCCTTGGCAACCGCGTGGCAGGCCGCACATTGGGCAAACCCATCGGGCCGTGCGCCTGCCGAACTGGTCTGCACCGGCGCGCTGGTTTCTGTCGCGCTGCTCTCTTCTGAGCTTTCGCTCGAGGATTGAGACCCGCAGGCGGCGAGTAAAACAAGGCCTGCCAAAGCACCAAATGTCTTCATGCGTCGATTACCTCTTCGTCTATTCGGGATGCATTTTCTTGAATGAAGCGGAAGCGATGCTCTGGGTTTTTGCCCATCAACCTGTCAACCAGATCGCGTACGCCGGCACGCTCTTCATATTCTTGCGGCAGGGTGACACGGATCAGCGACCGTGTCTTGGGATCCATTGTCGTTTCCTTCAACTGGCCCGGGTTCATTTCTCCCAAGCCTTTGAATCGAGAGACGTCTACCTTCTTGCCCTTAAACTCATTTGCCTCAATCTGCGCGCGATGGGCGTCATCGCGGGCGTAGAGCGATTTTGCCCCAACGGTCAGGCGATAGAGTGGGGGCTGGGCAATGTAGAGGTGCCCGCGACGGACTATATCCGGCATTTCCTGAAAGAAGAATGTCATCAACAGCGTTGCGATATGGGCACCATCCACATCGGCGTCTGTCATGATAATGATGCGTTCATAGCGCAAAACATCTGGGTTACAGTCTTTGCGCATGCCGCAACCCATCGCGAGCGCGAGATCCGCAATTTCAGAATTGGCGCGGATCTTATCAGATGTGGCGGAGGCGACGTTCAGAATTTTACCGCGAATTGGCAAAATTGCCTGCGTCTTGCGGTCGCGTGCCTGTTTTGCAGATCCACCTGCGCTATCGCCTTCGACGATGAATAATTCTGTTCGTTCCGGCCCATCTTCTGAGCAGTCGGTCAGCTTGCCTGGCAAACGCAGTTTGCGGGCAGATGTTGCGGTTTTCCGCTTGATTTCCTTTTCTGCCTTGCGCCGGAGACGATCATCCATCCGATCCAGCATGAAACCGAGCAGCGCCTTGCCGCGCTCCATATTGCCAGAAAGGAAATGGTCAAAATGATCGCGCACGGCATTTTCAACAAGCCTGGCAGCTTCTGGGGAGGTCAGGCGGTCTTTGGTTTGGCTCTGAAACTGAGGATCGCGGATGAAGACCGACAGCATGACTTCTGATCCGGTCACCACATCTTCGGCTTGAAGGCCTTCTGCTTTTTTGAGACCCACCAGCGTCCCAAAGGCGCGAACGCCTTTCACAATCGCGGCGCGCAGGCCCGATTCATGCGTTCCACCATCTGGCGTGGGAATGGTGTTGCAATAATAGCTGTAACTGCCTTCTGACCAAAGCGGCCAGGCAACAGCCCATTCAACGCGGCCTTGATCGTCCGGAAAATCTTGTGTCCCGGCAAAAAAATCGGCCGTTACGCATTCGCGGTCCCCAATTTGCTCCAGCAAATGGTCGGCCAGACCACCGGGGAATTGGAACACGGCTTCTTCAGGGGTGTCGTCAGAAATGAGGGCGGCGGCGCATTTCCAGCGTATTTCAACGCCTGCAAACAAATAGGCTTTGGAGCGTGCCAACCGGAATAAGCGGTTGGGTTTGAAGCTCATTTCCCCGAAAATTTCTTGATCTGGGGTAAATGCAACGCTTGTGCCGCGGCGATTATTGACCGGGCCAAGTTTTTCCAGCGGGCCTAATGTCTGGCCGCGTGAGAAGCGTTGGCGGAACAGCTCTTTGTTACGGGCAACTTCGACAACGGTGTCTGAGGACAAGGCGTTCACAACCGAGACACCAACACCGTGCAGACCACCCGAAGTGGCGTAAGCCTTGCCGTTGAATTTGCCGCCGGAATGGAGCGTCGACAAAATGACCTCAAGGGCAGATTTGTCTGGGAATTTGGGGTGGGGATCAACGGGGATACCACGGCCATTATCCGTTATGGTCAGCCGATTTCCCGCCTCCAGCAGGATTTCAATGCGTGTGGCGTGGCCTGCAACGGCTTCATCCATCGCATTGTCGAGAACTTCTGCAGCGAGGTGGTGATAGGCGCGCTCATCCGTGCCGCCAATATACATGCCCGGTCGCCGCCGGACTGGCTCCAGACCCTCAAGAACCTCAATTGAAGATGCGTCATACCCAGAAGAGGCGGCAGGTGTGGACGCAAACAGATCTTCAGACATGGCAGGGATATAGTCGTGCCTGAGTCAGCCGTGCAAGCGTCACTTTAGACTTATCCCCCGCTGGGTTTCGCACCCAGAATAGCGAATGGAAGCGGCTTACGATCGCGGCGCGGCATTTGTGCCTGATAGGCAAGGCTGCAGTGGTTGACGCAATAGGGAAAGCCGGGGTTAACCCTGTCCCCACAAAAGTGGAAATCAGGCTCACCGGGGTGGCCAAGAGGCCATTTGCAGATACGATCATTAAGATCGAGCAGAGATGTCTTGTCCGCAATTTCCGGGCTGGGGCGCGCAGGAACGAGGCGACGTGGCGGCGCTGGCGGCGGCGGTGAGGATTGTTCGCCAGGGTTTTGGCGCACAAAGCCACCCGGACCAATCGATCGGATCGTCGGGGGCATCTGATCAGGGTTGGCCGTTCGAACTGGCTTATGGATAGGCGAATGTTCTGCCGCGCGCGGTTGCGGCGCGGGCGCTTGCGGCGCGGGCGCTTGCGGCTTTACTGCAGGCGCAGCAGCAGGTGCTTTGGCGCGCGGCGTCGCTGGCTTGCGACTTGCTCCGCCTTCGCCATCGCTGGACTTGACTGGAGATGGACGAGATTGAAGCCCTAGGCGATGGGCCTTGCCTATTACGGCATTGCGGCTCACGCCGCCAAGCTCTTCTGCAATTTGGGATGCTGTCATCCCCTTGCTCCACATCGTTCTTAGCTGTTCGATGCGTTCATCGGTCCAGGACATGTACTCACCATTTCAAACTATTAGGACTGACCGCCACCCTTGCGACAATCGGCCTTAGCCGATAGGCGATTACGTCATGAACAGCGAGTCCGAAATTGCCATACACAACCAACCCGGTGTTCCCGCCATTCGCGCGGTCAACTGGGGAGGTCTTCAAGCTCTCTATGTGAAGGAGGTTCGGCGCTTTTTCAAGGTGCAGCTCCAAACCATTTGGGCGCCTGCGTTAACAACGCTTTTGTATCTGGTGATTTTTACTGTTGCTCTCGCTGGGGTCCGCAAAGAGATTCTTGGCGTTCCATTCGGAGATTTTCTGGCCCCGGGTCTAATTATCATGGGCATGATGCAGAATAGTTTTGCCAATTCCAGCTTTTCGCTGCTGGTCGGTAAAATTCAGGGCACGATTATTGATTACCTTATGCCACCTCTCTCATCGGCAGAGGTTTTATTTGGTCTTGCGGGGGCATCTGTTACGCGTGCCGTGTTCGTCGGGGCCGCGATCTGGTTTGCGATGCTGTTTTGGCCGGGCGTGCGCGTCATGCCCGAGCATATTTGGGCAATTGTGCTGTTTGGTCTTCTAGGGTCTTCCATGCTGGCCTTCATGGGCGTCCTGACATCCATTTGGGCTGAGAAATTTGATCATGCGGCTGCTGTCAGCAATTTTGTGGTTGCGCCACTCGCGCTCTTGTCAGGTACGTTTTATTCGATTGATAAATTGTCGCCGACTTTTGCAGCTATTAGCCATGCCAATCCCTTTCATTATGCGATTTCTGGCTTTCGCTATGGCTTTATTGGACAGGCGGATATTCCTCTCGGCTTTGGAGCGGGTCTTTTGCTTGGCGTCAACGTGGTGCTCGCCGGCATTTGCTATGCGCTTTTGAAAAGCGGGTGGAAGATTAAGAACTAGGCCGATCTCCGCGCTCTGGGGGTTGTCCCGGCCCGGTCGCGCCGATATATGTGCTCTTCGCTTAAAGGCGGCCCTGTTGGCCGCCTTTTTGTATTGCGGTTGAACTGGAGGCAAAAGCCATGACGATCACGCCATTAATGCCTGTCTATCCCCGGTGCGGTTTCCGTCCGGTCAAGGGGGAGGGGTCTTACCTTATTGGTGAGGATGGTCGTCGTGCGTTGGACTTTGCGAGCGGCATTGCCGTAAACTTGCTGGGCCACGGGCACCCGCATCTGACCAAGGCGATTGCGGATCAAGCGGCAACCCTGATGCACGTGTCCAACCTCTATGGCAGTCCCCAAGGGGAGGCCTTTGCCAAACGCTTGGTTGATCAGACGTTTGCCGATACCTTGTTCATGACGAATTCGGGTGCAGAAGCCGTTGAATGCGCGATTAAGACGGCGCGGCGTTATCATCACGCGCACGGCAATCCGCACAAAAATGTGCTGATCACCTTCAAAAACGCGTTTCATGGCCGCACCATGGCGACGATTTCAGCCACGGATCAGGAAAAGCTGCGCGATGGCTTTGCCCCATTGCTCGAGGGTTTTGTCGTTGTGCCCTTTGACGATCTTGATGCAGCACGCGCCGCTGTCAACGAGCATACAGCCGGCTTCCTTGTGGAGCCGATCCAAGGCGAGGGCGGCATTCGTCCGGCCAGCCCAGAGTTTTTGCAGGGCCTGCGCGACATTTGCGACGAACAGGATCTGATGCTCATCTTTGATGAGGTGCAGTGCGGCGTTGCGCGGACCGGCCGACTTTACGCTTATGAGCATTATGGCGTCATCCCCGACATTATGGCCTCGGCTAAGGGGATTGGCGGAGGCTTTCCAATGGGGGCCTGTCTGGCGACAGAAAAGGCGGCCGCGGGCATGGTCGCGGGCACCCATGGCAGCACCTATGGTGGAAATCCGCTCGCTTGTGCGGCGGGCATGGCGGTTCTGGATGTTATCCTTGAACCGGGCTTTCTTGAGCAGGTTCATGCAACGGGCGATCGGCTGCGTGCCAGCTTGGAACAGATGATCCCGAACCATGATCATCTATTTGATAGCGTACGGGGTGTTGGCCTTATGCTCGGCCTCAAGTTGAAAACGGATAGCCGGGCCTTTGTCGCTCATCTCCGGGACAATCACGGGCTTTTGGCTGTTGCGGCGGGCGACAATGTGGTGCGCATTCTTCCCCCTCTCATCATTGACGACAGCCACATTGCAGAGTGCATCGAAAAACTTTCAGCAGGGGCAGCGAGCTTTACGCTGCCTGACGCGGCGTGACCCGCCATTTCCTGAACCTTGCAGATGCGGGAAGCGACGCGCTTTCTGCTATTCTGGCTGACGCGCTCGACCGCAAAACGGTGCGGACAGGCTGGCCAAAGGGTCGAGCCGATCTCGACGCGCCGCTTAAAGATCACACTTTGGGCATGATTTTTGAAAAGAATTCGACCCGGACACGGGTCAGTTTTGAAATGGCGATGCGCCAATTGGGCGGCGACGCCATGTTCATGGCGGCGGGGCAGATGCAATTGGGCCGCGGTGAAACGGTGGCGGACACGGCGCGTGTCTTGTCGCGCATGGTTGATGCTATTGTTATCCGCACAGATGACCACGCCAAGGTTGAAGATCTTGCCGCCTACTCCTCAGTGCCTGTGATTAATGGCCTGACCGATTTATCGCATCCCTGCCAGATTGTGGCCGATCTGCTGACGATTCTAGAACATGGCAAAGCTTTGCCGGGGTTGGAGATCGCCTGGCTGGGCGATGGCAATAATGTGCTTGCCTCTATCATTGAGGCAGCGGGCCTGATGAAGTTCAACGTCCGCGTCGGCGTCCCCAAAGGCTATGAGCCGGACGCCGCCTTTGTGGATCGCGCGCGGGTGCAGGGCGCGCGGATCGACATATTGCATGATGCCGTGGCGGCAGTTGACGGCGCAGATATTGTGGTCACGGACACTTGGGTGTCCATGGGTCAGGATCATGCGCACAACAAGATTGCGGCCATGTTCCCATTTCAGGTCAATGACGCCTTGATGGCCAAGGCAAAATCAGATGCCAAATTCCTACACTGCTTGCCTGCCCATCGGGGGGAGGAGGCTACGGATTCTGTTCTGGATGGGCCGCAATCGCTCATCTGGGATGAGGCCGAGAACCGCATTCACGCGCAGAAATCCATCCTTCTTTGGGCCATGGGGCTGCTCGGATGAGTGACGTAGATCGGGTTCTTGGATTTACAATTTCTAGCCTGTCTGCGCGCGGCCGCGTGGTGCGGCTTGGCCCGACGCTTGAACAAGTGTTGGCCGCCCATGGGTATCCACCCGCTGTTGAGAAGCTATTGGCGCAGGCGCTTGTTGTGACGGCGTTGCTGGGCACGACATTGAAAACCGATGAC
>Ga0214921_10008967_pt1 | contig 12766 bp, 11 predicted proteins | sample LL1505_MetaG_FD_177992 | JGI IMG/M metagenome (GOLD analysis project Ga0214921, IMG submission 177992) | Freshwater microbial communities from Lake Lanier, Atlanta, Georgia, United States - LL-1505 | ecosystem: Environmental > Aquatic > Freshwater > Lake | place: USA: Georgia | collected... | reverse complement strand
AGATAAATGTGGAGCTGCCTGAGCGATTGGTGGTGCCGGAGGTGATCGATGGCCTACCGGCGAATACCCCGGAAATCAAACTGGCCGAGCTGCTAAGCCGCTACAGGGAAATGCGAAACCTGCGCCTAGCGAGCGCCGGCAAGCGGGAGCGTGCAGCCGAAAACCTGGTGATATCCAACCTGCAGAAGCGGCTGTTGAGTTCGATCGCGGCTTTTGATCGCACCTTGAGGGTGCATAGAAACACCCTGGAGAAACGAGCCGCCAAGGCCGACAAACAGCGCCCGGTGCGGCTGGAGGCCCTTGATCTACTGCAGGGTTCCATCGATGGCGACGACGATCGCGCCGAAGGCAACGAGGAGGACCTTCTGCAGGAGGCCGATGCCCAGCACGAGGCCGCCGTGGGCTCGGCTCTGGTGTCCAGCGAAGAGGAGAAGCAGCTACTGAGTCAGATGCAGACGATCGCCGAAGCAGCCCGCTACGAGGCCGACAGCCGCGTCCAGCGCCTCGAGCAACTGATCCGCCAGCACCTTTGCCCGCATCTTGGACAGCAAGGCGCTGAATGGGCCGGCGAGCGCCTGCTGATCTTTACCGAATACGCCGACACCAAGGACTGGCTGGAGCGCCGCGTGCGCGAGCTGATCGCCGGCAGCGATCGTTCCGAGGCCCGGATTGCCACATTCCATGGTGGCATCGGCGATGAGCGGCGTGAGGCGATTAAGCGCAGCTTCAACAGCCCACCCAACGCCGATCCACTGCGGATTTTGATCGCCACCGACGCGGCCCGTGAGGGCGTCAACTTGCAGAACCACTGCAGGCGGTTGGTGCACTTCGATGTGCCCTGGAACCCTGGCCGGATGGAGCAGCGCAATGGTCGGATTGATCGCACCCTGCAGCGGGCGCCGCAGGTGTACTGCCACTATTTCGTGCTGCCCCAGCGCCCGGAAGACGTGGTGCTCGACACCGTGGTGCGCAAGACAGATCAGATCCGCCAGGAACTGGGTTGCCTGCCGCCGGTGGTGATCCGCAAGCTCAACGATCTGCTGGCCAAAGGCATCAACCCCACGTCGCTGGCGCGCACGATCGCAGACATCAAGGGCCTGGATCAGGAGGAAGACCTGCGCATCACCCGGGCCCTGCTCGATGAGGAATTGGAAGGAAGCCGTGAGCGCAAAGAAGAGCTAGAAAAACAGGTGGGCAAGCTAGAGCGCGCACTGGAGCGCTCCACTAAGTGGTTGAACTTCAGCCGTGCCCAGTTCCGCAATGCCCTCAACACCAGCCTGCAACTCACCGGAGAGCGGCAAGGCAACAACCACCTAGCGCTAATCCCTCGTGATGCCAGCCAGGCCGAGCAGGATCCCGATCGGGCCATTTGGGATTTCCCCAGTGCTGCCGACCTGCCGGGCGGAGAAGCCGCCTGGGGGGATGTGCTTGATGCCCTGCGGCCTCCACGCCAACCCGGCCAGAAGTTGTGGCAGTGGCGCAAGGAGACGCAACTGCAGCCGGTGGTGTTCCAGGACCCCCAGGAGGTGAACGCTGATCGAGTGCATCTGCATCTGGAGCACCCGCTGGTGATGCGGCTGCTCAACCGCTTCCTGATGCGTGGTTTCCAGAGCGATGCCCTCAGCCGCGCCGCCGTGTTGGGCACGACCGATGACAAGGCCAAGCTGGTCGTGCTGGCGAGGCTCAGCCTCTACGGCCACGGCGCCTCGCGGCTGCACGATGAGGTGCTGTCCGTGGTGGCCGAGTGGGATCCGGCGGATCCAAACCGGCGCCTGCGCAAGCTCACTGTGGAGAAGAGCGATCGGGCGATGAAGGACTTGAAAGAATCCCTCCAGTTGCAGCTCGAAGCACCAGAAGCGGCAGCGATGGCGTTGCAGCAGCATCTGGCGGCTGATGTGGGCCAGCTCAGAGACGCCCTCGATCGGGTGGTCGACGAGCGCCGTCAGGACGCCGCCCAGAAGCTGGCCAAACGGGCCGACGACGAGGTGGCCCGGTTTGTGCGAGTGCTGGAGGAGCAACGCAAACGGATCCTCAGCACCCGCAGCCGCACCAACGAAAACCTCGATCAGCTGCTGCTGGATCTGGGCGGGATCAAGGAGGAACGCCGCCAGCTGGAAGACAACCGCAAGTACTGGGAGGAGCGCTTGCAGACCATCGACATTGATCTGGAGCGCGAACCTGAACGCATCCGCCGCACCTTCGCGCTGCAGACCCACCGGGTGGAGCCGGCCGGTGCGATCTACCTCTGGCCGCAGGGGGTGCGCTGATGGAAAGGGGATTCAAGTCACCCCAGCACAGCTACGGGGTAATCACGCATCAAGGGATCAACGCTCACCAAGGTCAGGTTCTCCTCAACAGCCTGGGCAATCAGCAGGCGATCAAACGGGTCTTTATGCGGCACCGGCAATTGATCCAGTCGCCTGATGTGAGGCCAGTGGACTGGCAACAGCAACCAACCTTCCTGATCAACAACCCAGCTATGAATCTCCGGCAGATGCAGGTCAAGATCCAGCTTGCCCAGCTTCACCTTGATCTGAATCTCCCAGAGGTTGACCACACTGCAGTAGATCTGATTCTCAGGGTCAGCAATGCTGCTGAGGACACTGGTGGAAAGGCGCGATGGTTCTGCCAACCACCAGATCAGCACACTGGTATCCAGAAGAAACCCGGCGCCGCTCAAGGAATCAGAAACTCCTCAGCTAAGGGAGCGTCGAAGTCGGCGTGGGTGTGCATCTTGCCAAGCAGGCCGCCTGGCTGCCGCGGGGCAGACGCTACTCGCGAGGCGGAATCCTGCATGGCTGCCAACAGAGCGCCCACCTGGCTGCGCTGGTCAGGGCAAAGGCGTTCCAGCTGGTGTTTCAGTGACGGGCTGATGGAGGTCATGGCGAAACGTGCCTTTGCCAAGCACAATCCTAGAGGGGTTGAGCATGCAATCCTGCCCCCGCCACAGTCCTCCTCACTCCCTCTCGTGGCCCGCGAGGCCCGCTGGGGTCCTGAGACAGAAGACCTTGCTGGGTCCGCCAGCCTCCAGGAGGTGCGCTGATGGCCTACTACGGCATCCCCACCAAAGCGATCCACGAGCAATGGCTCGGCCTGGTGCAGCCCGTGGGCCTAGTGGTGGCACCGGCGGTGCTCACCAAGCTCGAGTTGGTGCCCAACCAGAGCACCGCCTACATCTCAGCTCTCCAACTGCAGCTCAATGGACTTTTGGAGAAGGTCGACGGGCTGAATGGCGACCCTGTGAAGGTGGTCTCCAGCTTCCGGCAGCTAGCCACCGAGCTGCTCGATTGGGGCGACCCCGATCTGGTGGAAGCCAACGCACTGGAGACGCTGCCCGAGGTGGTGCTGAGCGAATACGGCGAAACCCTGCGGCCAACCCATGGCGTACTGAAACTGGAGGGCGAGGGCCTGCAGGCCCTGGTGCTCGATCTAAGCCAATGGCGAGACGCCAGCGGCACCCTCACCCCCCAGTGGGACCGTGATCTCGATGCCGCCTGGAACCCCACTGGCAATGGCTGGGATGCCACGCCGCAGCAGCGCTTCGAGCGGCTGCTGAAGGAAACTGAGCATCCGATCGGCCTGTTGTTCAACGGCACGCAGCTGCGGCTGGTGCATGCACCACGCGGTGAATCGAGCGGCCACATCACCATGCCACTGGAACCAATGGCTGAGGTGGCGGGCCGGCCGATGCTCGGTGCCCTCGAGCTGCTGCTGGGGGTGGACCGGCTGTTCGGCGGCAACCCGGAGCAACGTCTACCGGCCCTGCTGGCGGCAAGCCGCAAGAACCAGAACGAGGTGAGCACACGCCTTGCCGAACAGGTGCTCGAAGCCCTCTGGGAGTTGTTGCTGGGCTTCGATGCGGCCGAGCGCATTGCCCAGGACAACGGCCGCAGTGTGTTGGGCGCGTTGCCAACAACAGAAGAGGGGCAGAAGCAGCTCTACGGCGGCCTGATCACGGTGCTGCTGCGGCTGGTGTTCCTGCTGTATGCGGAAGACGAAGAGTTGATGCCCAAAGATTCTCTCTACGGGCAGCACTACAGCGTCAGCTCCTTGGCCGACCGGCTGCGCCAGGAGCGCTTTGAGCACCAGAGCGGCATGGCCGAGCGACGCGGCGCCTGGGCCTCTCTTCTGAGTTTGTTCCGATTGGTGTACGACGGCGGCGGGGCGGATCCGAAGTATCTACCGGCCCGCCACGGCGAGCTGTTCGATCCCGATGCCTACCCATTCCTGGAGGGTCGCATCTCAGACAGCTCCTACGACGACGGCATCCTCACCAACCTGCCCGCCGTCAGCGACGACGTGATGGAGAAGGTGCTGAGCAAGTTGATCTGGCTCGATGGCGAGCGTCTCAGCTATCGGGCCCTGGACGTGGAGCAGATCGGCTCGGTCTACGAGGGGATCATGGGCTTCACGGTGGAGCAAGCCAGCGGCCCCAGCGTGGGGATTACCTATCGGCCGCCGCGCCAGAAGATCATGATCACGGTGGTGGTGGACGCCGACCAGCTGCTGGCTCAGAGCGGTTCCAAGCGCGAGAAGTGGCTCGATGACCAGGCCGGCGTGGCGCTCAAGATGCCCGCCAAGGTGAAGAGCGAGCTCAAAAGCGCCACCAGCCTGGCCGAGCTGTGTGGCGCGCTCGACAAGAAGCTCTCCCCCCACACGCCCAACGGCCTGGCGAGCGGCAGCCTGATCCTGCAGCCCACTGCTGAACGGCGCCGCAGCGGCAGCCATTACACGCCCCGGGCGCTCACCGAGCCGATCGTGGCCGAGGCCTTCCGCCCCTGGCTGGAGCGTTGCAACCACCAGCCCACGGCCGAGCAGATCCTGGCCCTGAAGGTGTGTGATCCGGCCATGGGTTCGGGTGCGTTTCTGGTGGCGGTGTGCCGCTATCTGGCGGGTTGGCTTGTGAAAGCCTGGGAGCGCGACGGATTCCCTGAAGGCTTCAAGCAGGAGTGGGATAAGGACACGGTGGCCCGCCGCCTGATCGCCCAGCGCTGCCTCTATGGGGTGGATAAGAACCCGTTTGCGGTGAATCTGGCCAAGCTATCGCTCTGGCTGGTGACGCTCAGCGAAAACCTGCCCTTCACCTTTGTCGACCACGCCCTCAAGTGTGGCGATTCGCTCGTGGGGTACGGCGTCCAGGAGATCCAGAACGCCATGAAAGAAGTGCAGCTCGGCTTCCTCAATGAGCAGAACCAAGTCTTCAACCAGATGGGCGTGGCCCGACGCGAGAGCTTTGGCGACGACAGCCTCAACGATGAGGGCTACGACCGCAAGAAGGTATTGCTGCAGCAACAGATCAAGGCCACCGAAGGCCTTCGTCAGGCCGGTGATCTGATGGTGGCGGCGTTCTTTGAGAAGCAGAAGCCAAAGGAGCGAGCGGACAAGCAGCAGTTGTACCTGGCCATGCTCAGCGGCGCCTTCAACGATGAGGGGCTACAGGATTCAATTCAGGAGATCCGCGAACGATTGGCCGCAGGCGATAAGGGGATCACCCCCTTCCATTGGGATCTGGAGTTTCCGGAGGTGTTTGGTGATGGGCGTGGTGGGTTTGATGCGTTTGTGGGTAATCCGCCCTTCGTTGGAGGACGCAAGATCAAGGAAGCTCTTGGAGAGCCATTTCAGGACTGGCACCAAATTCAGTATCCCGAAAGCAACGCCAACGCGGATCTGTGTGCCTTCTTCTTCCTCCGCTGCTTCCAATTGCTACGCACTGGTGGATCACTGGGCCTGATCGCCACCAATACCATCGCCCAGGGCGACACCCGCAGCACCGGCCTGCGCTGGATCTGCCTGAATGGCGGCACGATCTATGCGGCGCGCAAGCGCTACAAGTGGCCCGGTGTTGCGGCCGTGGTGGTAAGCGTGGTGCACCTGCTCAAGGGATCCCACGCAGGAGTGAAGCTGCTTGACCGGCGGCCGGTGGAGCAAATAACGGCCTTCCTGTTCAGCAACGGCGGCAATGAGGATCCGAAACAGCTAGCGGCCAATGCCGGCAAGAGCTTCCAGGGCTCAATTGTGCTGGGCATGGGCTTCACGTTTGATGACTCCGGTCCTGCCGATGACGACACGCCGGGGATCCCTTCGCCGATCGCCACGATGGAGCGGGTGGTTTCGGAGAACCCGACGAACGCGGAGGTGATCTTTCCTTACATCGGCGGCGAAGAAGCAAACGACAGCCCGACGCATTCGCATCATCGCTTTGTGATCGATTTTAGAGATCGTGACGAGGAAGAGTGTCGGCACACATGGCCAGAGCTAATGGAACTTCTAGAAAGAAAGGTGAAACCACAGAGACAAGAGAGAAAGCTCAACGGAGAATTCAAGCAACGGTCACCCTTGCCAGAGAAGTGGTGGATTCATGCAGATAAACGTCCAGCACTGTATGCGGCAATTGCCGGCACCGGAAGAGTAATGGTAACGAATGCTCAAGCATCGGTTCACCACTGCATGACATTTATGGGGGCGAGCAGCGTATATGCCAATAGCCTAAATATATTTCCAATGAACGAATGGTTTCAGTTTGGCCTTATGCAATCTAATCTGCACGAGGCGTTTGCGCGATTCCTGTCGTCGTCCCTTGGTGATGGATTGAGGTACAACCCATCAGATTGCTTTCTGACGTTCCCATTTCCGAGAAGTCTAATCAAGATCGACGAGACTGATCCATCACATGCCAAGCCACGTCAAATCCTCGCATCAATCAGTCACCGGTACCACCAATTCCGATCCGAGCTGATGGTGAGCAACAACGAAGGCCTCACCAGCACCTACAACCGCTTCCACGATCCATCCGAAACCAGCAGCGGCCTCCTGGAGCTGCGCAACCTCCACGGCGAGATGGATCAGGCGGTGCTGAACGCCTACGGCTGGAGCGATGTGCCCACCGCTTGCGGCTTCGGGCTCGACTATCTCGACACCGAAGAAGATGCCCAGCTCCCCGAAGACCTGCAGCAACGCATCGACGACGGCAATCTGTTCTTTTGGGATGCCCACGATGCCCTCGATTTCCAGGGCCAGCTCCAGGCCTACGGCGCCATCACCGGCCGCCGCAAGCTGCCCTGGCGCTACCGCTGGCCCGAATCCGTGCGGGATGACGTGCTGGCACGCCTGCTCGCCCTCAACGCCGAGCGTTATGCGGAGGAGGTGGCGCTGGGGTTGGACAGTAAGGGGGGGAAGGCGGCGGCCAAGGCCAGCAAAGCCGGCGGTACCGCCGGCGCCAAGCGTCGAGGGCGGCCGCCCAAGGCCGTCCAGGCGGGCGAGACTGAGCCCATACAAGACCAGCAGATCGGGTTGGGGTTATGAGTCGTTCTGCTTCCGCCCTTCCCTCCACCACGGCACCCAGCACAGACGAGGTTCTGCCGCTGCTGCGGGCCCACCTCCAGAGCTGGGCTGATCGCTTTCATCTCCAGCGCATTGGCCTGTTTGGCTCCGTCGTGCGTGGGGAAGACACAGCCAACAGCGACGTGGATGTGTGGGTGGAACTCGACCCCCTCACCCCCTACGCCACTGTCCACCTCAAGCAGGAGCTGGAGCAGCTGCTGCAACGCCCCGTGGATTTGGTGCGCCTGCGCGAGCGCATGAACCCCGCCCTGGGCCAGTCGATCCTGCAGGAGGGTGTCAGCGCGTGAGCGGCGCCTACAACTGCCTGGCCAACGACCTGATAGACACCGTCTATCAGCGCAAGTAGGATTAAGTCCCTCTCCAAGGGGTTGAGCATGGCCGTGACTCCTCGCCTCAGCTGGAACCTCCGGGTGACACCCGGCGACCAGAAGCTGATCGATCGCGCCGTAAGCGCCTCGGGGCTCACCCGAACGGATTTCGTGCTTCAGGCGGCCCGGGCTGCAGCCCAGGAGCTTCTGGTGGAGCAGGCCTGGTTTGCCATGGCACCCGAGGCCTATGAGGCATTTCGCCAGCAGCTCGATGCCCCGGCCAACCCGAATGAGCGGCTCCAGCGCACCATGGCCGCACCCAGGCCCTGGCAGGCCTGATGCAGCTGCAGGCACCGCAGCCCCTGGACGAACACCACAGCACCAGAGGGTTCGACTGCGGTGACGACATGCTGAACCTGTGGCTTCAGCAACGGGCCCTGGGCAACCAGCGCAGCGGGGCCACACGCACGTTTGTGGTCTGCAATGCCGATGGCGCGGTCAAGGCCTTCGTGGCCCTGGCCTCCGGTGCTGTGGCTGTCGCTGCCAGTCCCGGGCGCTTCCGGCGCAACATGCCTGACCCCATCCCGGTGGTGGTGTTGGCCCGTCTAGCGGTCTGTCGCAGCGTGCAGGGCCAGGGCATCGCCCGCGCCCTGCTGGCTGATGCCTTCGAGCGCGTGCTGATGGCCAGCAAGCAAATCGGCGTGCGCGGGATCGTGGTGCATGCCGCATCGGCAGCGGCCCGCGAGTTCTATCTCCACATGGGCTTCGATCCCTCGCCCAGCGATCCGAACACGCTGCTCCTGCGGCTGGTTGACATAGCCGCAACCCTGAAAGCCTGAGCACAATGGAGCCCATGGGTCATCCCCTCCCCCAGCCCCAGCTCGAGGCCATCGCCGCTGCCTGCCAGAAGCACCAGGTGCGGCGCATGCATCTGTTCGGTTCGGCCCTGCGCGACGACTTCGATCCGAGCCGCAGCGACCTGGATCTGCTGGTGGAGTTCCAGCCGATCGAGCCGGGCGCACTCGTGCAGGCCTACTTCGGCCTTGAGCAGCAACTGGCCTCGATCACCGGCCAGCCAGTGGATCTGGTGATGGCCGATGCCGTACGCAACCCCTACGTGCGCCGCGACATCGAGGCGTCGAAGCAGCTGATCTATGAAGCGTGATCCACGGGCCTTTCTCAGTGACGTGATCGAGGCTGGTCACACCATCCAGAAGGCCGTTGATGTCATCAGGAAACTCCCTCGCAGCTTTCCCCAAACCCCTCCAGAAACAGTGTCAGAAGCGCCTCTGCCCGCTGATGGGCTCCTTTGCTGCCCAGCTCATTGGACACCATGCCGTCGAGCAGTTGCTCGCGTCGCCGCTCATCACCCCAAAGTTGCTGCAACGCTTCAGCGGTTTCAGCCTTGGCCAGTAGGTCGCAGTCCTTGCCCAGAAGCCAGGCCCCGGTCTTCTCCTCATCGCAGTCCAAAGCCAGCCAGCGATCCAGGGCCTGATCGGGATCCGACATGCGATCAGAGGTTCCTGCTTCGCCGTAGCTGCGCAGCAAGGTGTAGAGATCGACCGCATCTTTGGCATCGCGTTGCCGCCGGTCACCCCAGGCGAAGAGCTTCAGGATCGCCAGCCCCGGCAACGAGGCCACCTTCACTATCAACCCCTCAGCCAATTCCACTAGCTGGGCGGATTCAAGTGCTTCCGCGAAGCCTGCCACCGTCATATACACATCCATTTCCGGGGGCTATACCAGGGTGTGGCGATCTACCTGCAGCCCGCCGAAGGGCACCAGATCAATCGGGGTTCCGCAGCCCGGCCCTTCGGCCCTGAAGACCAGCCGGTGCTGCTGCCTGGCCTCATCAGCGAACCCGTGATCGCGGATCAGATGTCCCTTCAGCTGCGTAAACGAACTCCAGTCGGGCAGGACCACGGCAAAGTCCACATCCTTCGTGGCCCGCCGCACCCGCTGGCCGAACACATTCACCAGCAGCAGGTCCCGAGCCGCAGCCCCCACCAACAAGGGATCCAGCCCCTGGGCGCCAGCTTGCACGGCGGCGATCACGCGCAATACGCCTGGCTCGAGTGGCAGCTCAACTTTCAACACCACGCAGCCAGATCTCCCGCAGTTCGCGTGCCGCTTCGATGTTGCGCCCATCCAGGCTGGCGAGCAAGTCGGCGATCACCAGCGGGATCGGCACTGTGGCGCCGCCGAGCCCCAGACGCTCGTTGTTCCAGAACGCCTCCACCATCTCCACATCGCCCTCGGCATCACTGCGCAGCGCCTGGGTTTTCACCAGCTGGGCCAGTCCCAGCCGCATTGCCTCCGGCTGCAGATAAATCACGCTCTGCTCTGGCACCAGCACCGACCCCAGCTGGCTCGCGGCCACTTCACCGCCCCACTGGCCGCCAAACACCTGCGGATCCACCTGCTTCCACCACAGCCCCTGCCCCGGTGAACGGAAGCGCAGGCTGCGCAGCTTTGGGCGGAGGATCCGGGGGTAGTCGGCCGCCCAGCGATCGAGCAGCAGGCCCCAGTTGGGCACCGCACAGCCCTTGCCCCAACCCAATCGCCGCACCAGTCCCTGCTGTTCCAGATCCCCCAGCACGCCAGGCACACTGCCCATCGCCACCCCCGAGGCTGCCTGCAACGTCTTGCTGGTCCCGGTGATCAGAGGGGGAGTGCTGAGCACGGCGAACACCAGCCGCGCACCAGGCGCCAGGGCCGCCTTGCCACTCGCCGCAGGTCGTGCTCCCCTCTCCCTGGCTGCGGCCCGCCGCTGCCCGCACACCACGATCAACAGATCCTTCTCCTTCAGGAAGGCATTGCCCTGCCCATCGAGAAAGGGCAGCTCTAGCTCCCGGCACTGCCGGGCCAGCCCATCCTTCACACTTTCGGCTACCAGCAGCGCCGGCTCGCCGCAGGCACTGATCTCAGCCTTCAAGGCACCAAGAGCTTCGGCCTGTTCCACCTTGCGCACCAGGGGCCGATAAATCCGGGGCGGCAGCCCCTCAGTCGTGGTAATCGCCAGGCGACCCGGCCCCCTGGCAGCTGCTCCGTAAGGATCGGGCAGCAGCTCCGCCGCCAGCCCAGTGGCGGCCTGAAACCTTTCCACCGCCTGAGCTAGCAATCGCTCCTGCCATGCCGTCGACGGATCCACTGCGCTGTCTTGCTTTTTCACGAATCTAGCAACAGTCTGTTTTGTGAAAATTCTATGCCGAGCTTTTGTCCTGTCCAGCAGGCACTTTTTCAGGCTAAAGAAATTTTCATGGATTCTGAAATTTGAAGGATCGTGAAAAAGCCTTGAGGTTGCAGGGTCCAGTTTGCACCTTGCAGGCTGCAGGTTCAACCTTGAACGGCGAACCTTGCGGTTTCCTGGCTGGGGGATGCCTGACCGCCCAAGGCTGCCCAGCCGGGCGAGACTGGGCCTATCCAGGCTGAACAGATGGGGATGGATTATGACCATCGCTCTCGCCAAGCCCCAGCTTGACGCCATCGCCGCTGCCTGCCGGCAGCACCATGTGGCGCGTCTGTATGCCTTCGGTTCGGTGCTGAGGCCCGACTACCGCCCGGGCGAGAGCGATATCGATCTGCTGGTGGAGTTTGAAGACCTCCAGCCAACAGAGCTGGTGGAGGCCTACTTCGGCCTTGAGCAACAGCTCACTGAGAGCATGGGCTCCGCCATTGATCTGGTGATGGCTAAGGCCGTTCGCAACCCGATCGTGCGCGCCGATATCGACGCCAGCAAGCAGCTGATCTATGCGGCGTGCGTCTGAGCAAATGGCTCTGTCGGCACCTTCTCCGGTCACCCTGGCCCTGGCTGCCCGACAAAATCAGGGCAGTCTCGCCAGGTTGAGTCGTTCTTCGCGGGAGATCCGGATCCCAAGCCTTTCGCCCTTGTCAGACTCGCCCCCATGAGCACCACCTCCCTTCCCGCAGCAGGCCCCGATTCGGAGCAGGTGCGCAGCCAGCTGGTCAGCGCCCTGGAACTGGAGTTGATCGGCCCCACCCAGCGGGTGCTTCAGGCGCTCGGCGCCGAAGCTGAGGGGCTTGAAACGGAAGCCCTCGATCGGCTGCCTAACAGCTGGTATCCCACCGGTTTCCTGGTGCCCACCGAAACAGATCTGTCGCTGAAATGCGACGACACGGCCGACGACGACTTCGCCGCCGCCGATGGGGTGGACCTACGCAAACCCAAAAAGACCAACAGCGAGTACAAACCAGGATCCGGTGATGACGGCGGCAGCAGCGAATCGGGCCCGGCCAAGCCCCAGCTGTTCCCCTCGTCCATCGGCGTGAGCGTGCTGCTGCCGCCAGGTGGCGATCTGCATCTGATCGCCACCTGGGGCGACTACGTCCGACTTGCCGAGGGCGCCAACCCCGACGCTGCGGCAAGCATCGCCCGAGAAGAGGGCGGATCCCGTGAGCAGCAGAGCTGGCAGCGCACTCCCCGCCAGGAGGCGCTGGCCCTAAGCCACAGCGAGATCACCGCCACCAAGGGCCTCACCGGAAGGCCCTGGCCAAACAGCAACGGTCTACATCTGCGCTGGCATTGCCGCCCGGCACCTGCCAGTCAGGGCTATGCCGCCGGCACCGTGGCAGTCACCCTCTTCTTCACCAACGAGCGCAAGAAGGCCATCACCATGGTTGAACGTGACCAGAGCTCGGCCTTCCAAGCCGAGTTGGAGCTGCGCTGTTCCAAGGGTTTCGTGGCGCGGCTCGACCCCCACGCCAGCCGCGCCGGCGGCGACTGGGATGAAGCCGTCAATGCCCTTCAGTTCCGTGACGCCCGTGAATACGGCGTGGGCCACAACGTAGGGATTGATGTGGATCTTGATGCTGCGGGCGGCTGCTCTCGCCTGCGCACCACCTGGATCCCCCAGGCCACGGTTGAGAAGGTGGTGCCCCGCGCCGATGTGGGCTGTGAGCTGGCGATGGAGGAGCTTGATCGCCTGGCCAGCCAGGGATTCGAGGCCATTCGCGGGGCACTTATGCCCCTTGTGGATCGTTATGGAGCCTGGATCGAGGAACAGGCCGCCGTTGCCGGGCTGAATGCCCAGCAGCAGGCCACCGCCGAGCAGTTGCTCGCCAATGCCCGCGGACAAGCTCAGCGCATCGCTCGTGGC
>Ga0214921_10008966_pt1 | contig 12767 bp, 11 predicted proteins | sample LL1505_MetaG_FD_177992 | JGI IMG/M metagenome (GOLD analysis project Ga0214921, IMG submission 177992) | Freshwater microbial communities from Lake Lanier, Atlanta, Georgia, United States - LL-1505 | ecosystem: Environmental > Aquatic > Freshwater > Lake | place: USA: Georgia | collected... | reverse complement strand
AAGCGGATCGAGGAACACGCCAAGGGCATGGTCGTGCCGGCCACGCTGTTTGAACAGTTTGGTTTCAACTACATTGGCCCGATTGATGGCCATGACCTCGATTCCCTGGTTCCTACGCTGGAAAACATCCGCAACCTGACCGGGCCTCAGTTCTTGCATGTGGTCACCAAAAAAGGGCAGGGCTACGACCAGGCCGAGGCCGATCCGGTGGCTTACCACGGTCCCGGTAAATTTGACCCGGCGGTAGGCTTGCAAAAGCCGGCGACAGCACCCAAGGCCACGTTTACCCAGGTCTTTGGCCAATGGTTATGCGACATGGCAGAGCACGACGAGCGGTTGGTGGGGATCACCCCGGCCATGCGGGAGGGCTCGGGCTTGGTCGAGTTTGAAGCGCGTTTTCCCACGCGGTATTTCGATGTGGGCATAGCAGAGCAGCACGCGGTGACCTTTGCTGCAGGCTTGGCCACCGAGGGCCTGAAACCCGTGGTCGCGATTTATTCCACGTTTTTGCAACGCGCCTATGACCAGTTAATCCACGACGTGGCCATCCAGAATCTGCCGGTGGTGTTCGCGCTGGACCGCGCGGGCTTGGTGGGTGCCGACGGCGCCACCCATGCGGGGGCCTATGACATCGCTTTTCTGCGCTGTATTCCCAATATGTCGATTGCCTGTCCTGCGGACGAGAGTGAGTGTCGGCAGCTGCTGAGTACCGCCTATGCCCAAAACCATCCGGTCGCGGTGCGCTATCCACGTGGCAGTGGCGCGGGCGTGGCAACCAGCACGGGCCTGGAGGCGCTGCCCTTCGGCAAGGGTGAGATTCGGCGGCAGGGCCAGAACATCGCAATTTTGGCCTTCGGCACCTTGTTGCAGCCTGCGCTGGTGGCCGCTGAGGCGCTGAACGCGACCGTGGTCAATATGCTCTGGGCCAAGCCGCTGGACACCGAGTTACTGATTCAGGTCGCTCAAAACCACGAGACCCTGGTCACGGTCGAGGACGGAGCGTTGATGGGCGGTGCGGGCAGCGCGGTGCTCGAGGCCCTGCAGGCAGCGCAGCTGAACCGACCGGTGCTGACCTTTGGCCTGCCCGACGTCTTTATTGAACACGGCGACCCCGTCAAACTGATGGCTCTCCAAGGTTTGGATGCCGCGGGCATCGAGGCGTCCATCCGGGCCCGTTTCAAGCCGTGATCTGAGGCGGATTCCAAGGGAAAACCCCCCCATCCGCCCGCGTTTTGCGTTTCTACAATCGGGACGCTGGGCCGTGGCGGGGTGCCCCCCCCTTGCGCTGCGTTGGCGGATCGTTTCACCTTTAACGGAGTACTCCTATGGATCGTCGTTCAATCATCAAAAATGCGGGTATCGCCGGTGTCTTGGCCGCTGGCATGGCACCCGCGGTCCACGCTCAAGCCACACTGCGCTGGCGCATCGCGTCGAGTTTCCCCAAGTCGCTGGACACCCTGTTCGGCGTCTGCGACGTATTCGCCAAGAAGGTCGGTGAGCTGAGCGGCGGCAAGTTCACCGTCAGCACCCACGCAGCAGGCGAATTGATGCCCGCGTTTGGAGTGCTGGACGGCGTGTCCAACGGCACCATCGAAATGGCCAATACCGCCTCTTACTATTTCTTTGGGAAAGACCCCACCTACGCGCTGGACTGCGCCATTCCCTTCGGCCTGAACAGCCGCCAAATGTCGGCCTGGATGTACGAAGGCAACGGCATGAAACTGCTGCGTGAGCACTTCGGCAAAGTCGGCATCGTTAATTTCCCGATGGGCAACACCGGCGTGCAGATGGGCGGCTGGTTCCGCAAAGAGATCGGATCGGTCGCGGACCTTAAGGGCCTGAAATTCCGTTGCGGTGGTTTTGCCGGACGTGTGCTGGAGCGTATGGGCGTCGTGCCCCAAAACATTCCTGGCGGAGAAATCTACCAGGCCTTGGAAAAGGGCACGATTGATGCGGCCGAATGGGTGGGGCCGTACGACGACCTGAAGCTGGGCTTCCATAAAGTGGCGCCCAACTACTACTACCCCGGATTTTGGGAGGTGGGCCCACAGTTGTCTTTGTACGTGAACCAAAAGGCCTACGAGGGGCTTTCCTCAGAGTACAAGGCCATTGTCGAGTGCGCCTCCACCTATGCCCACGTCGATATGCAGGCCAAGTACGATGCCCGCAACATGCCGGCGCTCAAGACGCTTCTGAGCCAAGGCGTGAAGCTGCACAAGTTCCCCAAGGATGTGTTGAGCGGCGCCTTCAAGGCTGCGACGGACGTCTACACCGAGCTGAGCGACACCAACCCCGCTTGGAAAAAAATCTACTCGGACTACTCTGCTTTCCGCAAGGACAGCAACCTGTGGTTTAGTTTGGCCGAGGCCTCCATGGACGACTTCATGCAGGCGCAAAAACTGTAAGCCCAGGTATTGAAGCCACAAAAAAACCCGCTCCGGCGGGTTTTTTTGTGGGTCGCTGCGTCCTGGCGGCCCGATCGTCAGCCCCTGAGGGCCGACGTTTGGCGTCTTCAGGGCTTTTTAGACTGCTCGTCTTTCATAGACTCCAGCATCCGCTTCATCGGGTCCTCGGCTGCTTCGGTGCTGCCCGGATTGGCCTTTTCGGCGGCGGCCTTGTCGTCGGACTTTTGCTCCGAATCCACCTGCATTTGCTGGAGCACCGTGTCGGCATCGAAGGTGGCCTCCTTGGTCAGTCCGCTGGACACCAGGCCGGGGAAGGCGATGATCAGGCCCACCATCACGACCTGGATAATGACAAACGGCACGGCTCCCCAATAAATCTGCTCAATGGTGACCCGCTTGATCGGTTTCTGGGTGACTTTGTCGGTGTAGTCCTCATGCGGCGCCACGCTGCGCAGGTAGAACAGGGCAAATCCAAAGGGCGGGTGCATGAACGAGGTCTGCATATTGACCGCCAACAGCACGCCAAACCACACCAGGTCAATCCCCAGCTTTTCGGCCACCGGCCCAATCAGCGGAATGATGATGAAGGCCAGCTCAAAGAAGTCCAGGAAAAAGGCCAATACGAACACCAGAATGTTCACCACGATCAGGAAGCCCAACTGTCCGCCGGGCAGTCCAGACAACAGGTGTTCAACCCACTTAGGACCATCAACGCCCTGAAACGCCAGGCTGAAAACGGTTGCGCCGATCAGAATAAACAGCACAAAGCAGGACAGCTTCATGGTCGAGTCCATTGCCTGTCGAATCAGCTTGATGTCAATGCGCCCGCGCGCCAGCGCCATGGCCAAGGCTCCCACGGCGCCCATCGCACCGCCCTCGGTGGGCGTTGCAATTCCCAAAAATATCGTGCCCAGCACCAAAAATATCAGTCCCAGGGGCGGAATCATCACAAAAGTGACGCGTTGCGCCATGTTCGACAGCAGGCCCAGACCGGTCACACGGTTCAATACCGCCGCCACGAAGGCGATTCCCACCCCGACACACATGGAGGTCACGATCAGTTCGTCGGTTGGAACGCTGCTGGGTCGCGATTGCGCAAAAACCACGGCTAGCACCGTCGACAGGATGACCAGAGCCAACAGTGAGGGCAAGCCCGAGCTTCCGTCTTTCTCCCGAATGGTACGGGCCTCCGGGGGCAGTGCGGGCACCCACTGGGGCCGCACAAAGCTCAATACCAGGATGTAGCCCACATACAGGCCCGTGAGCACAAAACCAGGCACAAAGGCGCCTTTGTACAGGTCGCCGACGCTTTTGCCCAATTGGTCGGCCAACACAATCAGCACCAAAGAGGGCGGAATGATTTGGGCCAAGGTGCCTGAGGCGGCGATCACCCCCCCGGCCACGCGGCGGTCGTAGCCGTAGCGCAACATGATGGGCAACGAAATCAACCCCATCGAAATGACGGAGGCCGCCACAACGCCGGTGGTTGCGGCAAGCATGGCGCCCACCAGAATCACGGCGTAAGCCAATCCTCCCCGAATCGGTCCAAACAGCTGACCAATGGTGTCCAGCAGGTCTTCGGCCATGCCGGAGCGCTCAAGAATCAAGCCCATAAAGGTGAAAAACGGGATCGCCAGCAAGGTGTCGTTTTGCATGATGCCAAACATGCGCAGGGGCAGGCTTTGCAAAAAGGCCGGCTGGATCATGCCCAGCTCGATTGCGACAAATCCAAAAAACAGGCCGCAGGCGGCCAGTGAGAAGGTCACGGCGTAGCCGAACATCAAAAATGCGATCAGCGACGCAAACATGATGGGCGCCATATTGGCGGTCAGAAACTCGATCATTTTTGGGCTCCGAGTTGGGCGGCTTCGCGTGCGGCCACTTCTTTTTGTAACAAGAATTCGGCGAGTTCTTGTTCGGGCGTTTTGGACCCCTGCTTCTTGCTGGGGTCGGGAATCAGGCCTTGAAGAAATGCGGCGCGCTTGATGAGTTCAGACACGGCCTGCATGGCCAATAAAACCATGCCCGCAGGCAGGAGCGCAAAAACCGGCCAGCGGATCAGCCCACCGGCGTTGGACGACACCTCTTGGGTCACGTAGGCGTTGATCACCAGCGGCATCGACAGCTTGGTGATGAGGTAGGTGAACGGGAGCAAGAAAACGCAAATACCGACGATGTCGATCCAGATTTGGGTGCGCTTGGAAAACCGCCCGGAGATCACGTCAATCTTGACATGCTCTTGCCGCATCAGGGTGTAGCCGGAGGCCAACAAGAATACGGCGGCAAACAAGTACCACTGAATCTCCAAAAAGCCATTGGAGCTCATGTTGAAGGCTTTGCGCATGGCAGCGTTCGCTGCGCTGATCAGGACCGCGATCAGTACGAGCCATGCAACCCATCGGCCGATCCATTCGCTGATGCCGTCAATTCTTTTGGACAGGGATAACAATAAATTCATGGTGTCTCCAAAGGTCACGCAACGCTGATTTGCTTCAGATCGCGCTGGGAGTGCCAGAGGAATCGCCTGGCACCACGCTCTCCGGCAAGGGTAACCGCTAAACGGCCCAAAAATTCACCTTGAATCGGTACGGCGCCCTAGGGGAAACACGTAGTCAGTGCAGCCAGTGGTACTGCGCCAAATACACCAGCGCTCCCGCAAAGTATCCGGCCAGTGCGATGGCACTGACCTTGCGCAGGTACCAAACGAAATCAATGCGCTCCAATCCCATCGCCGCGACTCCGGCCGCCGAGCCAATGATCAGGATGGAGCCGCCGGTCCCCGCACAGTAGGCCATGAACTCCCACAAAAAGTGGTCGGGTGGGTACTGGGCCAGGTCGTACATGCCCATGGACGCCGCGACCAGCGGCACGTTGTCGACCACCGCGCTGGCGAGTCCAATGACGATGACGATCAAGTCCAGGCGGCCCACCGTCTGGTCCAGCCAATGCGCCAATGCGCCCAGGATGTGGCTATGTTCCAGCACCGCAACCGCCAGCAGGATGCCGATAAAGAAGACGATGGAGCCCATGTCAATGCGCGAAAGGGCGCTGACCAAGGTGAGGTGCTGCTTTTGCTCGTCGTCCTTGCGCCGGTGCATCAAATCGGCCACGGCCCACAGCAGACCCAGGCCCAGCAAAATGCCCAAAAACGGCGGCAGGTGCGTGGTGGACTTGAACACCGGCACCAGCACCAGCACCGACAAGCCCAGTACCAACACAATCAATCGCTCCAGGGGCGTGGTGGCGAGTGCTTCGTTTTCTGCGGCCCGGGGCGGGGCCAGCACGGCGCGGTCACCCATTTGCCAGCCGGTGATTGCCAATGGAATCAGCAAATTGACCATAGACGCCAGGAATACCCCCTGGATGATGGCCAGGGTGGTGACCTGCCCCCCGATCCAGAGCATGGTGGTGGTGACATCGCCAATGGGCGTCCACGCGCCTCCGGCATTGGCCGCGATCACGATCACTCCGGCGAACGACATGCGGTCCTCCCGCTCCGCCAACAGCCGCCTCATCAGCGAGATCATCACGATGGTGGTCGTGAGGTTGTCCAAAATGGCGCTCAGGAAAAATGTGAAGAAGCCCACCAGCCACATCAGGGTGGACAGGCGCTTGGTTTTGATCATGGCGGTCAGCACCTCAAAGCCATCGTGCGCGTCCACCACCTCAACGATCGCCATGGCGGCGATCAAGAAAAACACGATCTGAGCGGTGCCCATCAGCGAATCAGCAAGCTCCGCATTGACCAAGGCCGCGTCACCTGAGGCTAGCGCGTACACCGTCCAAAGCAGTCCCGCCCCAACGAGGGCCGATGCGGACTTGTTGACCTTGAGCGGGTGCTCCAGCGCGATGGCGACATACGCAAGCACGAACAGCAAAGACAGAAGGAAGGTCATGGGGCGTTACCAGTCAATCGTTGGGGGGGTAAAGGTAAAGGGCGAAGGCAAGGGCAATTCAAGGGCTGAAACGGAGTCAGGCTGCCAACTTGTCGGGTGCTGGTCGCAGGTACTGCCACAGTGCGTTGAGCACCGCGTCGGGCGCCTCCTCCATCAGGGCATGGCCGGCGTCGACCGTACACACGGTGGCGTGGCGCGCCGCAGCGATCAGGCTTTGCGCCGCTTTGGGCGGCGTCATTTGGTCGAACTTGCCCAGAACAAACAGGGTCGGGCACTGCACCGCTGCCATCGCTCGCTCGCCACCATCGTAGCGGTCGCAGGCTTTAAAACTGCGGTGAAAAACATTCGTTGCCTGGTTACTGGCCAGCACGCGGCGCATGAGCGCGCGCGCAGCACCATGCAGCCAGGTGCCCGGCCCGAGCGTGGAGGGCGGCGGTGCCATCGTGGAGTGTGAAAACGTGTTGACCATGTCGATGCCCAGCAGGGGCGAGGACACCGCGGCCTCCAGCAGTGCGGCGGAGACGCGCATCGGGTAAGCGGTGCCCAGCAGGGCCAGGTGGCTCACGCGCTCCGGGGCTTGCGCAGCGGTCTCCAGTGCAATCAGCGAGCCAAGGCTGTGTCCGACCAATGCAGCCTGCTGTATGCCCAGCGTGTCCATCAGAGCAAGTACAGATTGCGCGGCTTGCTCCACTGTTTCGGGCGCGGGGCCGGCGCTTTTGCAATGACCAGGCAGGTCGATGGCAAGTACGTTGTAGCCGTGGTTGGCAAAATAGCGGCTTTGCAGAATCCAGACACTGTGGTCGTTGAGGGCCCCGTGCACAAATACCACCGTGGGGCGCTCGGGCACAAAGGGCTTACCTCCGGTATAGGCATACAAATCCGCATGATTGACGTTAATGAACACCTGGGAATCCTTGTGAAGCCGCGCAATCCGGGCATTTTGCACAATTCGAACAGGCCCCAGATTCCGGAGGTCCACCCATGAGCGGCCAAAGTACGCTGGTTGAACCGGTCGACGTGGTGGTCATCGGCGCCGGGGTCGTGGGTCTTGCTGTGGCGCGCAGCTTGGCGCTTGCGGGGCGTGAAGTGTGGGTGCTTGAAGCGGCAAACGCGATCGGCACCGGCGTGAGCGCACGCAACAGTGAGGTGATTCACGCCGGCCTGTATTACGCCACCGGCTCCATGAAAGCCCGAATGTGCGTGCAGGGGCGCACACAGTTGTATGCATATTGCGCCGAGCGTGGCATTGCGCACCGGCGTTGCGGCAAACTGATTGTGGGCCACTCGCCGCAGCAGATCGACCTCTTGCGTGCGACCCTGGTCAAGGCGCAAGCGAATGGCGTAAACGACCTGCAGTGGCTCAGTCGTGCCCAGGCGCAAGCCTTGGAGCCTGCGCTGGAATGCCAAGCCGCGCTGCTGTCGCCGAGTACCGGCATCGTTGACAGCCATGCGCTGATGTTGTCGTTGCAGGCCGACATCGAAAACGCCGGTGGCCAAGTGGTGCTCAACGCCGCGGTCACGTCGATCGCGCTTTCTCACGAGACGGGTGCGCGGCATGAGGTAATGACCATTGACGGTACCCGTCTGGCGGCCCGCACCGTGGTGAATGCGGCAGGCTTGTCTGCTCCCCACCTGGCTCGGCAATGTGGGGGCTTGGCGGATCAGCATGTGCCCACGCCGTTTTATGCCAAGGGCAGCTATTTTTCGCTCTCGGGCCCTGCGCCATTCCGCCATTTGGTTTACCCTGTGCCAGAGGCCGCCGGTCTGGGCGTACACCTGACGCTGGATTTAGGCGGTCAGGCCAAGTTTGGCCCGGACGTGGAATGGGTCAGTGGGCCCGATGACTTGGGTGTCGATCCCGCCCGCGCCCAGAGGTTTTATGCTGCCGTGCGCCAATATTGGCCCGGTTTGCCGGACGGCGCACTGCAGCCCGCCTATGCCGGGATTCGCCCCAAGATCAGCGGCCCGGGACAAACGGCGGCGGATTTTTGTGTGCAGGGGCCGCAAGACCACGGCATCCACGGCCTGGTCAATTTGTTTGGCATCGAGTCCCCCGGACTGACTAGCGCCCTGGCGCTGGGTGACTGGGTGGCGCGTTTTGGGGCTTAGGCGGCCTTTTCCGCCAGCTTCAAGGCACGTTTGAGGTCGTCCACCAGATCGTCCGGATCTTCCAGCCCGATGGACAGGCGGATGGTGCCGGGCCCGATGCCGGCGTTCTTGAGTGCGGCATCGTCCATCCGGAAGTGCGTGGTACTGGCCGGGTGAATCACCAGACTGCGGCAATCGCCCACATTGGCCAAGTGGCTGAAGATTTTCAGCCCTTCAATGAACTTTTGCCCTTGAGCGCGCGTGCCTTTGATGTCAAAGCTAAACACCGATCCCGCGCCACGCGGCAACAATTTTTGGGCCAGCAAGTGGCTGGGGTGGGTCTCTAACAGCGGGTGGCCCACCCGGGACACCAAAGGGTGGTTGGCCAAAAATTGCACTACTTTTTCGGTGTTGCCCATGTGCCGCGCCATGCGCAGCGGCAGGGTCTCGATGCCTTGCAGAATCAGCCAGGCGCTGTGCGGGCTCATGCAGGCGCCAAAGTCGCGCAAGCCTTCGCGCCGTGCACGGAGCAAAAAGGCGCCCACCGTGCTTTCTTCGCTGAAGACCATGTTGTGGAAGCCGGCGTAGACCTGGCTGAGTTCGGCAAACTTGCCCGATTTTTCCCAATCAAATGCGCCGCTATCGACCACTACGCCCCCCACCACCGTGCCGTGGCCCGATAAAAACTTGGTGGCAGAGTGGTAAACCAGGTCCGCGCCATGGTCAAAGGGCTTGATCAGCCAGGGCGAGGTCAGGGTCGAGTCCACCAGCAGGGGCACGCCATGCTCGTGGGCCAAGGCACTGATCGCGCCAATATCGAGCACGTCCAGGCCGGGATTGCCCACGGTTTCACCAAAAAACAGCTTGGTGTTGGGGCGCACGGCTGCCCGCCAGGCGTCAATGTCATTGGGGTTAACGAAGGTGGTGTCGATGCCAAAGCGCTTGAGCGTGTAGTGCAAGAGATTGTGCGAACCACCATACAGCGCCGTGGACGCAACAATGTGCGAACCGGCCCCCATGAGTGTGCAAATCGCAAGGTGCAGGGCGGCCTGCCCGCTGGCGGTGGTGATGGCGCCGATACCCCCCTCGAGCGCCGACACCCGCTGCTCGAGTACGGCGTTGGTCGGGTTGCTGATGCGGCTGTAGACGTGGCCCGCCCGCTCCAGGTTAAACAAGGATGCCGCTTGGTCGCTCGACTCAAAAACAAACGATGTCGTGAGGTGAATGGGCACTGCGCGCGCGCCGGTAGCGTCCGTGGTCGCTCCGGCATGCAGGGCGAGGGTGTCAAATCCAGGGTCAGCGTAGCCGGTCATGGGGTTCTCTCCGTTGATATTGGACGTTTTTCACGGGCGATTGTGGGCTATATTCAAGCGCAGATTGTCACAGGCGCCAGCCGCGCCATTGAACCATCGAGAGGAAACACCATGAAAGTCAGCGATATTTTGCGGGTCAAGGGCGGAACGCTTTTTACCGCCCACCCCGACGAGGCGCTGTCGCACGCAGCGAAATTGATGGCTGAGCGGGATATCGGCTCTCTGGTGGTAATGGAGCATGGTGACCTGGTAGGCATGCTGACATTTCGCGAAGTCATCCAAGCGGTGGTGAAAAACGGCGGAGCATTGGGCAGTACGCTGGTGCGCAGCGCCATGGACGACGCGCCTTTGACCTGCACCATGGAAACCGAGATGGACGAAGTGCGCCGCATGATGCTCGACCGCCATGCCCGCTACATGCCCGTCATGGACAAACGCATGCTGATGGGGGTGATCAGCTTCTACGACGTCGCCAAAGCCGTGGTCGACAGCCAAAACTTCGAAAACAAGATGCTCAAGGCCTACATTCGGGACTGGCCGGGGCAAGACGCCGAAGAAAAAGCGGCCTGAGGTCAAGCCCGGGGCGCTGCCTGCCCTCGGGGATAATGCAGCCCCATGAGCGGCAACACCTTCGGCACCCTTTTCGCAGTCACCAACTTTGGTGAATCCCACGGCCCGGCCATTGGCTGTGTGATTGACGGCTGCCCGCCGGGCCTGGAATTGTCCGAGGCTGATATTCAGCACGACCTCGACCGTCGCCGACCGGGCACCAGCCGCTTCGTGACCCAGCGCAATGAGCCCGATGCCGTACAAATTTTGAGCGGTGTCTACCAGGGCAAGACCACCGGCACCCCGATCGCGCTGTTGATTCACAACACCGACCAGCGCAGCAAAGATTACGGCAACATTCTGGAAACCTTTCGCCCGGGCCACGCCGACTACAGTTATTTCCAGAAATACGGCATTCGCGACCCACGCGGCGGTGGGCGCTCCTCCGCCCGCATGACGGCGCCGATGGTGGCGGCAGGCGCGGTCGCCAAGAAGTGGCTCAAAGAGACCTACGGAACCGAATTTCGAGGCTGTATGACGCAAGTCGGTGAGATGGCGGTAACCTTTGAGGCCTGGGACCACGTCGCCAACAACCCCTTTTTCGCACCGGTGGCCGATGTTCAGGCGCTCGAGGACTACATGGATGCGTTGCGCAAGGCCGGCGACTCCTGCGGGGCGCGCATTCGGGTTTCGGCATCGAAGGTCCCCGTGGGGCTGGGTGAGCCCCTGTTTGACAAGATGGATGCCGACATCGCTTACGCCATGATGGGTATCAATGCGGTGAAGGGCGTTGAAATTGGTGCTGGATTCGCCAGTGTGGCGCAGCGCGGCACGACCCACGGAGATTCACTCTCGCCACAAGGCTTTCTGAGCAACAACGCGGGCGGCGTGTTGGGTGGTATCACCACCGGCCAAGACCTTGAAGTCAACATTGCCATCAAACCCACCAGTTCCATCATCACGCCTCGGGCCTCGATCGACACCCAAGGTCAAGCCGCAGAAGTGGTGACCAAAGGCCGCCACGACCCCTGCGTGGGGATCCGCGCCACGCCGATTGCCGAGGCCATGCTGGCCTTGGTGGTCATGGACCACGCGCTACGCCACCGCGCCCAATGCGCGGACGTGCGGCCTGTGCTAGCACCGATTGCTGGGCAGGCGCCCGCTGTCTGAGCGCGCCCGGGCCTTACATCACTTCTCTACCGGAAATCGGAAACGCCATGAAAACCGCCCTGATTCTGAACGGCCCCAACCTCAATCTGCTGGGCACGCGCGAGCCCTCGGTCTATGGACACCAGTCATTGGCCGATGTTGAGGCGCTGTGCCAGGCCGCCTGCGCCGCCCATGGCTTTGCGCTTGATTTCCGGCAAAGCAACCACGAAGGGGAACTGGTCGACTGGGTCCACGAGGCAGGACGCCTTCAAGCCGCCGGACAATTGGCAGGCGTGGTGTTGAACGCGGGAGCCTACACCCACACCAGCGTGGCGTTGCACGATGCCATCAAGGGGACCGGTATCCCTTTGATTGAGTTGCACATCAGCAATGTGCACGCCCGCGAAGCATTTCGCCACCATTCCTTTATCTCACCGGCGGCCAAAGCGGTGATGGCAGGCTTTGGCGTCCAGGGGTACGCCCTGGCCATCGCGGGTTTGTCGGGCCTCTAACTATCTGCACAAGCCCCTTTTGAACAAACTCACCCTATGACCACCACCCTGAAAATTGATTTCGTCTCCGACATTGCCTGCCCTTGGTGTGCCGTCGGTCTGGGCGCGCTGGAGGGCGCGCTCAAGCGTCTGGCGCCCGAGGTGCGCGCCGAGCTGCACTTTCAACCCTTTGAGCTCAACCCCCATATGCCCGCAGGGGGCCAGGACCTGACCGAGCACATCACCGAGAAATATGGATCGTCGCCTGAACAGCAAGCGCAAATGCGCGAAAACATCCGCCAGCGCGGTGCGGAGGTTGGCTTTACGTTTAACCCGGGCGGCCGGGGCCGGGTCTACAACACTTTTGACGCCCACCGCTTGCTGCACTGGGCTGGATTGGTCGGGTCTGAAGGGCCTCAATACGCGCTGAAAAAAGCCCTGCTCGAGGCCTACCAGGGGCGGGCGGAGTGCGTGGAGTCACACGAAGTGCTGCTTGCGGCCGTCAAGGCCGCAGGCATGGACGTGGTGCAGGCCCAGGAAATCCTGGAAAGCGACACCTATGGCGATGAAGTGCGGGCGGTCGAACAGTATTACCAGCGGGCCGGTATTCGCTCCGTGCCGGCCATCATCATCAATGACCGCCACCTGATCTCGGGTGGGCAGCCGGTCGAGGTGTTTGAAAAGGCCTTGCGTCAGATTGCGGCTGGCGCGGCCTGAATGGCGGAAGATCAGGCGGGGGCGGGTCTGCGAGCGCTTGTCTTAGGCGCAAGCGGCGCGATTGGCGGCGCCTTGGTCACTGCCTTGCGGCAGGACGGACGCTTTGCTACGGTGCTCGCCTTATCGCGAACCAGTACGCCCGGATTTACCCTGGAGTCG
>Ga0214921_10008965_pt1 | contig 12768 bp, 5 predicted proteins | sample LL1505_MetaG_FD_177992 | JGI IMG/M metagenome (GOLD analysis project Ga0214921, IMG submission 177992) | Freshwater microbial communities from Lake Lanier, Atlanta, Georgia, United States - LL-1505 | ecosystem: Environmental > Aquatic > Freshwater > Lake | place: USA: Georgia | collected 2015-05-28 | reverse complement strand
TCGTCTCGATCATGTTCGAGATGAAGAACGAGAGCGACCTGACCGCGACCAAGAAGAAGAACGAAGACTTCCTCAAGGAACTGGACAAGGACCGGACTGAGAAGGGCTGCGAATACGCAGTACTGGTTTCGCTGCTGGAACCAGACAACGACCTCTACAACGGCGGAATCGTCGACGTGTCGTACCGGTACCCGAAGATGTACGTGGTGCGCCCCCAGTTCTTCATCCCGATCATCACGCTGTTGCGCAATGCGGCGCTCAACTCGCTGACCTACAAGAATGAGTTGGCGCAGGTGCGGGCGCAGAACATCGACATCACCAATTTCGAGACCAGTCTTGAGACCTTTAAGACAGGCTTCGCCAAGAACTACGACCTCGCGTCGAGGCATTTCCAAGATGCAATCAAAGAGATCGACAAGTCAATCAAGCACATGGAACAAACCAAGGAGGCCCTGCAAGCTACGGTCCGAAGTTTTCGTATCGCTAACGACAAGGCGCAGGACGTGACGATCACAAAGCTCACCAAGGGCAACTTGACTATGGCTGCTAAATTCGCTGAGTTGGGCGAGCAGGGCCCAGACCAAGACAGTTTGTGAACATCGGAGTCGGGGTTTCTAAGACGTGAGATTTATTGACCTTTTTTCTGGTTGTGGCGGTCTTTCTTTGGGCTTGTCGTGGTCTGGTGCTCAGGGATTGTTTGCTGTAGAGCGTGATCCAATGGCGTTCGGCACTTTCAAGGCAAATTTTATTGATGCGCCGCGTGGTCGTGCGTCGCGCTTCGCTTGGCCTGATAAGTGGTTGGAAGTCCGAGCATGGGGGATAGACGAGATATTGGACAGGCATGCCAAGGAGCTAGGCGACTTGCGCGATGATCATGTGGACTTGATTGCTGGGGGCCCTCCCTGTCAAGGATTCAGCTTTGCAGGTCGACGGAATCCTAATGACCCGCGGAATCAGCTCTTCAAGCGTTATCTAGATTTTGTGAAGCTGGTCCGACCCACAGCAGTTCTTTTGGAGAACGTCCCAGGCATGGCGGTTGCCCATGGAGTTGCAAAGTCTGGCAATCGGAGGTTGCGCGGGGATATTAGTGGTTCGATCTTCGAGACCATCACGCGCGAACTGGATCATTTGGGATATGACGTTAAGGGTGAAATCATCGACGCTTCTCGGTTCGGGGTGCCACAAAAAAGAGTGCGCTTGATCGTCGTGGGCCTCCTTCGCGAGCGAGTACAGCCGGCAGAAGATGGCAAGCGAGCGGCTCTGGTGTTCGAGCGTCTGGAATCAAAACGAGCTGAGTTTTTGAGTTCCCTCGGGCTCGATTGCCCCGTGTCCGCGAGGGATGCGATTGGAGACCTTACCCTTCGCCGTCCCGATGGCAGCCTCTGGCCGCGAAAAGATTGCGAGGACCCGGATTCCGGGAAGGGCTTCGAAGAGTTGGCCTATGACGGCAGGCGGCCTAAGAGTCCGTACCAGAGGCTTATGCGATCGGAGGTGCCAATTGACCGCATGGATAGCATGCGGCTCGCCAGGCACTCTCATGTCGTGCAGCGCCGCTTCTGGGACATCATCAATGTCTGTCGACAGGGCGTGCAGATGAGTGATCGTGACCGGGAGAGCTTCAATCTTCGCAAGCGCCGGATTCACCCGATGTCTGCCATAGAGCCAGCGCCGACGATCACGACATTGCCTGACGACATCCTTCACTACTGTGACCCTCGCATCCTCACCGTCCGCGAGTGCGCGCGATTGCAGTCCTTCCCAGACTGGTTTGTGTTCAAAGGCAAATACACAACTGGCGGCGACCGTCGTACACGGGAGTGCCCGCGATACACTCAGGTGGGGAATGCCGTGCCACCGCTGCTTGCTCTAGCCATCGCGTATGCACTAGGTGATGTTTTGGCCTCCTCCCGTTCTAGATCGCGCTTCGCAGGGAGCGGTGTCGAAAACAAGGAAGGTGAGCTGGTTTGAATGTGACAGGGGAGCGAAGGGAGGGAAATGCAAAATCAGGAAGCTGGCTCTGTGCCGACCTTCCCGACTGGCCTTAGGAATTGGGCAGGCAACCAGTCTGGGGGGGTGCGTCGGCTTTTTGATGATTTGAGCGGGCGCCCGACCGGCCAGATCCTCAAGACACACCTTCTCAAACGACTTGAGGCATGGGTTCAATCGCTTGTCCAGTCGCCAGAGCAGACACCACGACTAGTTCTTCTAGTTGGTGGGCCAGGTAACGGCAAGACAGAGGCGATTGAGTCGACGATAGATTGGCTAGATCACGCGCTGGACTGCAACAACACGCTGCGCCAGAGCCTTCGAGAACAGCTAATGCCCGAAGCTGGCCGTGCGGTACCGCGCGTTGCAAAAGCCGAAGCGCAAAGCTCCGCAGGCACGCCTAGGCGGTTTCAAATACGCATCGTCCAAGACGCGTCAGTTGAGGACGCCCCAAATCAATCACGAGCCGAACTTCTCGCTGAGGAGCTGGAGTTAGCGCTCTCTGATCCAGAGGCGCAGTTGGTGTATCTTGCATGCGTCAATCGCGGGGTGCTTGACGATGCAATGATTCATGTGTCTGAACATGGACCGGCGCGCTCCCGCGGCTTGCTGCAAGCCATCATCCAGTCAGTGGGACAGGGCGGCGGCAGCGCGTCCTGCTGGCCTCTTGAGGGGTACCCATCAGTCGCGGTCTGGCCCATGGACGTGGAGTCACTGCTAACCCGTACTCGGGACGGCGATCCGGCCCCAGCTGCCGCCATTTTGGCCGAAGCTCTTGCGGAGGAAAAGTGGGCGGCGTATGGGGCCTGTCCGGCGAGGGAGTTGTGCCCTTTTTGCACGGGACGCGAGTTGCTCAAAGGGACCCGAGGCTCGCCTGAGCTGATGTTGCTGCTCAGATGGCATGAACTCGCGACAGCGAAGAGGTGGACGTTTCGGGACTTCTTCACCTTAGTCTCGTATCTGCTCGCGGGAGCAAGTTCTACCTCCGAGGCTGGGCGTCCGGAGTCGCCCTGCGTCTGGGCGGCTTCCCTTGTTGAACTTGATGCGTCTCGGGTTGGCCAAAAACCCGACGCTAGGCGTTCGTCAGCGGTCTTTCTGCTCGTGGGGTCGTTGTATCAGCACCAACTCTTCGCGCGGTGGGATGCGCGCGTGGTTAGGCGCCTACGTGAAGACTTGCGCGAACTTGGCCTGCTGGACAATCACACTGCCCTGGGACTACTTACTTTCCTCCGGAACGGATCTGGCATGAGGCCTCCCGCGATGATTGAGGGTCTGCTAGACAGTTTATGTCTCGCACTCGATCCCGCAGTTGCTGACCCTGCTCTAGAAGTTTCGATCAGCTCTACCACGCGTTTGAAGCTTCGAGATATCGATGCTCGATTCAGCCAGTCCGTTGGCTCGGGCCGCAGCCTGCTTCTAAAGTACAAGTGCCTTTCTCCGTCTGAGGTCGAGCTTCTTGGCCGCCTCGCCGAACTGGACCGAGAACTTTCCACCCCGGCCCTTCGCCGAAAGCTGCCTGACGCCGCGACTCGGGTTCAGCACTTGCTCCGCGATTTTGCCTGCCGACTTGTCCGGCGCAGCTTGGGCACGAAATGTGCGGTAACCCGTGATCAGCAGCTCTTGTCCCAATACCAACGCATCGTGGAGGGCGGCAATCAAGAAAGCGAACTTGTCCTGTCTGCTGCCCGAGAGGTAAGCCGACTGCTCAATACGAACGACAAGTTCGAGGTGTCCCTGACAACCACCTTCGGCCAGCCCATGCCGCCGGCGACTCTGCGTGCCATGTTGATCACGACCAAGCAGTTTGTGAAGCCGCGTCCTGAGTCGGATGAGGGCCGCCCTATTCCACCCATGCGTACGCTGCGCGTGGGGCGCAACTCGGCCGAGCAAACAATCGCACTCACCTTTGACCTCTACCGGTCGATTCGGTTACTTGAGGCGGGATTGTCGCGTGGGTCCTTGCCAACCGAGGTGAACGCGCTGATCGACGCCACGAAGGCGCGGCTATCGGGGCCGATCGTCAGGGACCCCGAAGCCTTGGAGGACTCGTCTATCGAGCTCGGTGCTACGGGTACGCGGATTGAGCTCATCGGTGGGCGCTTCCTTCCCGTGTTCGGGGGAGCGAAATGACTAGCTTGGCCAGGTTTACGGAATCTCCGTGGAGGGCGGACCATCCGTCCTTTCAGCAATCTGACCTTGCTGTGAGGCCAGCTCCTGAATACGCGAGCTCAGAAGTTTTGCTCTCGGCGCTCTACCGGCGAATCGGCCTGAGCGACGTTGGCGAAAAGTCCGTCCCCGTGAACGGGCGTGACCTGCTGAAGCGCGTCAAGGCAGGCAAGGTTCCTCCGTCTGCTGCGCTCTCAAGTGAGGAGTGGTCGAGGGTCCTGCAGGGCTCGCTTGAGAGCCCGAAGCTGCCAAACCAATCCAACAAGCGTTTCTTACAGCTCATCCCGCTCGTCCCCGAGGTCGCCAGATACTCCGGAAGCGCGCGCCTTGCCGGCAATCCTTGGTCACCAGGTGACCTCATTGAGCGCATGGTCCTGCTTGGTTCCAGCAGCAAGAGTGAAGCAGACGCCTTGTGGACGCGAGTGTTTGAGGCTCTCGCCGTGACGAGTGATGACGACGTCTGGGCCAGATGGCTCGAGTCAGAACTAGGTTCCTGGAGGCCCCCATCGCACATCCAGTTTTCGTACCAGGAGCTGAAGCACCCATGGCCCGCTGACTTCGTTGGCTCGGATGGCGGGTCGCTCCAGTTCCCCGCAAAACAGTTCGTCAAGGACCTTGACGCCGTTATCAGCGTCAAGGCGAAAATGACTCGTCGTCAGTGGGTAAGCCTGCTCGAGGCTGTTCTGCGCATCGCGTCTGTTGCCCACGTTATGTGGCTAAGCGATGTCACACAACGAGCTTGGTCCTTTGTGCTGAGTGCACTGAGAGGGGATCAGGACCCAGCTGCCCCCGCCAGAGCGCCAGCTGTCAAACCAGTCTACCCGGAGGATATTGGGTACTTCCCCTACGGCCGGGCAGCTATGGACCAGGCCAAGGTGTTGGTATCAAGGTATCTCCACGCCCGATTGGGGTTGAACGCCACACTCTGGGGCCTTGCTGAAATTGGACAGCCTTTCGAGCAGCCTTTGTCCAGTCAGGCCGCATTTGATCGACTTCTGGAGTCGGTTTCCCGCCATCAGGCCGAGCTCGGACGGATTTCAGTGCTTGAGACGTGGCAGCTTCTTCGAGAGGCCGAGTCCCGCACGCTATCGTGCTCCAAAGGAATCGGATCAAACATGCTGGAGTTCGTTCGTCACTGCATCGGCCAACGCCAGACGACCCGCGATGTCCTGCGCGGGTACGATCAGGGCTACTCAATCCGCAAGCGAACGAATGACGCGAGGGCCCGATGGGTCGTGGGGCTCGGCCCAGTCTCAGTGATCGCCATGACTCACTGCTGCCTTCATGAAACGGGCGGAGCCCGCTCAGTGCACCGTCTTTGTGACCATCTTGCGAGGTACGGCATCCTGATCGGACGGGATGAGGTTGCCTCGAGCGACCTTGGGCAGAAGCTTCGATTGCTCGGGCTCGTCCTTGACAGCCCGGATGCAGAAAGCGGCGTGCTCGTTTTGCCCCCATTCCCCCCTTCAAATGCCTCAATTGCCCCACCACAAGCATGACTCAACTCGCCCGCTTTCTCGCAGATTACGTCAGGGATGCGTCTCGTCAGCGCCTCGGACAGACGCAGTCTAGGTCGCGCGAGGCACGCCTTGTCTTTTTGGGCCCACCCTTGGAGATCCTCGCTCAAGTCTTTGAGTTCTTGCAGCCGTCCCGTCATAGTGCGGGTCAACCTCAGCTAGAACTGCCAGTATTGCTGCAGGTGCCTAAATCAATGCTAACCACTAGCAATCCACCCATCGGCCAGTCAGGTTTGTGCGACCACGCGCATCTCCTGACCATCCGCGACACCGCTTCCGCGCCAAGCTTCCTTGCGCTCGTCCCGCCAGACCAGCACATGGACCTATCCGTGGCGACCACAGTTGACATCTTCGGCGTTGGCCCTAAGGTGAGCGCCGGGATTGCAACCTTCGATGAGTGGTGGGCTGACGCTTTCGTTCAGAGCATCGTTACGGCAGCAATCGCCGAGAGTGGATCGAGATCCTCCATTGAGCATGCTCGCCGCATTGTTGAAGCCGCTGCCCGGGCAGCAGATGAGGTCGGGTCCGGGCGCGCCTCTCGGGATGGTGCCTGGCGCGTGCTGTGCCGGATTTTTTCGTGTTCGACTCAGTTATCCAAAGAGCCACCAGACGTCCGCCTATCGGCTGCATGCGGCTTGCCGCCAACAAATACCGGTGAGTTGAACTCTGAGATTCAACTCAAGGCACTCGCATGTATAGCGAATGCGCTGGAAGATGGGTTCAAGACTGGCATCGAAAGGGCGATTGCGAACGCTTCAAGTGAAGAGATCCGTGAGGCGCTTGAGGAGTTCCGGCTCTTCATTCAATTGGCTTGCGACATTCCAACCGTCTTTGAGCGGGCGCCCTCAGCGTTTTATGCGACGTCCAAGGGCGCGGTTATGGCTCAGCCCCCAGACTGGTGGTCGAGGCTGACGGCGGAACTCTGGATCGACCTGCTCGAGGACTCCGGGTCTGGAGTTGCGGACGTCGCGATCGAAGTTCTGAACCCCTTGAGCCCAATTGCGGTGGGTGGTTTAGTGGTCGTTGGTGATGGGGCAGAACTCCGCCTTTCGGCGGGTTCGGCCACAGGGGAGGCTCAGCTCATCAAACTCGAACGCCGGGTCGGGAGCGGGGCCAAGGGGCTTACCTCATGGGAATTCGAAATCAACGCGGAGCCGGTCGTTCGCCTGCTGGAGATGCCGCTTCACAGGGTTCCGGTACGCTTCATCACGCTCAGTCACGGACAAGCGGTAGCGTCGGTCAAGGTCATCTCCATGGCCACATGGGATGCCGGAATTCACGTTCAGTGCCGCACAGCCTCGAAGTTGACCCCAGCTAAGCGCCAGACGACTCCGTCACGCAAAAAGCCCAGTGTGGAGTGTTCTTTGGTGCTCGAGGGCCCAGGACGCCATCTGGTAGACGTCTACGTTTCACCAGGCGTTCATCTGGAAGGGCATGCAACCCAGCACGGCCAAGCTGATGATTCCGGACTTGCTGAGGTCGTCACCCTTCCGGTTCGCAGGGTCTCCCTAGGGCATTTCAACGTGGAGGTTGACGCGGGAGGTGATAGTGATCTGGAACTACTGCTACGTCGCGACGAATCCTCTTCGGGCAAGCCAGAGGTCTGCCGTGTTCACTTGTCGTGTGCCGAAGTGCGAGTCACGGGATGCACGAGCGAGTTTGATCGGCTGGTCCGCGAGAACCGCGGAGTGCGAAGGGCCTCGGTCCAGGTAGACCGTGTCATGCGCTGCAATGTTTTGGAATCTTGGCTGCTTGACGAAAGCACCTCTCACCGTTCGTGCATGCCGATCGTTTTGGGCGAGGACTATTCCTCGGCGTGGGGACAGGTGCAGTGGGACTCTCCAAACGGCCCGCTCATATCTTCGTTGAGATTCATTAGCGACCCCAGGCCGTCCGCGGACGAGTGGTCGCCCCCAGCGAAATTCATTAGGAGCCGGATCGAGATCATCAACCGAATACGTGGCGATGAGAACTCTGGCCTCACCGCAGAGGCAACCCTAGGGCGGTGGCTGGAGAGCGACGAAGGATTCCGCGAACTCGTCGAGACTTACCTCGATTCGTACATGGAATGGTGGAACGCAGACCCTAGCACTGCCTGCTGGTCAGACGTTGTGGCCGTAGCATCGGCAGAGCTGGGCACCGAGACATTGTCCCCCAGGCTGGATGCGGTGCTGCTGTCGCCGCTACACCCGGTCCGCCTCGTCTGGCAATGTGCAGCCCAAGCGACGCTATCTCGTGCTCTAGAGGCGGGTATGCCGTGCCCAGCCGCAGCTCTATTTGACCCAGACGTCGTTCCTGACCTCCTCCAGTTATATACGCGCGGCCCTGATGGCATAGAGGCCCAAACATTCGTCGCAGTGGAGTGCAGCTCGGATTACTGGAGCGTCTTGTGGAACGCAGACATGCTTGCTCAGCTCGGTGCCCGCTCCCAGCGCCAGCCTTTTGGGCCGGAACTGGGCATCACCGTGGGGGGGCTCGCCCGAGGCTTCAGCCCATCGCAGATTGCCAAGGCGCTTAATGATATTGCCGACTTACTGCCCGCGAAACCTGTCTTGTCAATCAGCCTGTCCTCAAGCGGTGTCGGCGTCGACTCCTGCAACGAAGGTGTCGCTGAGTGGAGTAGGCGACGATTCGGCGAAGACGCGTCTGGGGACGATAGGGTTGGAATGCAGCTTGGGAGCCGGTTGCTTGAAGTGCACGACTCCCGTCCAGCTGCGGCTCGTCCCGACGAGCCCACTCTAAGCAATCTGGTTGAGGACACTGCAGGGGCGGTACGCTGGTTCTTAGAGGGGCGTGGTGCCAGCTCGGTTGACTTGGCTGTGATCACTCAGCTTGAGGCCTCGCAGCCTACACTCGCATTGTCGCCTGAGCGTTCCGCGCTCTCGGCCGGAGGCTTGTTGCGGCATCGTGTACGCAGGCAGCTTCCCCAGTCGGGTCAGGCTTATCTCGTGGAATCGCGACAGTCAGTCGCACCTGAGGACTCGGGTGAGTATCTCTTCGACAGGCTTGCGCAGGCCATCGCCAGGATCGAGAACACGCCGCCTGATAGAAAGTGCTTCCGGTTCGCACCCGATGTCCGGGCGATCAAGCAGGCGCTCGAGACGGAGCAAGCCGACTTCGTGGCAGTTTCGTCATCCGCCGTCGACCCTGGTTGCTTCGTGGGTGATTGGCTCAAGGGTGCATACCTTTGGGATTATTCGCTTCCTTCCTACTCCCAGCGTGCTGGCGATACCTGCGGTAGCTACTTGATCTCCAGCATAAAGGAGGTCGACCGGGAAGCACTGGCTAGGGCTGTCTCGCAGTTGGGCGGTGTCGATCGGCTGGATGAACACCAGATCGACGAATTGCTGCATGAGGTCGCGCGTCGAGGGATACCAACAGTACGTGAAATCTCCGGAGATGACAGCAAGGCCGCAGGGGCCTTGGGTATGTTTATTGCCGCAAGAGTTCTGCAGGACTCCTTCAGAGTGGATGGGGGGGGCGGCGGCCTGCTTCCGGTCATGCAAAGTGTAGATGGCCACCCTATGGTGACCGTTGTCGTTCCCGTTGATCCTTTTACTGCTCACATCGAAGAGCTGTCACGCGCGGTGAAGGCGAATAAGGAGGGCGTAATAAGGCGGCCGGATTTGCTCCTCGCCGCCTTTCAGGTCACGCCTCATCGGGTCGCGATCAAACTCGTTCCATTAGAGGTGAAATTTCGGTCTGGTCAGCCAATGAGTCGCGAGGAGAGTGTTGCCGCGCTGTCGCAGGCCAAGGCCCTCGCTGCACTTCTTCAAGCGCTGCAGGACAGCGGAAGGGCCCTTCTGGTCTGGCGGTTGGCACTAGGCCATTTGGTGCTGTCGATGATCGGATTCGGTATCAGAATCTACGGCCAGAATAAGTTCCTAACCCAAGACGGGAGGGATTGGTCTGAGTTACATGAGGCACTGGCTGCCGCCATTCTTGGCGGAACAGCCGACCTTCAGGTGGATCCTCAGGGTCGTCTCCTGATAGTTGACTCGTCTCCTTCTAGTGGCCCTTCCGACCGTGACGAAGATGGTTTCCCGGAGACGATTGTTGTGTCACTCGAAGACGCTGCGAGGGTCATGGTGGGGGATCCGGTCTCGCTATACGAGGGGATGCGGCAAAACCTCGGTGACTGGAAAGTGCTGCCAGAAATTGCGGCCGCTGAGTTAGGCGTAATAACGCCGTTAGCCGGGGTTGCGAGCCAGTCGCCGGTTGACTCACCTGTGACTGCCATCCTTACATCGGCATCGGCAAAGTGCGAAACGAGTGACAAATCGCAAGGTGGGGCTGTCGACAGTAGCGCCCCGCAAACAATGATTTCGGACACTCCTGATGAATCGTCCGTGGGTACATCGGAGCTCTCGCCGCAGCATGAGCAGCAGCCTTCCGGAGTTGTGCTCCAGCTTGGTAAATCCGTGAGCGGCTTCGAGGCTAAGTCTCTCGCCCTGAACATCTCCGATACGCGACTTAATCAACTGAACATCGGCGTTGTGGGTGACCTCGGGACCGGCAAAACGCAGTTGCTCAAGTCCTTGATTCTCCAAATCTCCAGTGCTGCTGATGGAAATCGCGGCATCAAGCCGCGTTTTATGATTTTTGACTATAAAAAAGACTACAGCTCGCCAGACTTCGTACAAGCGGTGGGAGCCAAGGTTGTCAAACCACACCGGATGCCCCTGAATATCTTCGATACCTCAGGAATAGTTGACTCAATGGTGCCTTGGCTTGACCGCTTTAAGTTCTTCGCAGACGTTCTCGACAAGATTTTCTCCGGTATAGGGCCCGTACAGCGGGATAAGTTAAAGCAGGCAGTCAAAAAGGCGTATGAGTCCGCCGAGATTGAGGGTCGGATGCCCACGTTGTATGACGTGCATTCCGAGTACCGATTGATGCTCGGGGGCAGGGCTGATGCTCCGCTCTCTATAATCGATGATTTGGTTGATTCCGAGGTCTTCTCCGCGGATCCGCCGACAGGTTCTTCCTTCGCTAGTTTCTTCGACGGTGTTGTCGTAGTGTCTCTGGCCGAGATGGGGCAAGACGATCGTAGCAAGAACATGGTGGTCGCATTGATGCTCAACATGTTTTATGAACACATGCTGGGACTGCCAAAGCGTCCCTTCATCGGCAACGTGCCCCAGCTTCGAGTAATCGATTCCTACCTGCTGGTGGACGAGGCTGACAACATAATGCAGTACGAGTTTGATGTGCTTCGGAAGCTGTTGCTTCAAGGGCGTGAATTTGGTGTCGGCGTCGTGCTGGCCTCGCAGTACCTTCGGCACTTCAAAGTTAACGCGACAGACTATCGTGAACCGTTACTAACTTGGTTCATCCACAAGGTTCCAAATATCACTGCGTCGGAGCTGGCAGGTCTGGGCTTAAGCACAGAGGCTTCGGAGTTGGCCGAACGAATAAAATCTTTGGCGAACCATCACTGCCTCTTTAAAACCTTTGGCGGTCGTGCGGAGGTGATGCGTGGATTGCCATTTTTTGAGATTGCAAATTTAAAGGCCTCAATCCGGCAGTAGATCAAGTATTTGTGATCCACAAATCGGTAGCGTGTGGTGCGCGGTTTCCAGTTTCTAATGGTTCTTAGACCCCAGCTGATCCTCCAGCGGTTAATGCATCGAGTAGTAGTGGCAGCACTACACCGACTTCCGGCCGTATTGAAATCCCGGGTAACTGATGCCGAACGATTTCATCTGTAAAATCAGGTCGGCGTAAAATTCTCTGGCCATTTTCCAATAAAAAATGGTCCTGGGAAATTTGGCAGGTCATTCAAGCCTTATTAAGAAGGTCCTTCAACCGCCCCCAGCTTTCTTCGGGGAGTGCTTGCATAACCTTAACAAGGTTGGCGTCGCCGCTTCTGAGCACTGCTTCTCGAACGTCTTTGGCTATGCGCTCACCTTCAACCACTTCCGTTTCTTCGACGTCCATTCCGCGGATGATGGCGCCGATCCGTAGAGCTTCGTTGAGGGTGAGAGTGAAGCTTTGCGTGAGGGACTTGCCGCAAGCCAGGCAGGAAGTCGCGGTCACCGGGTTTAGCGTCCCGCAATCGGGGCATGGGCGCAGGCGGGGGGGTGCCTTCGGGAACTCATGCCCGCAAGCGGCACATTCGCTGTCGCCGCGCGGACACTCCGTCCCACAAATCGGGCAGCGCTTTGTGCTGGGGGTCTCGTCTTTGCGCTTGCCAGCCGGCATTTCTTCTTCGACGCGGCGTGCGTATTCCTCGAAGATCTGAAGGGCGGGCATCACCACGTAGGCTCTGGTGTCGTCGTCAGGTCCAGCCGTGCGCACCACACGGCCTATAGCCTGACGAAACGCTAGTTCTGTTGTTGCATTGGGGAGGTACATCAAAACCCGCAGCCTCTTGATATCCACACCCTCGGACACCATCGCCACAGACACCAGCCAGCGCTTATCGGTGTTGCGGAACGTATCGATCTTGCCGTCGGCATTCGGCATTTGGCTGTGCACGAGAACCGGCTTTTCGCCATCCAGCTTTTCGAGTAGGTCGCAGATGTATTGCGCCATATCGATAGATGGAGCAATGACTAGACCACCAGCATTTGGCATCCGCTCGCGTAGGTCGTACAGCTTCTGAATGGCCCACTCCAGCATCGTCGCCTGGTACCCATCCGACTTTGGCGTTTTGCCATCTGCTTCGAACTGAGGTGTTCGCGCTAGTTTGTAGAAATCCAGGGCTGCCTGGAGCCCTGGAATTCTTGCGAATTCTTTAGGCAAATCCGGTTGCTTGTGATCGGCGACCTCGACCGCAACGCCCCCCTCCAAATCTACGGTGAACTTGCCGCTGTGGCGGTGGAAAGTGACCGGCCGGCAGTAGTTGAGGTCCACGGCTTTACCGTAGGTGAGGGTGTAGCTGCCACCGTCGGGATGGTCGATGGCTCCCGCATCGTCGTAGGCCAGCCAGACCGAGCGGCCACCATCCGAGCGGATCGGGGTCCCGGTGAGTACCAGAACGAACTTGGCCGCTTCGAAGGCTCCATCGGCGCCTTGTCCCCAGGCGGCCTCGACTGCAGCGTGGTGGTGTTCGTCGCAGATCAACAGCACCTTCGACGAGCGACACACAGCCTGC
>Ga0214921_10008964_pt1 | contig 12770 bp, 9 predicted proteins | sample LL1505_MetaG_FD_177992 | JGI IMG/M metagenome (GOLD analysis project Ga0214921, IMG submission 177992) | Freshwater microbial communities from Lake Lanier, Atlanta, Georgia, United States - LL-1505 | ecosystem: Environmental > Aquatic > Freshwater > Lake | place: USA: Georgia | collected 2015-05-28 | reverse complement strand
TTTCAGTTTGGATGTTTGAATATCCAGGATTTGGAAAAAGTAGGGGAGAATTAACGGAGGCGAAATTATACGAGTACGCCTTTCAATTAAAGAGACTGGCAGAAAGTAACCATTCAAATAACAACAGGATAATTTATGGTGAAGGTTTTGGAGCTGCTATTGCAGCAAACTTATCTTCAGACACTTCAGTAAAACACCTCATTTTGGTATCTCCATTTGCTAGTACTGCAGACTATTTCAATTGCTTTCTTGCCATGTATCCATGGAAATCAATGGCTCATTTCAAAATACCAACAATGGAATATTTGCTTGATGTAATAGCACCAATAACTATTTTTTCTTTGAACGATAATAAGAAAATAAAATCAATCATTAAGCCAACCGATCAGTATTTGCAAATAAATTTGGGGAATGAAAAAGAAATTTATGAAACCGCAGCATATCAGGATAGCGTATCCGAAATTTTAAGAGCAGTTACAATTCCTTTAAAGTAGTTTTATTTTTGGTGACACTAAGTTGATAATCTACTCCAATTTTCACAGCAACATTATCAATGCCATGACTTATAGGAAAATGAAAGCAAACCGGAAATTTATACTGTTCAACAATATCTTTTAAAATTTCATCTATCTCTTTCCCAAAAGGCCTATCTGTATCTTTCATATCGGTAAATCCACCAAAGATTAATCCTTTAATCTTATTAAACTTTCCACTCCTTTTTAGCTGGTATAACATTCTGTCGACGTTATATAAGTATTCGCCTACGTCTTCAATGAATAATATTTTATTTTTAGTATCAATATCAGATTTAGTGCCAATGCTATTCACCAAAAGAGCTAGGTTACCACCAATCAATTTTCCTTTTGCAACACCTATTTTATTATTCTTATGAAATGAACAATTGTATTGATTCTTTTTCCCTGTTATTACTTTTTGAATAGATTGTATATTGGTTATGTTGTTTTCCTTCAAATTAAAGGCGCTAGCCATTGATCCATGGATACTTGCAATACGATGATTAGAAAAAAGGTGATTATGTAATATAGTAATATCGCTAAATCCAATCAGCCATTTTGGTTTTTTCTTAAATTTTTTAAAATCAATCATATCAATTATTCTCCCCATCCCATATCCTCCTCTGCAAAATAGAATGGCATGAATCTCCGAATTATCCAGCATTGCCTGTAATTCATTTGCTCTTTCCTCATCAGTTGCGCTGAAATAGTTTTTCGATTTACTACCTACGGTTTTTCCAACCATTACCTCAAATCCCCATTGTTGAAGGGTGCCAATGCAGGCCGCAACTTTTTCAGCAGACATATATCCTGCCGGACAAGTCAATCCGATGGTGTCGCCTTTCTTTAAATATGGAGGTATTATTATCATGTGAATAGTAAGGTTGAAATTATTAACTTACGTTACTGCCGTTTGAAGCATCACTGCTTACAAAAATCAATTTTCCATTATTATCTTCTGCCATCAAGATCATGCCATTACTTTCAATCCCTTTCATTTTTCTTGGAGAAAGGTTAGTGACAACTACAACTTTTTTGCCGATAATATTTTCTGGTTCGTAATTCAAAGCAATGCCACTAACAATTGTTCTTTTTTCACTGCCTAAATCAACTTCCAATTTTAATAATTTATCTGCTTTTTCAACTTTTTCAGCAGCAATGATTGTTCCGGTTTTTAAATCAATTTTTGAAAAATCTTCAAATTGAATAATAGGTTTTTTTTCTTGAACAGAGTTGTCGATTTTGTTTGATGAGCTACCTGCAGCTGACTCCATATTTTTTTTACTTTTTTCTTTTAATTTTTGAATTTGAATTGCCACTTCTTCGTCTTCCATTTTTCTAAAAAGAAGTTCAGGCGCCCTTAAAGAATATCCAACGCTTAACAAGTTGAACTTCCCTGCATTTTCCCAAGCCAACATTTTATCAACCACTTTCATCATGAAGCAAAGCTTTTTTGATGTAAACGGAAGAAATGGATTGATGAGAATAGCAAGATTTGCCGTCAATTGAAGGCAACAATGCAAGCAGTTGTCTATTTTTTGTTGAGCTTCTTTGGTAGGGTTTCCCAATTCATCTGATTGTTTCGCAATTATCCAAGGCTCTTTATCCTGCATGTATTTATTTCCTTTCCTTGCCAAGTCTATTACTTCAAATAGCGCATCGCGATATTTATAACTTTCGATACTTTTCTCAATGGCTGCTTTTGAATGCTGTATATCAGCCATTAGTTTTTTGTCGGATTCGTCAATTATTTCTTGATGCAGCGGTGGAACTTTACCATTACAAAGTTTATGCATTAAGACAAAAGCCCGGTTAACAAAATTTCCATAAATAGAAACCAGCTCACTGTTTAAGGCATCTTGAAAACCCTTCCAAGTAAATTCGCTATCTTTTGTTTCTGGGGCAATAGCAGTTAAGTAATACCTAAGCGCATCAACCATCATATCCCCGCCATTTTGTTTTTTTACAAAATCGGAAATATATTCTTCCATTTCAATACTCCATCCTCTGCTAGTACTCATTTTATCTCCCTCCAAATTCATGAACTCGTTACTAGGTACATTGTCTGGCAAAATATTTCCATAAAGTTTTAGCATAACCGGAAATATGATGCAATGAAATACGATATTATCTTTCCCGATAAAATGAACAAGCTTTGTGTCTTTGTCCTCCCAATATGGTTTCCAATCTTTGTTATTATTAATTGCCCATTGCTTAGTAGCGCTGATATATCCAATAGGCGCATCAAACCATACATACAAAACTTTTCCTTCTGCTTCTTTAAGGGGTACTTTTACCCCCCAATCTAAATCTCTAGTAACTGCTCTTGGCTGCAATCCAGCATCAATCCAGCTTTTACATTGCCCTAATACATTCGTTTTCCAATCAGCTTGATGACCTTCAAGAATCCACTTACGTAAAAAATCTTCATGTTTATTTAATGGAAGGTACCAATGGGTAGTTTTTTTCTTCGAAGGTGCGTTGCCGCTTAAAGTACTTTTTGGATTAATCAGTTGTTCTGGACTTAAGGAAGCGCCACATTTTTCGCACTGATCCCCATAGGCATTATCGCTACTACAAATGGGACAAGTGCCAATTATATATCGATCTGCTAAAAAAGTATTATTTGCTTCATCAAAGTATTGTTCTGATTCTTTTATTTCTAAATCTCCGTTATTGTTAAGTTTTGTAAAGAACTCCTGTGCAGTTTCATGATGAATAGGGGAAGAGGTTCTGTGGTATATGTCAAAAGAAATACCTAAGTCTTTCATATTGCTCTCAAGAAGTGCATGATATTTATCTACAATTTCTTTAGGTGTGGTTTTTTCTTTTAATGCTTGAATGGTTATTGCCGCACCATGCTCATCGCTGCCACAAACAAAAACCACCTCTCTTTTTTGAGCCCTTAAATAACGAGTGTATATATCTGCAGGTAAATAGGCGCCTGCTAAATGTCCAATATGCTTTGGCCCATTTGCGTAAGGCAATGCTGAGGTTATGAGGTATCTTTTTGGCGTATTCATTGTTGCAAAAATACCGAAAACAGAAGCAATGCCCCAAAAGTAATGGCGCCTTATTTATACATTCTGCCTTCTAGCACAAGAAAACCTTATATTATTAGGCGAATTCATATTTTTGAACTGAAAAAATTATAGCTAAGGCCCTGTTAATTCCAATTGTTCATATTCATCATTATTTATTTTAATCAATCCCCTAATTTTACTAAACTAATCAATACAAAACAACAATATGAAAAAGATTTTCATTTTAATTATTTCTTTGACTGTTTCAGTGTATTCATTTGCGCAATTGAAGAAATTGAGCATGGAAGATGCGATGTTGAATGCTAGAACGACTCTGGCGCCGGAAAACTTAAAACAACTGCAGTTTATAAAAGGAACCGATTCGTATGTGTATGTAAAAAAAATAAATGGTATAGATACCTGGCTACAAGGAGATTTTTTATCCAATAAGGAATCAATACTTTTCGACTTAGCAGTTCTTAATCTTTATTTACGAAATGCTTCCATTGATACCGTGGCTTCAATGCCTTCAATACAATTCTCCAAAGATCAATTTATCGCAATTATAAAAGGTCAAAAACTACTTTTTAAAAATAATCAATTTAATAAGTTTATTATAAACAAAGAAATAGCAGCTAAAGAGAATGTAGAAGAAAGCAATGATGGATTTATTGCGTATGTAGATGATCACAATTTGTTTGTTACCAAAAACAGTAACACAAAAAAAGTTACAGAAGATGGAAGCAACGATATCGTGTATGCGTCAACAGTACATCAAAGTGAATTTGGTATTAACAAAGGAACATTCTGGAGTAATAATGGAAAGCTACTTGCTTTTTATAGAATGGATCAATCAATGACACCAGATTATCCAATAATTGACTGGACAGAACGGCCTGCAAAAGTAAATTACATAAAATATCCTATGGCAGGTGATTCTAGCCATCACGTAACATTAGGGGTCTATAACGCAGAAACTACAATTACAACATGGATCAAAACAACAGGACCTAAAGAACAATACCTTACTAATGTTGCCTGGAGCCCCGATGATAAATACGTATATATTGTAATTGTAAACAGAGATCAAAACCACTTCTGGGTAAATCAATATGATGCTGCATCTGGTGATTTTGTTAAAACACTTTTTGAGGAAGTTGATAAAAAATATGCAGAACCACTTGTGCCAATGCTTTTTGTAAAAAACAATCCTAATCAATTTATTTGGCAAAGTAGAAGAGACGGATGGAATCATCTGTATTTATATAATACAAATGGTATGATGTTAAAGCAATTGACAAAAGGAGAATGGGATGTTATTGAAGTGAAAAGCTTTGATGAGAAAGGAGAAAATCTTTTTTATGTTTCCACACAAGTTTCGCCTATTTCTAAAAACCTTTTTGAAGTAAATCTAAAATCTAATAAGATAAAAAGTATCACAGAAGGAAATGATGTTCATAATACAATGGTTAGTACTAACGGAAATTATGTTGTTGATAACTTTAGTAATCCAAAAAATCCAAGAACAATACAACTTATTAATACTAAGACGGCTAACAATAAATTGTTACTAAAATCAACTAATCCACTCATAAAATATGAGCAAGGAGAAATGAGCATTTTTACAATTAAAAATAATGAAGGTGTCGACTTATACTGTAGATTATTTAAGCCTTTTAACTTCGACAGTACCAAAAAATATCCCGTTGTAGTTTATTGGTATGGAGGACCACATGCGCAATTGATATTAAATGGCTGGAATGGCGGAGCAGGGGATTATTGGTTTCAGTATATGGCAGAAAGAGGATATGTTGTTTTCACCATTGATACAAGAGGAAGTGCTAATCGAGGAAAAGATTTTGAACAAGCTATTTTTAGAAAAGCAGGTGAAAAACAAATGGAAGATTTGATGGTAGGTGTAAACTATTTAAATAGTTTAACGTATACCGATAAAAAAAGTATGGGTTTATTTGGATGGAGTTATGGAGGTTTTTTGACGATTGATTTTATGTTGACATATCCTGATATTTTTAAAGCTGCTGTTGCGGGTGGACCAGTTACCGATTGGAAATTTTACGAAATAATGTACACAGAACGTTATATGGACAGGCCAGAAGAAAACCCGGAAGGATACGAAAAAACCGACTTGTCAAAAAGAATTGACAAGCTTAAGGGAAAACTTTTATTAATCCATGGCATGCAAGATAATGTAGTAGTCATGCAGCATTCGGTTAATTTAGTAAAAGCGGCGGTAGATGATAATGTTCAAATATATTACATGATATATCCTGGGCATGAACATAATGTATTGGGAAAAGATAGAGTACATTTATATCAAAAAGTAACCAACTATTTTACACATAATTTACAATGATAAAAAATGAATGTATTAAGCATAAATAATATCTCTAAAAATTATGGAAAAGTAACAGCATTGCGAAATGTTAGTTTTAGTGTTCCAAGAGGTTCTGTATTTGGAATTCTAGGCCCTAACGGTAGCGGAAAAACTACTTTATTGGGGATAATAATGGATGTGTTAAAAGCAACTGGCGGCACCTATCAGTTGTTTGATGAAAATCCTAATAACCAGCTTAGAAAAAGAATAGGCACTCTGCTAGAAACGCCTAATTTTTATCATTATTTATCAGCAGTTCAGAATTTAAAAATCACTGCGGGTATTAAGCAAAGGGGTGAAAATGATATTGAAAGGGTATTGGAAATTGTAAGTTTAACTAATAGAAAGAACTCTATTTTTAGCAACTATAGCTTAGGCATGAAACAGCGTTTAGCTATTGCCGCAGCATTACTGGGAGATCCAGAAGTATTGGTGCTTGATGAGCCAACCAATGGCCTCGATCCAGTTGGTATTGCAGAAATTAGAGAGCTGATAAGATTATTAGCTTCTCAGGGAAAAACAATAATTATGGCAAGCCATATGCTAGATGAAGTGGAAAAGGTTTGCTCTCATGTTGCCATTTTAAAATATGGAGAACTCATCACTTTTGGAAATGTAGATGAAATATTTATCAATGATGATATAGTTGAAGTAGCCTCTTCTGATATTGAGCAGCTGAAAGACGCACTTAAATTAATGCCTGGTAATCTTAAAGTAGAAATCAAGGGAAATATTGTACAGATTACTTTTCCGGTTGGAACGGCTAATTTAGAAAACGTTAATCAATTTTGTTTTGAAAAAGGAATTGTTTTGTCTCAGCTTCAAATTAGAAAGAAAAGCTTAGAGAGTAAATTTATGGAACTTACAAATTAATATCTTATGATGTATTTACTTAAAATAGAATGGTTAAAAATTAAGAATTATAAAGCTTTTTTATTCATCAGCTTGTTTTTTCTAATTGGAATTTTTGCAACAAACTACATTGTTTATAGTGTCTTTCATAATATTGTAAATAAGTCGGATGCTGCTTTGCTATTAAGTAATTTTAATCCTTACGATTTTGAGCATGTATGGCAAACAGTGAGCTATGCTTCAGGATATTTATTAATGCTACCAAGTTTGTTATTGATAATCTTAGTTACGAATGAATATACATTTAGAACAAGCAGACAAAATATTATTGATGGAAGTAGCAGAGAAGAATATGCTAATGTGAAAATGATGATGGCATTGATTGTTGCAGGAACTTCAACCTTATTTGTTGTGCTTTGTGCATTAGTTTTTGCATATAGCAGTGGAAAAGATTTTTCAATTACAGGGTTTTCTCATGTCGGCTATTTTTTCTTAAAAGCACTTTCGTATAACATTATAGCAATTTTCATTTCCACACTTATAAAAAGGACAGGTTTTGCAATTGGAATTTTCTTTATTTATATGGGAGCGGAAAATATTATTGCTCAATTTTTAGATGTATTAAGTATGAAATTAAAAAGTAGCAAGAATATAGACTTTGGCAGTTTGGGTGATTACTTGCCTATGAATTCGTCAGATGGATTATTATCTTTTCCTCCAACACCTTTAAAATCATTCACCACAAATTCTTTACCAACAGAATACACTTGGATTGTATTGGGGTTTGCCATTTTTTATTTATTGCTTTTCAGTTGGCTTGTAAGAAGATTAATTATTAAAAAGGATTTATAGCTTAGCAGGGAATAAGTCTTTCAATGCTGGCTCTACTGACGGATAGTAAAAAGTAAATCCCAATTCTTTTATCTTTTCACAACTTACCGTTGTGCTTTTTAGGACCTCAATACTTCTTTCGCCCATAATAATTTTTAGTAAGAAAACAGGCACATGTATAGGGATAAAAAAATTTCTTTTTAATAATGATGCTAATGACAAGGTTAGTGTTTTATTACTAACAGGCCTTGGTGCAACAGCATTGAAACTACCTTGTAGTTGATTATTTTCAATAGCATAGATAAATAATCTGCAGAGGTCGTCTATATGAATCCAGCTGACCATTTGATTCCCATTTCCAATAATAGCTGCAATTCCAAAATTAATAGGCTTTATAAATTCGGCCAGTGCGCCTCCTTTATTACTTAAAACAATACCTGTTCTTAATTTGCATACTCTAATCCCAGTTTGGGAAGCTTCGGTAATACTTTCTTCCCAATCTTTACAAGTGTTACCTAAAAAACTATTTTCATTTTTGTCGGTCTCTTTAAATGCATAGCCTGATTTATTATCTGCGCCATACCATCCAATAGCTGATGAACTTATGATCGCCTTAATTTTATGTCTATTTTTTTTTAGTGTGCTAACTATTAAATTGCTACTTTTTATTCGGCTATTTACAATCTCATTTTTATAAGCCTTTGTCCATTTCTTTTCAACGACTCCTGAGCCAGCCAAATGAATAATAAAATCGGCTTCTTGTATTGCTACTAAATCAATAAAGTCTTTTTCGATGTCCCATAAAGCATACTTAACGGTTAGATTTCGGTTAATTGTATTAATCTTTCTTGTTAGAATAGTTACTGAATAGCCTTTCAATAAAAGTAATTCAGTCAATTTGGTGCCCACAAGTCCTGTGCCTCCGGTAATAAGTATGTTTTGCATAAAAATTAATTAAACATTATAACAATAATTATAATAAATTGTTTTCTTAAAGGTAGCTTTGTTTTAATTTATTTTTAAGTAAAAAAATACAAATGAAAAAATACGCACATCATTGTTTTATTTCATCGATGCATTCAATTAAAATAAAGCTTTTATCATTTGTATTTATTTTATTACTTTTTAAAAATGCGGTAGCGCAAAAAATTAATTTTTCGGCATTAGATAAAAGTAATCTTAAAAGCGCTTCATTTCAAATAATTGGACAGGTTGGAAATGAAATATTTATATATCAGAAAGTCAACAAGCAGCATATTATTCGAAAGTATGATCAAGATATGCGTAATTTAGATGAGTTGGTTTTGGATTTTATTCCCGAAAAATCGATTAAAATTGATTTTGTTAAATCAAAAAATGAACTGGTTGTTTTTTTTCAATGTAAAAAAGAAAGTTATATCTATTGTCAAGCCGCTGTGCTTAATTATCAAGAAAATAAATTTCAAGGAATCATTACAATGGATTCTGTCAAAGTAAAACAACTTGATGATAAAGGTTATTTTTCAATTGCTATTAGTGAAAATAAAAAAAGGTTTCTCTTATACTTCAGAAGACAAATCAATGATAGCGTTATTATATCTGCAAATACATATAATCATCATGTGATAAAAATCGACGAATTCGAACAAACTATGTTCTATGATCAAAGAAGAAATGTATTGACAGATATAATAATAGATAATGAAGGGAATTATATTTTCACTAAACAATCAAAAAGCAATTCAAACGATAATTTTGAATTGCTGGAGATAATTAATCATCAATTCGGATCGGATTCAATAGTAACTATCAATTGCCCACTTCAAAAAAAATATCTTGAAAATGCCTTATTGAAAATAGATAATATGAATAAGCGTTACATCGTAAATGCATATTATTATTCAACTAAAAGAGGGCATGTTGAAGGACTCTTTACGGCGATTTTGAAATCAGATGATATATCATATTATCACCAGGCCTTTAATAAATTACCAGAAACGTTTAAGTCTTCCAATAATAATTTTGACAATTTAGTACCCAAGGAAATAGTAGTAAAAAATAATGGCGGTTTTGTATTGGTTGCAGAAGATTGTTTTACGGAAGTTCAAAATATAAATAATTCCTGGAATAGAAATTATAATAGTCCTTTTGGAATGAATATGGGTAATGTGTATTTCGATAATCCTTACATGCTTAACAATAGAAACAATAATTATTCCCCTAATCAACTTACGCGATATTACAATAATAACATTCTGATAGCAAGTATAGATAGTGCCTTGAACTTCCTATGGGGTAGTTCCATTGAAAAAAAACAGTATTCAGAAGTGGGGGAGTTGATGCTTTCATATAGTTATCTAAATCCTGGCTATGGATTGGATTTTTTATATATAGAAAAAGACAATCAGCGATATACTTTGTCGCATAATCGAATTACATCATCGGGTGAAGTGAATCATTTTCCCAATATTCGTTCAAATGAAGAGAATTATGAGTTTATACCTCGGATTGGAAAACAAATATCTTCCAACTCAATAATAATCCCCTTTTATTATTTAAAACAAACAGGATTTGCTAAAATTGATTTTTAGTAAGTATCCCCGTTTTATTCACATCTATATTTCAGGTTGAATAATTCATCAATTTTGTTTTGTAATTAATCTTTCATTCAAATAAATTATTTTGGTACTTACTTTCAAAACCAACAGGTCCTATAATCACCTGTTATTGTTGGTGTATGGATTGATTATTTTCTGGCCCATTTATTTTAAAGTAACCCATTGTTACATTCAGCCAAACAGTCCGGTATTATACAAATGGCTTATTGGTTCTTTAAATATTACTCAGTCAACTTCTTCTGTATTTTTTGGCATAAGCTCAATTGTATTGCTATTTATTCAAGCTATATTGATTAATAATATAGTCAACAGAAATAAACTTTTTGCTAAAGAGCATTATTTAACAGGTATGTGCTATTTGCTTTTCATATCTTTTTATATTACTAAATTAGAGTTATCTCCTGTGTTACTATCTAGCACTTCAATACTATGGATCTTGTATAAACTGTGTTCACTTCAAACTATGCAAAACCCTAAAACAGTTATATTTAATATTAGTATTGTTTTAGGATTAACCACAATGATTTATACCCCTACTTTACTTTTTATATTGGTTTTATTTTTTGCATTAATCATTACAAGACCATTTAAATTTCCAGAGTGGGTTATGGTTTTTGTGGGAATTTCAGTGCCTTATTATTTTATCTGGTCCTTTCTTTTTATTAATGGAATAAAAAATATCAATCCTTTGCCTTTAATAGATTTAGCAATTCCAGTAATTCAATTCACAAAATGGGAAGTTTTGATAAATATTTTGATTGGCTTATTGTTATTAATAGGTTTTGTGTATATACAACAAAATAGTAGGAAATTGCTTTTTCAGTCGAGGAACAATTGGACAATAATTTATTTTTATTTATTTATTGCTATCCTTTGTCCTTTTCTAAACAATAATTCATCAATTGGAGATTTTATTTTTATACTTTCTCCAATTTGTACAATAGGGGCAGCATTTTTCTTTTATCCCAAAAAAAATCTAATACCAAGTGTGGTACATTTGTTATTATTGGCTTTCTCTATATATTTATCTTATGTTAATGTTTTTAACTAATATGATTATTTTTTAGTTTGATTTCGGAAGTTTAATTTCTATATTCTATTTTTACAACTAAATAAAAATAACTGGTATGAAAAAATCGTTCTTCTTCATTTTTGTAGGTTTAATCTGTCTTTTATCAGCTTCAGCACAAGTTGAAAATCCGGTTGCATGGTCATTTTCAGCAAAAAAAATATCAGCAAAGCAATATGAAGTTCACTTAACTGCCGAAATAATGGGCAATTGGCATATTTATGCTCAAGATGCTGGCGAAGGGCCGGTACCCACTAGTTTTACTTTTTCAAAAAATCCTTTAATTAAATTAGACGGAAAGGTATTGGAAATAGGCAATCTTGAAAAAGCGTATGATCCTAATTTTAAGTCAACACTCAAGTTTTATAATAAAAAGGTAGATTTTGTTCAGAAAATATCATTAAAGTCAACAGCATCAACTGTTTTAAAGGGGGTATTGAGTTTTATGGTTTGCAATGAAAATAAATGTTTGCCGCCAAAAGAAATTCCATTTTCAATTAAAGTAACAGGTAAATAAGAGCTAATTTTGTATTAATCCCGATAAATTCGGGGTTTTTTATTTTGATAATTATGGTACAAATTAAAAAGATATTTTTATTTATTTTTCTTTCTATTTTTTTTAGCCTGCATTCTTTTTCACAAGATAGTAGCATGGTAGTGAGCTGGGTTAGTAGCGTTACAAAATTGAAAGACAGTCAATTTGAAATAAAATTAAATGGAGCAATTCAAAAAGGCTGGCATTTATATAAATCAGATGTAACCGATGGATTAAGTGGGTTAACCATTGCTTTTTTCGATTCATCAATACAATCAAATCCTGTAATTTTAAAATCACCATTTAAGTCATATAAAGATCAGATATTCGAAAATCGACAAAAAGAAATAATAGAAAATAAAATTGAGCTAATTCAATCATTTATTATATCTGACAAATCCGAATCTTCTATTAAAATTAAACTTAACTATGAACTTGGAGCTGCGGATAATTTCATAACAGAAGAGAAAGTAATTAACATTGTATTAAGTCAGCAGTCAGGGAAGTCCAATTTAGCTAGGCTTTATATCCCTTCTATTAATATTAATCAACCTAAAAATGATTGTGGAATAAAACAGCCACTTGAAACGAACAGTAAATCTAAAAGCCTGCTTAATTTGTTTTTAATTGGATTTCTTGGGGGGTTGGTGGCATTACTCACTCCTTGTGTTTTTCCAATGATACCTTTAACAGTTTCTTTTTTCACCAAAAAAGCAACATCCAAAAAAGCGGGTATTTCAAATGCATTCCTTTACGGGCTATTTATTTTTATTATTTATATTTTATTGAGTCTCCCTTTTCATTTTTTAGATACAATAAATCCAGAATTTCTAAATAACATTTCTACGAATGTGTATTTAAATATTTTATTTTTTATAGTTTTTGTAATATTTGCTTTTTCTTTCTTTGGATTTTACGAAATAACACTTCCTTCAAAATTTTCGACAGGCGCT
>Ga0214921_10008963_pt1 | contig 12770 bp, 13 predicted proteins | sample LL1505_MetaG_FD_177992 | JGI IMG/M metagenome (GOLD analysis project Ga0214921, IMG submission 177992) | Freshwater microbial communities from Lake Lanier, Atlanta, Georgia, United States - LL-1505 | ecosystem: Environmental > Aquatic > Freshwater > Lake | place: USA: Georgia | collected... | reverse complement strand
TCGTAATTGGCTATGCCGTCATTGCTTGGTTATTAAAGTTTGTTTCTACCAAGAGTTTTGCGCCCTTTATTATCTATCGAATAGCACTAGGTTCACTTCTGATAGCCCTTCTTGCTACAGGTGCCATTTCGAATTAATCGCGATTAATTGGCAAAGTAACATCGATTTCTAAACCGCCAAGTTCACTCTTTCTTAAGGCTATTGCACCGTTTGCACCTTCAATAATGCGCTTCATGATGGTCATGCCCAAACCGCTTCCACCCGATTCGCGCGATCTTGATCGATCAAATCTTTGGAAATACTGAATACCGGTTTTATAAACTTCAGCTGGAAGGCCAGAACCGGCATCAGAGATAGTTAAAATTGCTTTATTCCCTTTACTTATTAAATCAATTCGAACTTCTGCATCCTCTGGTGTGTGGCGGCGAAGATTAGAAAAGATATTTGCCAACATTTGCTGCGCATAGTGGCTAGAGATGCTTACTAAGACACCTGGCTCGATTTGGGCATGAAGCGGTCTTGCTGGTTGTAAAGCCATCAGATCATTTTTCATCTGAGTTACTACACGAGAGAAATTAATAATTTCTGGACTAGCAGGTGACTTATCTTCTAATTCTGCGATCAAAAGCAAATCATTTATTAGGGCTTGCATTCTCTCAATTTCATACTCAACTCGACCGAAGTATTCGGAAACCTTTTCGGCTTCAATATTAGGGTTCTTGCTTAAAAGCTCTACATATCCCTTAATCACCGTAAGCGGAGTTCGAAGTTCATGTGAAGCGTCACCTAGAAATTCCCGCATGTTTTCTTGATTTTTCTCTAACGAATTAACCACGTCATTTAACTCATTATCTCTTCGAAAAAGATAGTTAGATATCAATACTCCGATGAGAACCATTGCTAAAGTAAATAAAAATAAATAACGGATGTTCTGATCTTTCGCGGTCTCGATCGCGGCTAATGAGAGCGAGAGAACAAGCAGTTCATCATTAGGAAGTTGGAGTGATCTAATCCGGGCTAATCCGTCAGCGCGAACCGAGACCCCTTTTTCTAAGGATGAAAATAATTCTCGATTTGTTGGCACAACTGATAAGTCGCTGGAGCTCACATTTAGCGAGGTAATATCTCGAGTTTTCGAAACAAAGGAGACGGTAAATTTTTGATCGCTCTGGTCAGCTAAAAGAAGCGCCAAGGAGAGTGGATCATCTTGGCTATTTATTAATTGAGCGATCGAATTGCCAAGAACGTTATCGACTCTCGCTAATTCGTTATGTTCAGTGATAATGATTGCAAACAGCCCGATAGCGGCTGAAATAAAAATTATTATCGCTGAAACTAGAGCCGTAAGGCGGGTCTGCAATTTCATTAATCAGAAACAATCTGAAAGCCGATACCACGGACCGTTTTGATCCCTTCGAAACCAAAGATGCTCAATTTTTTACGCAAATAAGAGATATAGGTATCGACCACAGTTGAACTACTTTTGAAATCTATCTCCCAAACTTCTGATAGCAAAGTTTCTTTTGTAACCACATTCCCGCGATAAAGTATTAACTGTTCTAATAGTTTAAATTCAGTCGGGGATAGATCTAGCAATTCGTCATTGAATTTAACTTGGTATTTAGCAAGATCCATCGTGATTGGGCCACAACTGATTACTTTTACTTCTGTGTTGTCGCCAGCACTGCGACGCAGGATCGCTTTTACGCGCAAAACTAACTCTTCGATGCTAAATGGCTTAGTTAAGTAGTCATCTGCCCCAAGACGTAAGCCTTGGTTGATGTCCGCTTTATCTGCCCGAGCGCTTAACATCAATACCGGAATGGAGGCGCCTTCATTTCGTAATTTTTCGAGCAGAGCTAAGCCATCTAGCTTTGGCATATTTATATCGAGAATCAGCAGGTCAAATTTCTCCCGCCGAAGCAACGACAACGCCTCAAGGCCATCGTTTGCCTGGGCTGATGAAAACTCAGACATGCTAAGAGCATCGCAAACTAAGTCTCTTACGCCTGCTTCATCGTCAATTACTAAGATCTTTGGTCGTTCAACCATGCTCGCAAGGCTAGTTTGAAAGAGGGCAATTGGGTAGGTCAAAGTGGCGAGTCACCCCTATTCGCAAGCAAAATCGCTAATATTCACAAGGATTTCACAAAGTTTTGACCCATCCTTAGTACATCCCAGGGACGGGCTTTCGAAAGGTTAAAGATGAAGAAGCGCCTCGCACTAACGACTGTGATTATTGCTGCGCTCTTAGCTTCAACAACTTCAATAAATAGTGCAAATGCTGATGCCCAAAGTGATTTTCAATTAGCGATGCAACAATACAAAACTGCGCTTGCAAATTGGGATTCAACTAATAAGGCAAATAATGAGGCATATAAAGCAGCGATGCAAACTTGGAATGAAGCCAAGAAAAATGCAGATATCGCGAGAAAAGCGATCGCCGATAAATTTAAAGTTGATGCCGATGCGATAAAAATGCGGACAGCTGCGGCTGTTTCACTTGCTACTAATGCCAAAGATAAAAAAGCTGCAAATGCGGCAGGCAAAACTGAAATGGATGCTGCGATTGCTGCACGAACTGCAGCACTCGCCGCAGTTCCGGTAGTTCCGGCTGAGCCAATTAAGCCAATACCGGCGCCTTCACCAACACCGCCAACTAAACCAGCTCAAGGTGCAAAGCCAAAACCAGCAGATTCGACTACTCCAAAACCGATAAAAACTCCAAAAGCTAACTGAGGTCTCTCGGCAGAATTTGCCGCAAAACCCACAAGATTTTCACAAAGTTTAAATAGTTTCAGACAGGGGGATTTCCCCTATTTTTAGCGCATGAGTAATGAGAGCAAATTTCTATTTAAAACTTGGGCCAAGAATCCAATTTCTCGCCGATCTCTATTTAGTGCTGCTGCAGTAACAGCTATTGCGAGTACTTCATTAGGAAAAGCAATAGGTGTAAGCGCACCTGTCATTACAAAAATTCTAGGTAGACCAACAAATAATTCGATCGCAATCAGCGTCCTATCAAGTGCGGATGTAAGTGGTTATATTGAATATGGAACTACTAAGACTAGATACACATCTAAAACAACATCAGTTGCGATCAAAGCTGGTAATCCGACAGTTATTGAACTAACTGGATTGCGGGCAAGTACCAAGGTTTATTATCGCCTTTCGTATAAAACAGCCGACTCTCAAACAGTAATTAGTGAGAAGCAAAATTCTTTTACTACACAACGCAAATCGGGAACTGAATTTAGCTTCTCGGTTCAAGGCGATACTCACCCTGAACGTGCGGGGAAAATGTTCAATTCAGATCTTTACTACGTAACCATGGCAAATATCGCGGCTCAACAACCTGATTTTCACATAATGCTCGGCGATGATTTCAGTATTGACCCGCTAATTAGTAAAGGTGCGGCAAACCAAGCCAACGTCGAAGGAATTTATCGAACTCACCGAAATTGGTTAAGTGTTGCTGGCTCATCGGTTCCAATCTATTTAGTTAATGGAAATCACGAACAAGCTGCTGCATATTTACTTGATGGCACTAATTCTAATCCAGCAGTTTTAGCTGGAAATGCGCGTAATAAATATTTTGCACTTCCAGACACAAATAGTTTTTACAGTGCTGATACAAACAACATTGAATTTGTTGGTCGACCTCGTGATTATTACTCATGGACATGGGGCGATGCTCTTTTCATAACGCTTGACCCGTATTGGCATTCTAAGAGCGCCGTGGATAATGTTGCTGGCATATTGGTTCCAGAAGACCAGACGGCTGTTGTGGCAACTCCCTCATCAACAGTTGAGGCAACTCCATCACCTAGTGCGACAAAGGTTCCAGGTGGAGGAAACGGTGGTGGAGGAAACGGTGGCGGTGGCGCAAAAGCGTCACCAAAAGCTACTAAAACTCCCGCAGGCGGAGGTGGCGGTGGCGCTGGCGGCGCAGCAACTGGAAATGGAAAAACTACGAATCTTTGGACAGTTGGAATTGGCGATGAACAATACGCCTGGCTAAAGAAAACTTTAGAAACCAGCAAGGCCAAATATAGATTTGTATTTGCACATCACGTTCTAGGCACCGGACGTGGTGGCGTCGAAGTTTCCACTAATTACGAATGGGGCGGCAAAGACCCTAAAGGAACAAGCACTTTTGCTAAAGAACGACCAAATTGGGAACTTCCAATTCACGACCTGATGGTCAAGAACAAAGTAAATATCTTCTTCCAAGGTCACGATCATATTTTCTGCACTCAAGAGCGTGATGGCTTGATTTATCAATCAATGCCTAATCCAGCTGATGACACCTTCAGTATGTTTAATGAAGCTGCATATACAAGTGGCACCAAAGCCCCAAACTCAGGACACGTTCGAGTTTCGATCGCCACAACCCAAGCAAAGGTTGAGTATTTCCTAGCAGCTAGACCTCAGGATACTGCTCGAAAAAATATGCAAGTAGCACATAGCTACGTTGTAAAACCAAAATAGAGAGCGAGTAATGAAATGAGTAGCGCCGGGCATGATCATGAGATATTTTATCTTTCTGAATTAGATCGACGAAAATTTTTGAAAGTTGCTGGTTTTGCCTCAAGTCTTGGACTTCTTGGAAATCTGGTTTTTAGTACGAGCGCTACTGGAGCAACTGCAGTTAAGTTGGCTGGTTTTTCAGCATTTAGCAATAGCGTAAAAGTTTTTCGGAGCGGAAATTTTTATTTAGTAGAGAGCTCAGGAATACCTGATCATCAAATGATGGTAGGTATCAAGAGTTGGCAACAGCAAGTACCTACGGTGCAGCCGTATTCCGGTTCGAACGCATGGTCTATTCCGATCACTCCAGTGATTAGCTCGACACCAATGTCAGCAAAAACTCACTTTCTCCGCGGTGCAATAGCTATTGCTGTTAATGGTGTCCCAATTTTCAACGCCCTAAACAATCGTGGAGACGATGCCTTATTGGCCGGCGAGCTCGATGATTGGGGCGGACATTGCGGACGTGCCGATGATTACCACTACCACACAGCACCTCTTCATCTGCAATCGATTGTAGGCGTTAAATCACCAATCGCTTATGCGCTGGATGGATTTCCAATCTACGGTGAGACTGAAGTTGATGGCAAAAAAGTTATGGGCCTTGATGAATTTAATGGACATTTCGATAGTAAGAAGAAGTATCACTATCACGGAACAAAAACCTATCCATATATAAATGGCGGGTTTAAAGGTGTGGTTCAAGAAATAGACGGTCAGGTATCTCCGCAAGCAGCGACTAAAGGGTTTCGACCTGCAGGTGCTCCATTGAGAGGCGCTGCAATTACCGGATTAGAAAGAACTGGCAGCGATACTTTTGATTTGAAGTATTCCTTGAATGGTGCCGACTTTCATATCAAATATTCAGCAACATTAACTGATGTAAACATGCAATTTATTGACGCAAGCGGAGCCACGAGAACAGAGGTCTACAAGAGAAAATGAGCAGAGCAAAGAAACTAATTCTTAATTGGGCGACTGGCTCACTTTCACGTCGCAATTTAATACGTGGCTCAGTAATTGCCCTTCTAACCTCAACTTCGATTGGTCGAGTGATGGCGGCTAGTAAAATAGTAAGTGCGAGTTTGTTTGGAGCTGCAAGCTCCACTTCTGCGACCATTACGGTTAAATCACTTAGTTCCACTAATTCGATTCAGGCTTATGTTGAATATGGATATCTGAAAACTGGATACGAATTAAAGAGTTCAACGATTCAATTAGCTAAAGGCGCGAGTCAGAATATAGTTTTAATCGGGCTTAAACCCGCTTCAACGATTTATTATCGCCTGCGATACGCATCAGGAACCAGTAAGACTTTCTTATCATTACCCCAGTCAACCTTTATGACTACTAAAGAGTTGGCTAATGCTACTTTCGCAATCCAAGCCGATCCGCATATGGATGAAAACTCGAGCGCTGATGTATATAACGGTACTTTGGCACAAATCGTGGCCGCTACTCCTGCCTTTCTAATGGATCTTGGCGACATATTTATGGTCGATAAATTGCCGCAGAAGACAGAAGCAAATATTCGGGCTCGCTTTGAACTAATGAAGGGCTTTTACCAAAAACTTGGAAATATTCCGTTGAAAATTTGCCTTGGAAATCACGATGGCGAACTTGGTTACAGCAACTTCAACACCAAGAACTATCGAAAGGAATATTTCCCAGAACAAACCGGGGACTTGGCTTATTTCGCCTTCACCGGTCCAGACCAGCTCCATATAGTTTTAGATCCCTTTACTTATACGATGAAGAATCCAACAGCGCTTGGTTGGGAATGGACTCTTGGAAAAACGCAGTACGACTGGCTAGTTGACACGCTTAAGAATTCCAAGGAAAGGCATAAATTTATCTACATTCACCATTTATTAGTGGGAGATCAAACTTCCCGTGGCGGCGTAGAAATTGCCATGAAGAATGAATGGGGTGGAAAAAATAATGATGGCTCTTACGGCTTTGATACTTATCGCCCAGGTTGGGGTAAACCAATTCATCAAATTTTATTAGATTACAAAGTAGGCTTTGTATTTAAAGGGCACGACCACTTATATGTGAAACAAGAGCTAGACGGAATTGTTTATCAGACAGTTCCACAGCCAAGTCACCCAGGTGACAAAATAAACGTGAATCAATACGGATATACCTCTGGAAAAGGTGTTGGTGGATCCGGATTCCTCAAAGTTGCTACTAGTTCGAACCAAGCAAAGGTTGATTTTGTTTTATTTGATGGAAAAGTTGCGGATTCTTATACGAGGCTAGCGTAGCTTTGAAAAGATCTCTCGCCTTGGCCATAGCAGCCCTGTTACTTCCGTTCTCGACAGTGGCTCACGCAGCAGTTAGCAAAAGCATTTCTTTTCAAGCCGAAATCTGGGCTGATAATTGGTTTGCTCTCTACGTAAATGGTAAAAAAGTTGGCGAGGACTCGGTTCCAATCACGACTGAGAAGTCATTTAATAGCGAAAAGATTAAGTTCACGGCAACCTATCCATTAACGATTGGATTGATGGCTAAGGACTTTGTCGAGAACGCATCAGGTTTGGAATATATCGGTAAAAGTAACCAGCAAATCGGCGATGGTGGCATTGTTCTGCAGATAAGGGATCTGACCACCAACCAAATTGTGGCTTATACGGATTCAACTTGGAAATCTTTAGTAGTTTTTAAGGCACCTCTTAATCCCGAATGTGTTACTTCTAAGGCCCCGTTAACAGACTGTAAGTCGCAGACAATTAAGAATTCAACTACTTGGCACTCGTCAACTTATAAAGATAGTAGTTGGCTTAATGCCAAGGAATTTACCAAAGAAGCTGTTGGCGTTAAAGACGGATACTTTAATATCGACTGGTCGGCAAATGCCAAGTTGATTTGGAGTAATGATCTAAAACTAGATAACACCATTCTTTTTCGAAAAGTAGTTTCGGAGCCAAAAGTATTTCCAAATAGTGCATCAAATGTTGATTTACCTCTGATTTTGACTAGTCCCGATTTCACAAATGGCGGAAAATTACTAGTAGATAACACATGCGACGGAAAAGGAATTTCACCAGGTTTTTCTTGGACAGGTGGATCAAGCAAGATTATGTCGTACGTAATAATTATGGACACAGTTCCAGGACCGCTTAGACCAGGTGAAGTAGATATTGGTAATCACTTTTATCTAACGGTATATAACATTCCAGTATCGATTAAATCATTACCGGCAGGTGCTACGAATATTGGAACTCTAGGACAGAATTTCCAAGGTAAAAAACTTGGCTATACGCCACCTTGTTCTCAAGGGCCAGGTTCAAAGAGTTACACCATAAATTTATATGGTTTATCTGAAAACTTAACGCTGAAAAATACTGAAGCAACAGAGAAGAATTTGCTAGCGGCTATGAATGGAAAAATTATTTCGTCAAGCTCTATAACAGTTCAGTATGAACGATCTTGAGTGTTATCCCTCATTCAATAACGCTTTAATTATCTTCGTTTTCTTGTGATCTAGTAATCACTCTGGAAAGGGTTAACCCTCAGCTTTTTAACTTTATTGATTTTTTCGAGTGCCAAGATAGCAACTACTGAAAAACGGGTATACGCATTACCCGCATAAATCTCGTCATTTCAATACAACCGTAAACGTAATTGCTGAGACAATCTGTGAAGGCGAGTTTGTTTCAGTCGAAACCACACTTTCAAGGAGAAGTTGGTTTATATTTCGAGAGTCAGCCACCGAATCGGCCAGCGCTCAAAACAAAGTTAAGATCAATGTTTCGCTGAACTGCAAGTGGAAAATTGGAGATCCGCTTATAGAATATGTTGCAGAATCGGTTCACGCGAATTAATTTGGAGCTCAAGTGATAACGAGGCAAACAAGTTTATTAGAGTGTTAGGAGTAAGAGATGAAGCTAAAGGGATGGAATGAAGTCCCCTATGGCTTTGTCTTAGAAATTTCATTTGACCTTGGCCCAAAGTGGTTGGAATTTGTGGCTTTAACGCCTTGGCTAGAGAGAATTGCATATCCCATCGGAGTAAATAAAGGTTGTGTTTATCTAAGAGTTTCAGAAAATCTCAACTCTGTAACTAGTTCAAATATAGATGGTTGGGAAGTAGAAGTTAACCCAAAGTCAGTTCAAGAGAAATTCCTAGAAGGTTCCCTAGCCTTCATAAATACTTCCCAAGATAACCCGATTGCGCAATCTAAAAGCTCACCGAGAATTTCTATCACTCGTTGGGGCCGAATTAAGGCTACGAGAAAGTGGCTACACAAACAAAATGGCACATACGGTTTCTATAAATCCAAAACTTTTCCGGCAAACTTAATCTGATTGCTAATTAATTGATTTGCTAAGATTCAATTTATGAACGCACAAGTCAGAGTAGAACTAATCTCTGCAGACCAATGGGCTCGTGCTAAAGAATTACGTTTAGCATCTTTGAGAGATAGCGCTCATGCTTTTGGTGGAAATTTAGAAACCGAAAGCGCACAAAGTGAATCTGAGTGGCGAGCTAAATTTGAGAATCTAAATTATCTAGTTGCTTCTGTCGATGGCGTAGATGGTGCGATTATGACCCTAGAAAATTTAGTTGGCGATTTCGGGGCGACTGCATGGGTAGGCGGTTGCTGGACCGATCCAAGGTTTCGCGGTCAAGGCGTTCTACGGGCAATGTTCAAATTTGTAGACGAGCACTCCCAGGAAAAAGACTGGAAACGGCATGGTTTGGGGGTTTGGGAAGATAATTTTTCGGCAATTGCTGCTTATGAAAAGTTAGGTTTTGAAGCTATGGGAGACCCGCAACCAAGTTCACGAGTAGCAAATAAGTTTTATATCCGCATGATTCGCAACGCGGTTACTTAGTAAGTTTCTTAGCCTCGCGTACTGCAACTGAATTTAGATCCGGATGTTCGGCTAAGAACCTAATCACTTCGCGATTATCAATTCGCGATAAATCTCGTAGCGTCCAACCAATCGCTTTGGCAATGAAGAACTCTTTTTTTGAAACATGCGGCGCACAAAGTTCGAAGAGAAGATCAATATCTGTTTCATATTTGCGTCCGCGTTGATGTTGAATAGATGCGCGCACCAGCCAGATATCCGAACTCTTGTTCCATTTACGCATAAGCGAAATGGCGGGATATTTCATGGTCAATGGTGAAACTACGGCGCTGCCTAAGCCATCAACTGTGTCCCACCAAGATTTATGAGAAATCAAATATTCACAATGCTCAGCAAGGAACTTCTTATCTAATTGCATGTTGTATTTGCCGAGCAGGTCATTTGCTGCGTATTGATATTCCCGTTCCTCTAACTTCCAGAGAGCTCGCACAGTTTCAGCGATTTCATCTGAAGTTGGCACCGATAACTTAGAAAGGATTGACTTAACGAGTAAGCGACGTTCTGGTGTCATCACGCCAAAGAAAGGGGCAATATCTTTCATATAAGCCTGCGCCCCAATAGCTCTTTTGTGATCGCCCAGCGGCGGAAGCTCGCGCTTTAACTGCTTTATTACCTCAGTTTTAAAGGAGCTCATTGCTTAGTCAAGCGATTGCGTTAGCCGATTAGCGATGAATCGCGCTTTTTCGATAAATCATGTTCGCAGCCGTTTGAGCGATCTTTCGCGGCACATGTTTCGCAGAGTAAAACCAGCTTGTGGCAAGCGATATTTGAGCAGTTAACGAAGATTTTGGTAGGCGCAGAACAAGATTCACATTCACCAATTGTTTTAGCTTTTGATGAAAAGTCCATTGCCATGCGGTCATCAAATACATAGAGCGAGCCGTCCCAAAGTCCATCATCGCCAAATTTGTTTCCGTAACGAACGATTCCGCCTTTAATTTGATAAACCTCTTCGAAGCCCCGTGTTTTCATTACTGCAGATAGAACCTCACAACGAATTCCGCCGGTGCAATAAGTAACAATCGGCTTATCCTTCAAATGATCGTACTTCCCACTTTCGATTTCAGCTACAAAGTCACGTGAAGTTTCAACATCAGGAACAATCGCATTTCTAAACTTACCGATCTTGGCCTCAAAGGCATTGCGACCATCAAAGAACACAACGTCATCGCCACGTTCGGCAACTAATTCATTTACTTGTTCAGGGCGTAAATGAATTCCGCCACCGACTACGCCATTTTCATCAACTTTGATTTCATCTGGGTGTCCAAAAGCGACCAGCTCTTTACGAACCTTTACCGATAATTTAGGGAATTCGGTGCCATCGCCGGCTGACCATTTGAAATCAACTTTTCGAAATCCGTCGTACTTCTTAGTTTTCTTAACATAAGTGCGAAGCGCTTCAATTTCACCACCCAAAGTGCCATTAATTCCGTGTTTAGAAATAATAATTCGCCCCGTTAAACCTAGCGATTCACAAAGGGTGCGCTGCCATAACTTAACTGCGGCAGGGTCAGATATCGGCGTGAAGCCGTAATACAAAATGACCTTGTGTAAATCCATGGCGCGATTGTATCTCGCCCACTTTGACCTTAAGAAATCAGCAGATTAAGCACCCATGGCTGACCATCGGTAGGCGGGTGGAGCTCGCATTCAAATAACTGCGCAGCTATGCGCTGCACATCTGCCGGCGTTACCGGGTCGCTGGCTTGCGTAAGTAGATGTCTAGTCAGCTCACCCCGATATTTCTTGGACATATGGGTAATAACGGTTCGCTCTGAACCAGCAACTTTAAATACTCTAACCTCAACTGTATTTTCAGGATTAACTGCCCAAATATTTTTATAAGTAGATGAGCGGCAATCAATTACTAATTCGCTAGCAAATTTCGCCGAAATTGTTGCAATTGCATCGCGCCATATCTTGCTATCAATTTTCGCTTTGTATTGAAAAATCTGATCTAGCGGTTTAACTAGGCCAAAGAGCGCGGAAACAATTAAGACCCGTGAGTTAGCACGCTTTCTTTGAGTTGCTGAAAGTGAATGCCAGCCCAGACCTTGGTAGAGGACTCCGTCATAGATTTCAATAGCCGGCGATGTTTGCGAATGATCGTATCCGGCTGTGGTTTGAGATCGAATACCTGATAGTTCAGCTGAAAATGTAAGTGAACTTAATTCGAATTTTTCTGAGCTAGTTGCTGATTTCTTCTTCTCACTAGGTGGCAAGAGGATTAGCATTAGGTGATGCTATTAGAGAGGCAAAGATAATGATGGCTGAAGGCGACAAAGTTCGAGCTGAGATTTTCGAAACGGGCAACCCCAAGATCAAATCCGCTCGAATTGTCATTGAAGCACCAGCTGCAAAAATCTTTGATCTGTTGGCAAATCCAGCTCGTCACAAAGAGATTGATGGTTCGAACACCATTCAAAATAGCATCAGCGGGCCAGAGCGCTTGTCTCTGGGTGCAAAATTCGGCATGGCCATGCATCTTGGAATTGATTACCGGATTATGAATACCGTTGTTGAGTTTGAAGAGAATAAGTTAATTGCTTGGCGCCATGCAGGCCGCTGGCGTTGGCGCTATGAGATTCGTGAGATCAGCCCAAATCAATGCGAAGTTACTGAAACTTTTGATGGTCGTAAATCAATTTCACAGAGCTGGTTAAAGTTTCGAAAGGCCTATCCCTGGACTCAAATGGTCGTTGCTAAGACTTTGGTGCGCTTAAAAGAGGTCATGGAAGCACGCTAGATACTGTGGGAAGATAGAGCCATGAATATGGCAAATGAGTCATTAGGCGCCGTAATGGCCTCGGAGATTGCAGAGACTCCAAAGGTATTCCGTCGCATTTTGAGCAATCTCGATGCTCTTGAGCCAATCAAAGATATTTTAAGTGCCAATAAGATTTCGTCAGTTTTAATCTTGGCCCGTGGCACCTCAGATAATGCCGCACATTTTCTGAAATATTTAATTGAGACCAAACTTGGTCTGCCTTGCGGGCTTACCTCACCATCATCGGTAACAATTTATGATGCCAAGTTGCGCTACGAGGGTGTTCTGGTAGTTGCGCTAAGCCAAAGTGGGCAGTCACCAGACTTAGTTGCTTTTGCAAATTCAGCAAAGCGCGCAGGAGCTAAATTAATTTCATTAACTAATGATGCTAATTCACCGCTAGCAAAAGCAGCAAATCATCATTTAGATCTGCAGGCCGGCGCCGAATTAGCCGTTGCCGCCACTAAGAGTTATTCAGCTCAACTGCTTACCTCATATTTACTGGTCGCAACTTGGGCAAACTTAAAAATTGATGGCGATTTATTAATCGCACAAGCAGAAAAACTAACCGGCAACACTTCATTAGTCTC
>Ga0214921_10008962_pt1 | contig 12774 bp, 11 predicted proteins | sample LL1505_MetaG_FD_177992 | JGI IMG/M metagenome (GOLD analysis project Ga0214921, IMG submission 177992) | Freshwater microbial communities from Lake Lanier, Atlanta, Georgia, United States - LL-1505 | ecosystem: Environmental > Aquatic > Freshwater > Lake | place: USA: Georgia | collected... | reverse complement strand
CAAAGCGGCGTGCGCTTCTGGTAATAGCCTCGAGAACTAAACCCAATCTAAGCCTATCTTGATCACCAGGGAGCCGAGGGCGATCTGGTGATCAATTGCGATAATGATTCAAAGGTATAAAGGATCTTGCGCAAGGTAACAACCGAAAATCTCACAATAAGCCCTCCCCTCTTCTATCGCCAAGCCAGTTGACTACTCAAACTCCGGATTATTTTGCGCAGCGAAACTATAGTCAAAGCAGTTGGATTGTGGTACTAGGCGCGACGAGTAATGCCTAGACCTACTAGGTGAGCAAGGAGCAACGAAGTAACGCAATCCAAATCATTTGACTATATATGCTTATAGAGCTTCTTGCTTTGGTAGCTTATCAAGGCAGGTCAGCAGTGTCCAGGGGTGCCGTAAAAAAGAGAATTGTCGATCCCTATATGAGCCAAAGCTCTGTCCCACTTTTTGTCATCATTGGCTGAAAACATCAAAGTTTTATCATAATCGGAAATCAGCCACATATTATTTGCCATCTCTTGCTCAAGTAATGAAGGCCCCCAGGCAGTGTAGCCAAGAACAAATAGGCTACTTTCTGGCCCCGCTCCATGAGCTATATCTTTTAGGATTTCTACATTTGAACTGACGGCCAAATTATTATCTGAAAATTTTAGTAGCAAATTTTTTGTATATTCGTCAGAATGCAAAATGAATCCACGCTCGGGCTCAACTGGACCGCCGACATATATAGGCAGCGAACTTATGGGAGGAACGCTCTCATCCTTCAAAACCTTGAGCACAGCCTCAAAGGGCATGTGACTCACAAGGCGGTTCACTATAAGACCGACTGATCCTTCCTCGCCATGAGATGCTACATAGATGAGAGATTTGTCGAATGGCGCGTTGAAAGAGAAGTGCGGGCTTGCAATAAGAAATTTGCCAGAAATATTTTCGAAGCTATTTTTATTTGTCATAAGAGCCAATGAGTTTTATGTATCATTCATATTATATAGTTAAAAATATGCACTATTCAAGATTACTATCTCTATTTATAACCTTTTTTTTGTTAATATCAGCACCGCAATTCTCACTCGCGCAAGATTACGATGAACGATTTACGCTAGAATCCCAAGATAACAAATTTTTTCTGAAAATCAAACTAGCCAATAGGCATAAAATATATGGACCCATAGCTGGAGATAGTGGATTGCCTACCAGAATTAATTTCGATCAGTCTGATAATTTAGCAAAAGCCGAGGCGATCTGGCCAGAAGCTGAAGCCGAGGAATATATTCCTGGAGTTGTTAACTATATCTATAGCAAAGATGTAGAGATACCGATAGATCTATCGGCTATTGACCCGTCCAAACAATTGAATCTGAAGATTCAATTAAGCTACGTTATATGCGGCAACCAGTGTATTCCTGTGAAGCAAATTATTGAGAAGGTCCTTCCTCCAGGTTTAATACAAGGATCCGATGAGGCTTCCAAGGCCCTTGGGTTAAACCTGAGGGAGACATTTGTAACTCTGATTTTTGCTTTCATAGGGGGGCTAATCCTAAATTTTATGCCATGCGTTCTGCCGGTACTTGCGCTTAAGCTAATGTCTCTTATCAAAAGCGGAGCATCATATAGAGGATCCTTTTGCGTCACTATCCTTGGAATCATGAGCACTTTTTGGGTCTTGGCTTTAGCAAGCATTTTAGCTAAGGGCGCGGGTAAGCAAATTGGCATAGGTATGGGCTTTCAGGAGTCTGAATTTATCATCTTCTTGTGTATCTTAATTACCATCTTTATCAGTATTTCGCTAGATAAGGTGCAAATTAACTTGCCTACCTCGAGTTTAACTCAAGGACCCGAAGAAGCGCGCCAAACCTCTGGATCAAGCCTGAGGCAAAAGCACTTCCAAGACTTCACATCTGGAGTCATAGCAACATTGCTCTCAATTCCATGCACTGCTCCATTCCTAGGAGGAGCGACCTTGGTAGCGATCAATGGTAATGCGCTCGAGAGTTTTTTGATATTCACCTCAATTGGATTAGGCTTTAGTCTGCCCTATCTGCTTCTTATATTATCACCGAATATGCTCGTTTTTTTGCCAAAGCCTGGAGCTTGGATGGAGAATGTAAAAAAAATTCTGACTATCTTATTCATAGCAAGTCTTATCTGGCTTCTTGGGATCCTACATCAAGAGCTAGGACTCAGGGCTTCGGCTGGGTTATTTTTGTTGCTATTACTTATAAAGTTTACGCTCCAAGAGCCAAGACTGCGATATAAGCCTATATGCCTTACAGTCTTAGTTGCCGGGAGTCTATATTTACCACAATTTGCTCACAATGAAGACCAGGCGAATGAGATATACATAGAGCATATATGGCAGGAATTCGATAGGCAGAAAATTGATAGGCTAGTTGCTGATGGTAAGATTGTGGTAGTAGATGTGACGGCTGATTGGTGCCTAACTTGCAAATATAATAAACTAATGGTTTGGGATAGGAGGAAGGTAGTAGATTTACTAATCAAGGAGGGTCTTGTTGCCATGCGCGCCGATATCACAAAACAAGATAAGATTGTGGAAGGCTATCTACAAGAGCATGGTATATATGGCATACCTTTTAATGTAGTGTATGGAAAAAATGCCCCAAAAGGCTTAGCGCTGCCGACTTTGCTAAATTATCAGGATCTTATTCAAGCAATAGACAAAGCGAAGTAGAACTAGCGGCTCTTGCTAACTAGCTGCGTAAATTCGTCGTGGATTATATAATAACAATATATCTGGAGCGATAGATTTACTGACTATCCAAATTCGGGGTAAAAATGATATGGTCAAAGTAGTTGGATTGTGGTACTAGGCAAGGACGAACGATGTCTGAGCCTACTAGGTGGGCTAGGAACAACGAAGAACGCAATTCAACTACTTTGACTAATAGGTACGTCTCGCAATCAATGCCTAATCGATCTGTGACAAAGCTTGTATTTTCATAAGAGACTCAATCGACTTGTGAAGAGGTAGTTCGCTTTTTTTGATCTTAACTCTATCTTCAAGCGGCCCAAGTGGCAAGGCTGGCTGCCTAAGATCTTCTGATAGCCTAATTCGCAAGAAGTCCGAAGCAGCTTGGGACTGATGATCTGAATGAATTACAGCAAATTCATTCCAATCGCCAAAGTAACGATCTAAATATTCAAATGGATTATGAGCGCCCCAGACTTCAAGCACCCCAAATTTATATTTTTTTAAAGGAAATAATTCCTCTTCAAAAAAGAATGCTTGAGTTAAGAACTGCCTATTAATTAAATCGCGATAAATAATCTTGTTCTTTAGTTTATGAGTCGCTGCAATATGAATAATAGGGTATTTTTTTAAGCTACTTACTGGCGCGTCAATTGGAGTGGTGCCCAAGGCTACTATAGTGTAATTATTTCCCTTGCTTAGCATAGCGTAACCCAGAGCTTCAAAGCTAGATTTCATCTTCTGAAGATGTGCCTCATCTTCGGATGAGATGCAAAGATGGAGCCGAGTCGCCCAAGGTATAATCCCTTCATGTCTAATTGCACCTAGTAATGTGCTGCTATCGATCCAATATTGTATTTTGTTATTCTCTAGAATTTCGTGAGTATCCTTCATCATTTGATATAGGGATAGAGCATATTCTGGCTTAATATAAGCAGCCTTTGCTTTGTCCATAAGCTCTTTGTTGTAAGAACCTCCGCTGCGGCTAATCATAGTATCAAGACTGTGGGTGAGATTTTTGATTCTCAGGGAATTCATCCTTGTTTCTATCAATAGGTATATAAGCAACATAAATATTATGCCAAAAATACATTTTTGAATAGTGCTTTCCATTTGATCCTCTTTATAAAAACATCAGTTGATTAGATTGGTCTTGTAAGTTATCAATCTTTTTGTGATTACTGCAATAAATCTTTAGTAGCTGGTAAATCAAGAATTTCGGCATAGACTATTGTGAGAATAATGACATTCTCTCCCTTGTATAAATCTATTACTCCAGCATCCAGCAGAGCAAAAAGTCGAGCTTGCTCTAAGGCCAGCTGGAGCTTTACGCTATCCAAATTCATTGCTACGGGTTTATAGAATATTTCTATAGTGACCGGTCCACCAATTGGCGCTTCACTCAATGACAGTATTAGATCACTACCGTCAGGGAAGGCTGCAAATATCTGACGCAATGTATTTTCTAGGGCGCCAGGATAGAACTCCCTATTATTCAATACACTCGATCTATTAATAGCAAGAGAGCGATACAATTTTCCAAACTGGTTTTGGATCATATCAGCTATATCCACAGAGCATTTTTTTTGCGCAGATATTTCTTGCACAAGAGCCAAAGATTCCCTTAAGGCCTTGACGTGTTCTTCGTGATTTTTTGAATAGCGATAAATATTTTCCAGCGCGCTAATCAAACGAGAGGATTTACTCTCAGTTGCATCTTTATTGTCTAAAATAATATCATCAATATTTTCTGATAAGCAAACCGAGCTCTCTTGCAAAGCGCCAATAGAGATGGAGAAATTTTGTTGTAGTATAGCTAGTTGATTTTGTTTGCTCTTGATAATCTCTTGTTGTTTTATCAGAGCCTCAATTACCAAATCATTTGCATTAGCAAAATTTTCAATATTAGTCATAGCATCCATTTCAAGTAAGCCTCTTTGAGGGCTATATCCTGGAACTAAGCTATAGAGTTTTGTTGCAGCATCAAAGAATTTTTCTTGAATTCTAAGCATTGGTGTAATGATTTTTAATAGCACAACCGCTATTAAAAATAGAGCTATTATAATCAGACCATAACAGGTCAAAGAGCGCTCTATATAATCAAGCCAAAACATTTCTTGAATTCCACTAGAGTCAATGGACAATGTAATCGTCAGATCAGAAACCCCCGAATGAGCCATGCTGACTTTGGTTTTAAATGCTTTAGAGAAGGCGGCTCTGAGTATAAAACTCTTGGATATCAATTCGTCATTATATAGCTCAGCATTTGATTTTTCTTGGTTTTGGTGGAACTCTATATCAAGAGGCTGAATATGAGCGCTAAATAAAGACTCTGAAAAATGAGTTAGTGGAACGCCCATCGCAACGGCTCCTAAGTATTTTCCGTTTTTGTCCAAAATTGCTTTGGCTATTGGAATAATCAAAAGATCAGAGATATCGCTATAAATAAGGTTGCCAATATGGACTTTATTAGGCTCATTCCTGGCATCCTTTATATATTGACGTCGGCTAAGATCATAGGTCGATTTCTTTCTATAATAATATGGATTTGATAAGCCAATAACTTGATCTTTCCGATCTGTTATTAAAATAATACTAGAGCTATTTTTGATAAATGGAGATACATAGCTCATAAAATCCGCAGCCAGATCGTCGGGTTTAGAGAGCTCCAAGTGATTGGCGATGTCTCGTACTATATCTCTATTTTTGCTGAAGATCTTGCTTGATTCAGAAGATAGTACATACATCTGGTTACGCAACTCTTTTTGCACCTTATGTTTTACTTCATAAGACACTATGAGTAGATTAAAAGATAAAACTAGTCCAATAATCATCAATGCTATGTAGAGCCCTTTTTTATACATAGGAGCGACCTTGAGCAAGGGTATTTGCCGATAAAAAGCCTAGAACTCCGACTATTTTATTACCTTTTTTGGTTGGGGTGGGTACGTATAGCATACTAGCTTCCGCAACTTCTTTACTATATTGACTGCTCAAAGAGTAACTAAATGCAACTCTCTCTCCTTGTAGTGATTTCAAATAATGTTCATGGCAAGCTCCATATATCTCTTCTGAGCACAATTCCTGCAAAGTAGCTTTGTGGGATATGTCTTGAGTATTTTTTCCTAAAAAAGTACGCCAATTAAGGTTAAGATATAAAACTCGCTCCTTGCCATCTAAATAGTAAAATAGATTTGATGTGAGGGTGAGCATCTCAATCATGCTACCAAGAGTCATAGGCTCGTTGTTTTGCATGTGTAAATAATTTAAATTATCTGCCCTAGAATAAGGGGCGTTACCAGCTCCAAAAAGAACCCACTCAATAGTAGCGTGAAAGCCAAAAGAAGAAAAAGCAAGAAGATAGGTCTCGAGATTATGGATACGGATTTCTATTCCACCAGACTCCCAGCTTCTTATAGTGACAATTGGGATACGGCTTTTTTCTGATATTGTTGCTCTGCTTAGACCAGCATAGCGCCTGAGTTTCAGTAACCTACTAGCAACGCTAGCTTTATCTATATCCATGATAGATCTGCATCGTTAAATCATCTAGTACGCAGTATAATATAAAAATATCAGTTTAGCAATAATATTTTTGTTATGCACTCTACCTATCTCTACACAAGGCTTGTACTAGGGATTAGCCCTATCAAGCTCAATAATAAAATATCACAAATAGCGGGTACAAAGTGATATTTTGTTATTGACAGCAGGACCAATTGATTGTAGCTTTATTCCATGATAATTAAATCTGAGGTTAAAATGCACAATGAGTTTTTATTGAGTGTGTGCAACGAAAGGATACGCAAAATTTTGCTGATGCATTTCTATCTTATCGGAGCTGATATAGAAGAGGTTTTAGCTGAATATCGCATGGATGATAAGCACATTATCGACGAAGTAATTTTAAAAAATCATTTAAATTTATTATATGAAGCTTTATCAATTAAACCCAGAGATGAGATATAGTAGATCTGGATCTATTGACCTCGTGAGTAATATCTCTATATCTCGAGTACATCGCTTCCAATACATTATGCGTTAATAGATTGGAAGCGATGGGGGCGGTATAAACTCACGAGACCAGTGGATCCAATTCGAAACTAAGCCAACTTCTTGTGTTTATATTTGGGATTTGCAGTATTTTGTCCGAGTTGGTTTATCATATAATTATGATAATCGTCATAGTTACCCTCAAACCAAGTGGCATTATCTTCCTGATCAAAGGCTAAAATATGAGTAGCAATACGGTCTAGAAACCACCTATCATGGGTAATAACAAATACGCAACCAGCAAAGTTTAGAATTGCATCTTCAAGGGCTCTTAATGTGTCAACATCAAGATCGTTAGATGGTTCATCAAGGAGTAGGACGTTAGCCCCCTCTTTAAGAAGTTTAGCCATATGAACGCGATTACGCTCTCCGCCTGAGAGTTGACCAACTTTCTTTTGCTGATCTCCTCCTCGAAAGTTAAATGCGGCGCAATAAGCCCGGCTTTTTATAAGACGATCGCCCAGGTGCATCTCATCTAATCCATCTGAGATCTCTTCCCATACAGTCTTGTTAGCATCTAATTTATCGCGAGACTGATCAACGTAGCCAAGCTTTACTGTAGAGCCAACTTTAATTTCACCTGAGTCTGGTTTTTCTTTTCCTGTGATCATGTTAAACAAGGTAGTCTTACCGGCTCCATTAGGCCCAATAATCCCAACGATAGCACCAGGTGGCGTTATAAAATTCAGATCAGTCAAAAGCTTGCGACTGCCGAATGATTTAACTAAATTTTGAGCCTCGATAACAGAATCGCCTAGCCTTGGACCATTTGGGATAATGATCTGAGTGGGACTTGCGCTCTTATCTTGTTGCTTTGCGAGCAACTCTTGATAGGCTGTAATCCTCGCCTTACTCTTGGACTGACGAGCTTTAGGGGACTGGCGAATCCATTCGAGCTCGGTTTTAAGTTGCTTGGTCCGATCGCTTTCTTCCTTCTCTTCGATAGCCATCTTTGCGCCTTTTTGCTCAAGCCAAGCTGAATAGTTCGAATGCCAAGGAACGCAATTGCCGTGATCTATTTCAAGAATCCATTCTGTGACATTATCAAGAAAATATCTATCATGAGTAATAACCACAACGGTACCCTTGTAGTTCTTGAGATAGTTCTCAAGCCAAGAAACAGATTCCGCGTCAAGATGGTTGGTTGGCTCATCCAAAAGGAGCATGCCAGGCTTTTCCAATAATAGCTTTGCCAAGGCAACGCGACGTTTTTCTCCGCCAGATAACTTCGATATCTCAGCATCTTTTGGTGGGCAACGAAGAGCGTCCATAGCGATTTCGATTTCGCGTTCAATTTCCCATGCATCAGATGCATCAATCTTTTCCTGTAGATCAGCCTGCTTGGCAAATAGCTCATTCATCTCATCATCTGATATTTCTTCGGCAAAGCGAGCAGAGATAGCATTAAAATCATCAAGCAAAGCTTTTTTCTCAGACAGGCCTTCCATGATATTTTCAAAAACATTTTTACTTGTATCTAGCTTTGGTTCTTGAGATAGATGTCCAACCTTAATGCCATCCATAGCCCAAGCTTCGCCATCGAATTCTTTGTCTTCTCCGGCCATAATACGAAGTAGGGTGGACTTACCAGCGCCATTGTGCCCTATAATGCCGATCTTAGCTCCTGGCAGGAATGATAGCCAAGTTTCTTTAAGTATTTGCTTGCCATTTATAGTTTTGGTAAGCCCCTTCATTACATATACATACTGCGTCATTGAAATTAACCTTCAGATATTTAGTTTAGTGTATCTTATAGCCCAATAGATCAAAAAAGACCAGCGAATTTATGGCGTTTGTTTCCCTCGGGCTTGATGCGAGGGTCTCAAGAGATTACCAGAGATCCTCGCATCTGCGCTGACGCTTGTCCGAGGAAAACATGTAGCCTCAAGAATTATACTCTTGCAAATTTCTAGCAAATAGTCTATAAATTCATCCTAAGACTCAAGTCTTCTTGGGTCTACTCACACGCAAAGACGTTATGTTAGTCCTAAATTAACGGGTCTAGTCTTGCGGACGAACAACTAACACAAGGAAAATTATGTCAAAACTACCTGCTATTAGCATAAGCGAACTGCTTGATGCTGGCGTCCACTTCGGTCACAAAGCTTCTCGTTGGAACCCAAAAATGGCTCCATACATATACGGCATTCGTGATGATGTCCATATTATAGATCTTCAGCACACAGCTCTATTGATGCAAGTTGCTATGAAGCAAATTTACGAGACCGTTAAGGCAAATGGTCGGGTCTTATTTGTTGGCACGAAAGTTCAAGCAAGTGAGATTATAGCTGAATATGCTGATAAGTGCGGACAATACTTCGTGAATCACAGATGGCTTGGTGGAACTCTCACAAACTGGCCGACAGTATCTAGATCTATCAAAACCCTAGAAGGGCTAGAGAAAGTGCTAGCCGATCCAGAGACTGCAGAGACCCACACTAAGAAGGAAATTCTAGAAATCGAGCGCAAAAAAGATAAACTATATCGGGCCTTTGCAGGAATTAGAAATATGGGCGGCAAGCCTGATTTATTAGTGATCATCGACACCAACAAAGAGCATCTAGCTATTTTAGAAGCTGAAAAGCTAGGCATCCCTATGATTGCTATTGTTGATACCAATTCTGATCCAGATCCTATAACATTCCCAGTGCCTGGTAATGATGATGCCATTAGGTCAATTAGGCTCTATGCGGACTTCTTCTCACGCGCTGCTCTAGCTGGCATTGAAGAATCTTTGGCTGCTTCTGGGGTTGACCTTGGGGCGGTTGCTGAAGGCGTTGCTCAAAAGATCAAATCTGATACAAAGGTCACCAAGCTAAAAGATGCACCTAAAAAAGTTTCAAAAGCCCCTGATCTTGCAAATGAACAAGCTAGCTCTGAATTCGTTGAAGGATTAAAGGCCGAAGGTGCAGCCAAAAAGCCGACTACTAAAGCTAAAAAAGCTGAGTAGAGACCTTTAGCCAAAAGCTTTAGCCAGAAAGCAACCCAGCGCTTGTTGATCTACAAGATCTCAAAATTAGAATTTCCTGGATTGCTTCTCTGGTTCTTGTCATAATTTAATATAAATAAACCTAATTTTAAAGAGAAAAAACATGATTACTGCTGCACTTGTAAAAGATTTACGCGAACAAACTGGCGCTGGCATGATGGATTGCAAAAAGGCCCTAACAGAAACCAATGGTGATTTTGAAGGTGCTGTAGATTGGCTCCGCAAAAAAGGTTTAGCTGCTGCTGCAAAGAAAGCTGGCCGCATAGCCGCCGAAGGTCTTACTGCAGCAATAGTTCAAGGCACAAAAGGTGCTATCATAGAATTAAATTCCGAAACGGACTTCGTTGCAAGAAACGAACAATTCCAAAGCCTTGTATCGAATATCACGAAGCTTGCTATTGAAGCAAAAGATTTAGATGCGCTGAGGGCTGCTACTATGCCTTCTGGTAAAACTGTAGAGGAGGAAGTCATAGAAAATGTTGCAACGATTGGTGAAAATTTGAATCTACGTCGCATGGAAGTCTTAAGCGTCTTGGACGGAGTCGTAGCCTCGTATATACACAATGCTACTGGCGATAATATGGGTAAAATTGCTGTATTAGTGGCCCTTGAATCAGGAGCTGATAAAGCAAAATTAAATACCTTGGGTAAGCAAATTGCTATGCACATTGCGGCGACTCGCCCCTATAGTCTTGATATAGCAAGCATAGATCAAGATCTAGTAGCGCGTGAGCGTGATATTTTCTTCGAACAATCTCGCGCTTCTGGTAAGCCTGATAATATAATCGAAAAAATGGTAGAAGGCAGAATTCGCAAATTCTACGAAGAATCTGTATTGCTTGAGCAAATTTTTGTTATGGATAATAAGACAAAAATCAGTGAAGTTGTATCAAATATGGCAAAAGAACTTGGCTCGCCAATTACACTTAAGGCTTTTGCTCGCTTTGAGCTTGGCGAAGGTATTGAGCAAGAAGAAAAAGATTTTGCAGCCGAAGTCGCTGCTGTTGCTGGACAGTAATTGCCTCCCTCGCGCTTGGTGCGAGGGTCTCATAAAGCCCTCGGATCATGGCCTTCAGCCCATCCGAGGGAAACAAAAAACCAGAATTAGGAGCAAAAAATCATGAAAGTAGCAGCAAATTCTGTTCGCACTGGGCATATACTAATTTATAACGATGACCTATGGGTTGTCGCAAAGCAGCCAGAGCATACTAAACCAGGCAAAGGTCCTGCATATATTCAAGTTGAGATGAAAAATCTCAAGACTGGAACCAAAACCAATGAGCGCTTTAACTCAAGTGATTATCTCGATAGAGCGCAGCTAGAGCAAAAAGAGTACCAGTACTTATATATGGAAGGCTCTAATCTGGTGTTAATGGACCTTGAAACATTCGAGCAAATTCATTTGAGTCAAGATGTTGTTGGTGAAGAGAATATGCCATACCTTGCTGATAATATGATTGTTATAATCGAGTCATTCCAAGAAAAGCCTCTGAATCTAAGACTTCCAGCAACTGTTATTTTGGAAGTAAAAGAAACCGACCCCGTAATCAAAGGCGCAACGGCTACCTCTTCTTATAAGCCAGCTATTATGGAAAATGGCTTGCGCGTTATGGTGCCGCCATATCTTACAACCGGCGAGAAGATTGTAGTAAAAACTGAAGACTCAACCTTTGTTGAAAGAGCGAAGTAATACACTGCTTCCCTCGGACTTGATCCGAGGGTCTCGTACAAAGCAAGACTCATGAGATTATCGAATCAAGTCCGAGGGAAAGAACCTATCTTCATAAACATCTTTTAGAGCACACATGGCACTCTCTCCATTACTAAACTTTCTACTCAAAGCATCTCGCAAAAGCACTCGTCTTTTATCACGGGACTACTTCGAGCTTGAAAACCTACAAAATTCAAAAAGACCTACAACAGATTTTGTTGCTCGCTCAAAAGCAAAAGTAGATGAGTCGCTGCGTGAAGAGTTGCTTCTTTATCCAGAATCAGCTGTGATATATAAGACGACCGCTGTCGATGAGACGAAATCTATGCATTTTCTTGTGACTCCTATTGAAGGATTGTTAAACTTAAGTCGCGCCATACCATTTTTTGCTAGCATAATCGTTGCTTGTGAATATAAGGATGGAGAATTATTACCTATTATTTCTGTGGTAAATTTTCCAGCCCTTGGTGAAATAGTATATGCAGAGCATGGAAGGGGCTCATCTTCGGAAAGAAGTATAGACAATTCATCGCAGCACGGCTTAAAACTACGCGTCTCAGCTCAAAATTCTATAGAAAATGCCACGGTCGCAACCGATCTTGGAATCTTCAAAAACTCACGCTCTTTTGGGTGCGATATCTATAGCGCGTATCTTGTCGCGGCTGGTAAGATTGATATCTTTCTCTCAAACCAAATGGATGATGCAACGAAGCTCGCCGCTGGACAGCTGGTCCATGAAGCTGGCGGAAGAACCCACTCAGACAAAGAAGTATCTAGCATTAAAGCTAGATTTGTAGCGAGTAATGGCAACTTTGGCTTATAAATTTCTTGATAAGGAAATTTCCTGAGAAAAAAAAGGGGGGGGGTGGCGAATTCAAGGATCTAGCGCAAGATAACCTAGGTAGCTGGTGGGTTTGTTGAAAAATACCTCAGTAGGCGCTTTGCAGCCAAGGCATTTTCTAGAGCGACCATTCACCCATCCCCCTTCGTAACAATATTAGATCAGATATAGTCAAAGCAATTGGATTGTAGTACTAGGCAAGGACGAGTAGTATCTAGGCCTACTAGGTGAGTAAAGAGCAACGACGTAGCACACTTCAAATCATTTTGGCTATATGTGACATAGAGAGTAGAAGCAGTTGAGCCTTATGTCTTTCTTGGACTAACTCGTGAATGATCTCATACCAAATCCCATAATTAACTAAACTAATAGCAAATCATAAAAACCATGATATAATAAGCGCCATATAACAAAATCAATGGCTTTATATATGGGGAGAACAACAAAACTACTAACAGAAGAAGTAG
>Ga0214921_10008961_pt1 | contig 12775 bp, 12 predicted proteins | sample LL1505_MetaG_FD_177992 | JGI IMG/M metagenome (GOLD analysis project Ga0214921, IMG submission 177992) | Freshwater microbial communities from Lake Lanier, Atlanta, Georgia, United States - LL-1505 | ecosystem: Environmental > Aquatic > Freshwater > Lake | place: USA: Georgia | collected... | reverse complement strand
TCGGAAATTCTACGCATATTATTCAACATTAAATTGCTGTCCACCCTCCGTCAACAATTAAGTTTTGTCCAGTTATATATTCAGCTTCATCAGAAAGCAGAAATGATACGGCAGGTGCAATATCGTCCGGTTTTCCTAATCTTTGCATCGGTACTTTCTTTTCATAAGCCCTCACAAATGGCTCTGACTGATTATTGAAAATACCTCCCGGCGATACACAGTTTATCCTGATACCATCTTTACCATAGAGCGCAGCTAGGTATCTGGTAAAATTGATAACGCCACCTTTTATAGCAGCATATGCTGCCGGGGAGACTATGCTCGTGCCTTCATATACTGTCCAGTCATTACCCACCACACCGTATATCGAAGCAATATTTACAATATTGCCGCTTTTTCTTTCTTTCATCCCCTTGAGCACTTGCTGGCTTATGTAGAACATGCTGTTCAGCTGCATATCTACATTCGCTTTCCATGATGCAAACTGTATCTCCTCGAATGGGGTACCCCAATCCTTTGTGCGTGGGTACGCGTTATTTACCAAGCCGTCTATTCGTCCATAATGACTCACTACTGCATCTAGTGCAGCGTCTACCGATTGTGAATCTGTTATGTCGCAATTAACGAACCCGTTTTGTACATCCGTATCTTGATTAATATCGAAATTGATAACGTAGGCGCCTTTGTTCTGAAGGTCTTTCACCATCTCCGTTCCCAGCAAGCCGCTACCTCCCGTTACTATTATTACCTTTTCCTTTACCATCGTCCTAACGATACTCTGAGTGTGTTAATGGCTTCTTCAAGCGTATTCATAGGTGTATAGCCTTCTTTAATGGCATCTATGAAGTATTGCATCTGGTATTCGTATGTTTTTAATACTCCTCCACTGTCTGAAAACAATAACTCACCTGCACTATTCTCCACTTTCGAATTCATGATATCCAGGGTCAGCACATCAGTATCTGTTACTATTTCAACTACACGCTTAGGTTGCCTTCTGAAATAATTCAATGTTACGATGGCAGTGAATTTTGGATAAGACAGCCAATACATTGCGCTATCTATAGAGTCTATTTCAAGGCTAGAAACTCTACTCAGATAATGCTGACTTTTCTCTGGCATACCAAATAAGTAGGTTAAGTAGTCTATCTCATGTATAAGATCCAGATGCACACCACCGCCTTGTGCGGCTATAGCGCTATAGTTTTGGCGATAGTCTATGTTTTTTCTCCAATCCGGCAGGTAAGAGCCAGAGTAAGCGCTTACCTCATATATGTTGAGGTTTTTTAGGTTTTCCTTCGCCCAGCGTATTACCGGGTGAAACCTCAGGTTACACGCTTTATAGGCTTCTATCAGCTCATCTGCCCCATCAAGGCTCATTAGCGCCGGTTTTTCTATAAACACCGGCTTACCAAATGCTGCAAGTTCCTGCAGCGTTTCCAGGTGCCTGCAGGTGGGGTTCGATACTACGAAGAAGTCAGTGTCTGCAGGTACATCCTCCCAGGAATAAATATTGTCTACTCCTTCATCTGAACCTGATGAATTACTGCTTCTTAAAGCGCTTATCCTCGATGAAGGTGCAATAGTGCGTAAAGCCTGTGTATGCTTTCTGCCTATAGAACCTAGTCCTATCAGTACTACATTCATAGCTGGAAGTCGAGCAGGTTGTTCTGGAGTATTAGTTCCATTATTTTAAAGTCGCGCGGCTCATCCAGGTCAAAGCAAAGATGAGGCACTACATATCCTAACGACTTATCTGTAGTGCTGCGTTTCTGATCAGAAGTAAAATAGCTTCTTCTAAGTATGCAGAACGACGCATTCATATCATACACCTTAGGTGCAGATTGTCTTGATAAAAAGACGCCCCCATCTTTTACTACACGTACGTACCCATCTCCTGAATCCTCTACCATATTGAAGTACGGATTACGCCCTGCGGGGCTTACTGAAAATATGTTATAAGCTTCAGGGTTAGCCTCCAGTTGTTCCATGGCTTTCTCCAGATCTTCCACTGTACGCAGGGGTGCTGTAATGTCCATGTCAAGCACATAGTCAAAAGTTAACCCTGTACGCTCTTCCTGGTACTTCATCAGGTCTTTTATCACATCAATCTTACCAGCAGTATCTGTGGCCAGCTCGGCCGGGCGCAGGTACTCAGTATCTAAGCCATATTCTGCTGCTACGCTTTTAATTTCTTCAGAGTCGGTGCTCAAACCTATCACTACATCTTTATGACGAGCAGCAATTGCTTTAGCTGTACGGATGGTATATGCTATAAGTGGTTTGCCATTTATCAGCTTAATATTCTTACCAGGAATACCCTTAGAACCTCCCCTGGCACAAATGGTAATTAGTATACTCATACAAACATTATGTGCTTTATATCTTCTTGTGCTTTCTTGTAATCGTCAGGCTTGCCTATATCCAGCCAATAGCCCATTAATGGGAAGGCTACTACTTTTCTATTTTGCTTAATTAACGCTTCCATCAGGTCGGTAGCATCATATATGCTACTTTTAGGTATCATCTTCACTAGTTCCTGCTTCATCAGGTATATCCCTGCATTAGAGTAATGAGTGTAGCTCGGCTTTTCTTTAAACCCCTTAACCAAATTTTCTTCGGTTTCCATTACTGCATAGGGTACATTAACCTGATAGGGTATGCATGCCACCGCAAAGTCGGCCTCCTGCTTTTCAAAGAAGAGGTAAAAGTCTTCAAAATTTATGTTGGTAAGAAGGTCAGAGTTCATCACTAGTAGCGTCTCGTGCTGTAAACCTTCTGCGCAGCCTACTGCGCCCAGCGTGCCTAATGGCGAATCTTCGTAAATGTATTTAATCCTTAAAGATTTCTCAGCGCCATTTTTAAAATAGTTCTCTATTTTCTCTCCAAGATAGTGCACTGATATCCATATATCATCAACACCAAAATCTCGCAACCTATCCACATTATGCTCTATAATTGGCTTATCGCCCACCGGCAAGAGAGGCTTTGGTGTATTGTCAGTTAAAGGGCGCAAACGCTCACCCCTTCCGCCCGCCATTACTACTGCATCGATTGGTAGATATGACCTTTGATGCCTAAAATTCACCACATTAATAATCTGCATTTGCGCATTAACAACAGGAAATACAGTAAAAAAACGTTCTCGCAGTGAAATGATTTCTTTTATATTATATCTCCCTTGTTGAATGAATTTTGGATTAGGCTGTACAAATTGAGATAAAGAATCATCGAAATCTAAACCTTTAATAAAGCCTCTTCGTAAATCTCCATCGGTAAGCGAACCTAAAAGTTGAATGCTATCATCCACCAAAAATAAAATTGCATCAGAAGCTAATTCGTCTAGCATTTGTAAGGCTTCGCGAATAGAGGAATTTTTATTAATTAAGTGCTTGGTATAGTGATGCATTATTCGATAATTTTTACTACTTGAAAAGCTTCCGCGTAATGACAACCAACACTAGAACCTCTAAATCGAGCTAACGCCTTTATGTTCTCCAAACTTCTAGGAAATGGTGGCTCACCTAATTCAGACTTAAAAATTCGCATTATTTCAAGTTTCTCATCGATAAATTCGGTAATATCAACAAAATAATTTGGTATAAAAACTTTTTCAAAAAAAGCAGGAGCAAATTCTGTTTCAGAAATGCACTCATACATCAAAACTTTTTTTATAAATGGATACCTGAAAGATTTTGTACATGCCATCACAGCATCTGAAAGATATCGATGATCAGAGTGTGCATCAGACCTATTCAATGTATAAATAACTTCTGGTTTAACCTCCATGAATATTTTAGAGATTTCAGGAACTAGATTAATCAATGAGCTTGATGAAAGTGACATTGTTGGATAGTCCAATTTGAAAACTCCCTTGATACACAAATGCTTTGCAACCTTTTCAATTTCAACTTGACGGGCTTGTATGCGTTCTTTAGAGAATCCTTGATTTTCAAAAATATTGGTTACAATTAGCCAATGAATCTCGTCCCCATTTTCTTTGTGCTTAAGTAAAGTGCCCCCAGCACCAAGTGTTTCATCATCTGGATGAGCAGAAATTACTATGATGGTTTTCATATTAAATAAGATTCTTTTTGGTCAAGTGCATGCAACTCGAGATTTAATAGAACAATTGCACCATCACCAGTTTTTACAATTATCTCCCCATTTTCATTCCCAAGAATCTTTCCCGGTTCATAATTTTTAGGAACATCTTGTTCATATGGTCGGCATTCCCAAACCTTTACTTCATTTCCTTGATAATCGAAATGAGCGCCGGGGTAAGGGAAACTTAAAGCTCTAACCAAATTATAAATATCAATTGTCCTCATTCTCCAGTCAATGCGACCATCTTCTTTAGATCTTTTTCTCCAATGATTACCAGCATTTTTATCTTGAGATATTTTTATAAGTGAATCATTATTTAATTTGATAAGTATTTCAAGTAACTGAACCTTTGCTGTCTTAATCAGTTTGTCGTAAACAGATTTTGCATTGTCTTCAAATTCAATTTTTATTTCTGATTGTGAAATAATTTCACCAGTATCAGCACCTTGATCCATTAAAAAGAAAGTTGAAGCAGTCTTTTCGAGCCCTAATACCATGGCCCATATTTGAGGATGTCTACCCTTGTTATGAGGAAGCTCAGCTGGATGATACCCTATAACTCCCTTTTTAGGTATGTTTAATATATTTTCTTTTATCAAAGAAGACCAACCTAAACAAAAAATCACATCTGATCTAAGGCTTTCAATCCAATCAATAATTTGCGGAGCATTAATATCTCTAACATACTTAAAGGGAATATTATACTTTACTGCCAAATCCGATAAATCACTGTGATCACTATTAAAGAATGATGATGATTTTGTTGCAATACCAACTACCTCTACTTTATTAAAACCAAGTATTGTTTCAAGCATATCTCTTGAAAAAACAACAGTACCGATAAAAAACACCCTCATATTGTGTTATAAAATTTCTTTTTTAATAAACTTTTCAAATCAATTGTTTTTAAAATTTCTACTATTTTTTTTGAAGCACCCCCACTGCCATAAGGATTTGTAATACTTAACAGTTTTTCTTGAAATTCGCTTGATAATCCTAAAGAAATAGCCTTAATAATTTCTTCTTTTAATGGTAAACAGTCTATTACTGATTGTGCCTTAATCCTTCCTTTCTGTCGGTCACCGATATTTATAGTAGGAATCTTAAAGCTAGGCACCTCGGTGAGCCCACTTGAAGAATTACCGATAACCATACTTACATGTTTTAAAGCTGATAAATATCTAATTTGACCTAAAGATGTAAATGCTATTGCTTTTTTAGAGTTTAATGAAACATACCGCTGTATTTTTTCAATCACTATCCTCCCGTCTGTATCTGCATTAGGTAGTGTAAAAATTACTTTAAAATCCTTAAATTCTTCAATAGCTTCAAGAAGTTCATGAAATTGATAAGCAGATGTTCCGCTTTCAAGAGTGACTGGATGAAAAGTTACCAAAAAGCATTTATCACCTATTTCAAAATTTATAGACTTTTCAAATTCATCTTTATTATAGAGCTTCAATTTACTAATATTATCAAGTCCTGGTGTTCCAGTGTAAATAACTTTGTCAGGTTGCTCCCCTAACTGAATTACTCTATTTCTATATGCCTCTGTTGCTGTAAAATGAATATGACTCATTTTTGTTATAGAATGCCTTATTGGCTCATCAATAAGGCCCTCTGTTGCTTCACCGCCGTGTATATGAGCTACTGGCACTCTTGAAACCATGGCAGAAGCTACAGCCGCAAAAATTTCAAATCGATCTCCAAGAACTAAAATAATGTCAGGATTTAGATCATTATAAACCTCAGCAAATGAAATCATCCCTAATCCCATAGATTTTGAAAGACCTATTGAAGTATCGGATGAAAGTAACATTTCAACCTTTTTATTAATTACAAAACCATCTTCAATAATTGTCTTAAAAGTCAAACCAAACTCAGGAGATAAATGCATCCCTGTTGCCACAATTTGAAGTTCTAAATCTGAATCATCATGCAAATACTGTATAATCCATCGCATTAATCCATATTCCGCTCTTGTTCCAGTAATAACTAAAATTTTTCTTTTTTCAGACATTTTAAATAAAATCTTCGTTATTTGAAACTTGTCCTAGGCTAACATCAGTTTTAAGTTCCTTGCCAACAAATTCATCAATTTGCATAGGGTTAATACCTGTAGCAGGTCTCAAAACAATAAAATCGTTAGCGTCAATCATATGCCCCTTTTTTAAAGATTCCTTATAGTGTAGACTTTTTCTAACTATATTCAAGTTCTTCTTCTCGCTCTCACTCGGTTCTTTTATACCACTACCAGAAATGGCCAATTCAATATTCCTTATTCCACTTACCATTGCTTTCAACTCATCAGGCTCTAATGAAGCTGCATGATCAGGACCAGGTAAAGTTCGGTCAATGGTAAAATGTTTCTCAATCACTACAGCCCCTAAAGATACGGCTGCAATAGGCACTTCTATTCCTAAGGTATGGTCTGAATATCCAATCCTTACATCCAATTCTCTAGCTATGTGATGCATTGCCAATAAATTCACATCTTGCATAGGTGTGGGATATTCGGTATTGCAGTGCAAAACGGTAATCCTATCCTTTACGATTCCTTCAGCTTCAATAACATCAAGGGCATCTTTTATCTCTTGTAAATTGGCCATACCTGTTGATAAAATAATATCTTTCCCTTTTCGAGCTACATGTTGTAAATACGGCTTATTGGTGATTTCACCCGAAGGTATTTTATAGAATGGAATTTCTAAATCATTCAAAAAATCTATGCTGTCTACGTCAAAACCCGTAGATAAAAAATGTATGCCTTTTTCTTGACATCTTTGTAATAACACAGGATACCACTCCTCACTCATTTCTAACTTCTTAAGCATGCCAAATTGTGTGCCATCTTCACCCAGCATATTATTTTTTTGATAATCTGCTTTTTGAGCATTTGGATTTACTATTTTATCAGCTTTAAAGGTTTGGAACTTCACATAATCAGCTCTTGCCTCAGCTGCTGCATCAACTAGAGCTAATGCTTTCTGTAAATCGCCATTGTGGTTTACCCCAGCTTCTGCAATGATGAGAACTTTTTTCCTCATTTCACTTTTTTTGAAGGATTTCCCACCCAAATTCCCTTTTCTCCTATTGATTTAGCAACCACACTCCCTGCGCCTATAATGACATCTGAGCAAATAGTAGTATTATTTCTGACAACTGCATTAGCACCTATAAAAGTGCCTTTCCCTACGTTAACACTACCACAAAGTACAGCATTAGGTGCTATGTGACTAAAGTCTTGAACGTCACATTCGTGTTCAATGATCGCTGCTGTATTAATAATTACACCTTTACCAATCTGTGCCTGTGCATTGATAATACTGTTAACCCCAACATAAGTTGATAAGCCAATGTCTGAACTATTAGACACTTTGGCACTAGAATCAATGAGCACACATTGCTTTAATTGATGTTTTTCAAAAAACGATACCAATTTGGCTCTAATGGTATTGTCTCCAACTGACGGAAAAACAAAATTACTTTTCACAATAGAGGGTACATCTACAGAGCCTTCAAAACCAAAATAAGGTATTTGATAGGGGTTTGTTTTTGCCTCATGATAATCAAAATAACCTGCAATCGTGAAACCAGCGGCTATAAATGACTCAATAATAACATAGGCGTGTCCTGAATAACCAAAAAGAAATACGCGTTTAGCTTCTGACACTACTTGGTATATTAACAATTCGTTCTTCTAAAAATTCCGCATTTTTTTGTGCATCGCGGTAACAGTGTTGGTACATCGGTAAGCGATACATTAATTGCCAGATAGGGCGCGTCATGGTTTTGGCTTCGTTGGTAGCTTTTAAAAAGGCATTGCGCTCTTCTACATTTTCCAACTCTATACACATCAACCAATAATTAGCCTGGGTATTTTCCAACTCTGTTCTAAACTTAATATTTTGTCCAGCAAAAAATGTATCATAATCATGGGCTAAAGCACGCTTATTAGCTAAAAAAGCATCCAACTGCTCCAGCTGCGCACAAACCAAAGCGGCATTCAAATTGGGCATTCTAAAATTGTAACCTACCTGATCATGCACATATTCATACGGATGAGGTACTTTAGCCGTTGTAGTCAAATGTTTACCTAGTTTTCCTAGTTCTTCATTTTGAGTAACAATCATACCTCCACCACCGCAGGTCACAATTTTATTTCCATTAAATGAATAGACCCCCAATTTCCCAAAAGAACCCGTGTGCTTTCCTTTATAATAGCTTCCTAAAGATTCGGCTGCGTCCTCTACAATAGGTATGTTCCATTCGTTACAAACCGTCATCAATTCATCCAAATGCACCGGAAAACCAAAGGTGTGCATGGGAACACAAGCGGCTATTTTTCTTCCTGTTTTCTTGTTGTAAGTTTCGTTTTCACGCTTCTCACCAAACTCCTCCAAAAATACTGCTACCGATTTAGGCGAAAGCCCCATCGTATCACAATCCACATCCAAGAAAACAGGCTCCGCACAGGTATAGTGTATCGAATTGGCTGTGGCCACAAAAGTCAAAGCCTGGGTAAGCACTTCATCTCCCCTTTGTACACCAGCCATTTGAAGAGCTATATGAAGACCTGCTGTACCATTGACCACGGCAACAGCTTTTATTGTTTGGCTGATTTCAGTCATCATTTTTTCAGACAAATCCACGTAAGCCCCTACAGATGAAACAAAAGTAGAGTCAATGGTATCCATCAAATACTTCCGTTCGTTACCTTTAAAAACAGGAGCATGAAGTGGAATAACATCCTTTGAATTGAATTTTTCCTGAAAAAAATTAATTGTCTCCTTGAACTCCATGATTACATTTTGGCGTCTAAATATTTACCTGTTTCCATGTGACCGAAATCTGGTATCATAAAGTAAAACAAATCAACAATTTCTTGCTTTGTCCATCCGTTTCTATTACGTAAATCCTGAATAGTATTCTCAAACCGAGCAAGTTTTTCTGCTTCGATATTCAAATCGTTTTTAATGATACCTAAATTTTCAAAGCGCACCATATCGAGAACTTCCTTTTCCGTAAAAAACTCTTCAAAGTCTTTCTCTCCGGTTGTATCACTTTCGGTAAACAAACATGGCCAGTATTTGTGATTTGTGATTTGTGAGCTGTGACTAGTACTGAAAAACTGACGAGCTTCTTCTTCGGTAGAGCAGATGTAAGGTTCATACCTTAATTGCCTCAGATAATGAACCGCAATTTCTGCGAAAGTGATGAGGTGCAAACTTTCACTCAGTTTAGGAAAAAAGATGTCGCGGTTTTCACCAAAGATGCAGGACATTAAGCATAATTCTCCAGACTCTTGAGGCACTACAAAATAGCGTTTAATATCGTTAGGGGCTACAATGGGCTGACGCTTTTGAATACGTTGATTAAAACCATGTAGTAAGGAACCGTCCGAAAAAGCTACATTGGCAAATCGAGCCATTGAAATTTCAATGTCTGTGCTTCTGCGCATCAGAAACATTTCCATGATACGCTTAGAAGCTCCCATCATATTCACGGGATTAGCTGCTTTATCTGTTGAAACACAAAAATATTTTTTAACTCCTTTTTTTATGGATTGCTGAATTGTTTTATCAGTATTAAAAATATTTACTTGAATCATTCTCATCAATGTATATGGATCTTTTTCAGAACGAACATGTTTTAGGGCTGATAAATTTAATACATAGTCATATTCACCATCCGCTTCAATAAAAGCATCATATTCTACAGAACCAATATCAAGAGCAAACGTTCTAAAATCTCCATCTATGTATCCAAAAGAACTTCTAATATCTCTCACCAACTCCACCAAATTGTTTTCACTGATGTCAACTACATGTAGTTTAACAGGGTTGCGTTTAAATATCTCCTTTGTAACTGCTTGACCAATAGAACCCGCACCACCAATAACTAAAAATCGTGAAGAAGAAACCACCTGAGACAATACTCCTTCGTGAGAACCAACATCTTGAATAAATAAAAGTGTATTTCTCCCGATGAAATTCAATGCATTCATATACTATAATTCTTGTAATTCCACCATCTTTTTAAACTTCGGCACTTGTTCAAACAGCTGTTCAAAGCCGCCTTGAACAATAACTCTTCCTTTATCCATCAAAACAATACTATCTACGTTTCTAATTGTAGAAAAACGGTGAGCTACAATTAAAATCGTGTATTTCCCTTTCAGAGCATCTATGTTTTCTTGAATCATTTTTTCTGTTTCGCTGTCTAATGCGGAGGTAGCTTCATCCATGAGAAGAATTTCAATGTCTTTGTACAACTCTCGCGCAATTGAGATACGTTGTTTTTGTCCACCACTGAGATTTATTCCATTATTACCTAATTCTGTATCTAATGAATGAGGTTGATCTTTAACAAAAGAATAAACGGCTGCCTTCTGTAATGCATCTATACAACGTTGTTCATTCTCTGGTGTACGCTTCGCCCAAGAGGTAACGTTATTAAAGATAGAATCATTGAAGATAACCGGTTCTTGAGTGATGTATCCTATGCGTTTTTGAAAAGCTGGACGCTGTAATTTTTGAAGAGAAACCCCGTCTATCAAAACTTCTCCACTCGAAGGGGGCATTAAGCCACAAATAAGATTTACCAATGTGGTCTTGCCACTGCCGCTTTCACCTACAAAAGCTATGCTTTGATTTTTCCTTATTTTCAAGCAAATATCATTTAATATCTTCGCATCACCATAAGAGAAAACTACATTATACAATCTAATCTCCTCTTTCAAGGAAACAAAAGGCTCAAGGCCATTGGACTCTTGATGTTTTAATAATGCCTTTTGAAAATCCTTTAAATTTTCTAATGAACCTGAAACGCCTAAAAATTTGTTCCATGCATTTTGCATTCCGGTAAGTGCTGTTAGTGATCGATAAAAAAAAAGCAATGAAATTAAAATAGGGCCTAAAGTACCTTCCAATACGTTAGCTTGTATAAAGATTACAATTGCAATAACACAAATTAGAATTGGCTCTCGTGAGCCCTCTAGTAAACTGCTCAAAAAGCCAATTCTCCTTCTGCTTGCTTCTATCTTGTCGATCACATTTTCCAAACGATTTGTATAAGTTTCTACCATTCCGGTTGCACGCAAGTATTTAAAGTAGGCCACATGCTGAATTACGTTCCCTTGGAAGATATTGCTTTCATCCGTAAATTTTTTACTAGCCCCTATGGTGTAATTGTAACCTATTTTATATAAAAAATTAGTCAATAATCCCCCAGTACTTACCAAAAATGCGAACTGAAAATCAACAAAAAAGGCAAATGACAAATAAACAAACACCAAGATGGTTTGCTCAAATGCTGTAAAGTAGTAAATATAGGCGCTTTGTATGCGATCCACCTCCCCAGTCATAGTATTTTGAATTCTTCCCACATCGGAGGTGACAAAATATTTAAAATGTACCGCGTTTAGAGCATGAAGAGTATTTAAACGGACATTCTTAATCAATACTTGTTGCTGCATAACACGGTAAATCATACTTGAATATTTTACCATACCTTTCAAAACAAAAAAGAAAAGCATTAATGAAAGAACCACCCCTAAGCTTAAATCAAAACCAACAGACTTGATAATCTGTATTAAGAAACCCAAACTGCCCATGCCATCTGATGTAGCGCCAGCATCTGTACTTACCATTTGTAAAAGCGGTAAAAACATTGACATACCGAAACCATCCAACAAACCTACTAAAATGGATAATAAAATACCTAAAAATAATCTATACCTCAGGTAGATAAAAAACCAGTAGAAGTTGGAAAAAGATTTTTTAATAAGGACTTTAAACATTCTTGAGTGCCCGTTTTGAGATTATTATTTTAAAATATTATTGATTAAATGTAAGGCTATCAAATCAACAGATCTAGTGATGAGGATATTATGGATCATAGAGTTTTTTACCACCCAATAATGCGAAATTTCTCACAAAGTTGTCCAACCCGATCTCCCGACATACCACTTCACGAACAACTTAATTCCTTCCTCAACGCTTGTTTGAGGTTTAAAAGCAACGTATTCTTCAAGCGCAGTCGTATCCGCATGGGTCGCAGGTACATCGCCAGGCTGTATATCCATCATGTTTTTAATGGCCGTCTTGCCGAGGGCTTTTTCTAAAGCTTCGATGTAGGTCATTAAATGCACAGGATTATTGTTCCCTATGTTAAAAATGCGGTAGGGCGCTGAACTACTATCTGAATCTGGAACATCGCTATTCCATTTATCATCAACACTTACAGGTTTGACTACCAACCTCTTGATGGACTCTACAATATCTCCAACATAAGTAAAATCGCGAACCATTTTTCCGCTATTAAAGACATTGATGGGTTCGCCTTTTATCATTGCATCTGCAAAAAGAAAAAGTGCCATATCCGGTCTTCCCCAAGGTCCATAAACCGTAAAGAATCGTAAACCTGTGGTAGGAATACGAAACAGGTGTGAATAGGTATGTGCCATCAATTCGTTAGCCTTCTTCGTGGCGGAGTATAGTGAAATGGGGTGTTGCGTAGGTTGTTTTTCTGAAAGTGGCATTTTGGTGTTGAGTCCATAAACGCTGCTCGTGCTAGCATATACCAAATGTTTTACGTTACTGTGTCGGCTACCTTCTAAGATGCTCAAAAAGCCATCGATGTTGGAGTGGGTGTAGGCCCTCGGATT
>Ga0214921_10008960_pt1 | contig 12776 bp, 13 predicted proteins | sample LL1505_MetaG_FD_177992 | JGI IMG/M metagenome (GOLD analysis project Ga0214921, IMG submission 177992) | Freshwater microbial communities from Lake Lanier, Atlanta, Georgia, United States - LL-1505 | ecosystem: Environmental > Aquatic > Freshwater > Lake | place: USA: Georgia | collected... | reverse complement strand
GGAAGTACAGGGCGGTCAAAGACAACAATGTCCCAATGAAAGCTTGTTTCAATTTCATTAAATGTTCTCCAAAACATAACGGGCCATGGCTTCGCGGGTGCAAATCCACACGTCGGGGGCGGCCTTCACCAAGGCCATGATGTCGTTGTACACCCAAGCGCCCGAGGCGCGTCCCATCACATGCGTATGGGCGGTCACGTCGAGCATGATGGGGCCTTGCTCGCGTTCGCGCAAAGCCGCAAAGGTGTCTTTAAAGCTGTCGAGCATGTGGCGCGGGGCATGACCATAGCGGATGCAGGTAGGCAGGTCGTTCACGTCCATGGTCAGGGGAATGGCCACAATGCGCTGGCCTGAAAAGTCCATCACATAGGGGCGGTCGTCGTCGTTCACATCGCCGTGGTGTATGTAGCCTGCTTCAGCCAACAACTGAGGGCTCAAGGCGCTGCCCGTGCCACGCGGGCTGATCCAGCCCAGGGGGGTAGTGCCGCTGGCTTGACTCAAGATGTGGTGGTTGCGTTGGAGGTTGGCGCGTTCTGCAGCTTCGTCAAAGTACACCGGAATCACGTCCATACCCCAAGAGTGGTTCACGATTTCGTGGCCCAAATCGGCAATGCGTTTGACGGTGGGGGCATCGCGTTGCGCCAGCACGCCGTTGACCATCACGCTGGTTTTGATGGCGTGCTGTTCGGCAATGGCCAGCAAGCGGTGAATGCCCCGCACCTGTCCAAAGCTGGCCCAAGAGTGGGCGTTGGTGTCAAAAAAGCCGGGTTTGAGCACATTGCCCATAGGGCCAATGCCCGGAGCTTGGCCGTCTGACCAGGCTTCATAAGCAATATTGAAAATCACCGCCACGCGGTGCCCACCGGGCCAACGAAAAGAGTCAGGCAGGCGGGTGATACGGGGGATTATTGGAGTGGTCATGAGTAGTAAAGGACTAAAACATTTGAAGCGCCAGCAAAACCATCTAAGCAGTAAACCTAGGCAAGGATGATGAGTGTAGGGCTGATGTGTTTAGGGCTGATGTGTATAGGCAGCTCAAGCAATATCCATTAGGATAAATCAAACAATTTAGGAGACACCTTATGTCATTCGCTCTTTTTTGCGTCCCCGCCCTCATCCTTGGCAAAAACCGTGTGCTGCGCCAAGCTTTCATGGGCACAGCTTTGAGCCTCTTGGGCTTGCTGGCACAAGCCTTTCCTGATAAACCCATTCGCATTGTGGTGGCGTTTGCGCCGGGCAGCTCCACTGATATCGTCGCACGCACCTTGGTGGCTCCATTGTCTCAAGCGTTGGGCCAACCCGTGGTGGTGGAAAACAAACCTGGCGCGGGCGGCAACATTGCCACCGTGCAAGTGGCCAAGTCGGCCCCCGATGGGTACACCCTGCTCATGCACAGCGTGGCGTATTCGGTTAACCCCACCCTTTTTAAAAATGCAGGTTACGACCCCAATAAAGATTTGGCAGCCGTGGCCATGCCCGCTGTGTCCCCCAATATTTTGTATGTGCACCCTGATGTCAAGGCGCAAAACTTGAAAGAGCTGATTGAGCTGGTGCGCAAAGAAAAACTCAGCTATGCCTCTTCCGGCAACGGCACCACCACCCATTTGGGGGCTGAGTTGCTGTTTCGCAGTTTGCTGAACCTGGAGGTCACCCACGTGCCTTACCAGCCCGCCGCTGCCGCCAATGCTGTGGTCAGTGGTCAAGTGCCCATTGGGTCCACCTCTATGCCGCCTGTGGTGCAGTTGGCCAAGGCGGGCAAAGTGCGCGCCATAGCCGTAACGAGCCGCAAGCGCAGTGCCGCCATGCCCGAGGTGCCCACAGTAGAAGAATTGGGCTTTAAAAACTTTGAGGCCAACACGTGGTTTGGTTTGTTTGCACCCGCAGGCACCCCGGTAGATGTGTTGGAAAAACTGAACCGCGAAGTCAATAAAGCGCTCACCACCAAGGCGCTGCAAGAGGGTTTTGCCGCCTTGTCTCTGGATATTGACCGCATGGACCGCGCCGAAGTGTCGGCCTACGTGGCCAGCGAGGTCACCAAATGGGGCAAGGTGGTGCAACTGACGGGCGCTAAAGTGGACTGATGCAGCCGCTAGCGTGGCGCCAGATCAGTTAATATAGAAAACTATTTAAACGGTTTTTAATTAGATTAAAAATTGTGCGGTTTTCTTAGGAGGAAGTTGAAATGCCTGTCGTAGTTGTTGCCAATCCCAAGGGAGGTGTAGGTAAATCCACCTTGTCTACCAATGTGGCGGGTTACTTTGCCAGTCTCGGCTACAAGGTCATGCTGGGCGATGTGGACAAGCAACAGTCCTCCCGCATGTGGCTGGGGCTTCGGCCCGAGGTGGCCCGCTCCATTCAAACCTGGGACGTATCGGCCGACCACATAGCCCGCCCACCTAAAGGCGTTACGCACGTGGTGTTGGACACACCCGCCGGCTTACACGGCTGGCGCTTTAACGACGTGATGAAAATGGCCGACAAGGTCATCATTCCCTTGCAGCCCAGTGTGTTTGATATTTTTGCCAGCCGGCCTTTTATAGACAAACTGCTTGAAAGCCATGGCTCCAAACTGCAAATAGGCATTGTGGGTATGCGGGTGGACCCTAGAACCATCTCTGCCGAAAAACTGCATGAGTTCGTAGGCTCTATTGGCGTACCGGTGTTGGGTTACCTCAGAGACACTCAAAACTATATTCATTTAGCAGCTCGCGGGCTCACCCTGTTCGATGTGGCGCCTGGCCGCGTGCAAAAAGATTTGGCGCAGTGGCAAGCTATTTGTCAGTGGCTAGACGCCTGAGTCCTTGAGTACCGGAGCGCCAAATCCCATCTGTCGCCAAGCCTCATAAACCGTTACCGCAACGGCGTTGGATAAATTGAGGCTGCGTTGGTCCGGGCGCATGGGTAACCGAACGAGTTGTGCTGGCTCGAATTGAGACCGAATTTCGGGCGCTAAGCCCCGGGTTTCAGAGCCAAACACCAGCCAGTCACCTGCTTCAAAGGTCACATTAAACACATTGGATTTCCCTTTGGTGGTCAACGCAAACATGCGGTTGGGTTTGGGCTTAGCGCGCTCTAAAAAAGCCAGCCAATTGGGGTGGCGGGAGACCTCGGCGTATTCGTGGTAGTCCAAGCCCGCCCGGCGCATGTAGCGGTCTTCCATAGAAAACCCCAAGGGTTCCACCAAATGCAAGGTGCAGCCTGTGTTGGCGGCCAGACGAATCACATTGCCAGTGTTGGGCGGAATTTCGGGCTCTACCAATACGATGTGAAACATGCAGGGTTTAGGTCAAGTGGTCTGGCTCTGGGGTACGGGCCAGCACCAACCCCGTCACGTGCGCGGCGCCAGCAACTCGCAGGGCATGAGCAGCCGCATTCAAGGATGCGCCGCTGGTCATGACATCATCCACCAGCACCACTCTCCTTTGGAGCACTTCTCTTATCCGCTGCGGATTCACAGCAAAGGCATGTCTTACATTGCGCAAGCGCTCGGGCCGGCTCAGGCTGCTCTGGGGCGCGGTGTCAATCACCCGCAGCAGCAATTGCGCCTCAAGTTTCATAAAAGGTGCCTGCAAGGTCTTGAGGCGTTTGGCCAATTCGAGCGCTTGGTTAAAACCGCGTTGCTTCAAGCGGGCGGAGGACAGCGGCATGGGCAACAGCAGGTCGGCTTGGTCCAGGGCAGGCTGGGCCCAAGGTGTGGCGAGCATCAGTTGGGCAAAGGCAGCAGCCAGTCCAGTGGATTGCTTGAATTTAAAGCGGGTGATCAGGTCTGCCCAAGGGTAAGCATAGTCCACCGAAGCCACACATGAGTCAAGTCCCCAACTTGATGAGTCTTTCAACGATGGATTAGAAAAAGAGCGTGCGCAAACTTTGCAGTGGTCCTTTGTATTGGCCAGCACGATTGCATCTTCCAAAGCCAAGGCGCAAGTCTGGCAGCGCAACTGTGGTTGAGCAAACCGTGCCACGCAGGAGTTGCACAAGGCCTGGCTGGGCCAGGCACGGCAAATCTCGCACTGAGACGGAATGGCCGACAAGCATCGATCCAGCCAAGAGGAACTATTGACCAAGGCTTTTTTCACTATGGATTGGCTAAAAAAATCTGAATAAGGATGGGCTTTGAACTAAGCCGCGTAAGGTGCCGTGCATGGGGTCAATATACTCATTTGGCATGAGTTCTCTGCAACCCCCCACCCTAGATCCGCAAGCCGCCCAGCGTTGGGAGTCAAGGCACATCGAATCTTCCCCATGGTTGCATGACGAGGTGGCGCGCCGGATGGCCGAGCGTTTGCAATGGGTGTTATTTAAGCCCGAGCGTTGGGTGCATTGGGAACCCTTGCGCTCAGGCCTCGCCGCCCAAGACTTGGTGGCAAAGGCGTACCCCAAGGCATCTTGCTGGGCCAGGGTGGCTCAACCTGCCAGCCTGGCCTACCTGAAGCGACTTTGGAGTGCGCCGTGGTGGCAGCTCAAGCGGTGGCTTTCCAGTGATTCTTTGGTTTTTGGTCAACAGCCGCCCCCCGCTTGGGCCCAAATGTTGTGGGCCAATATGAGCTTGCACATGGTGGCAGACCCCGCTGCCCTGATTCGGGATTGGCATTCAGCCCTGAGCGAAGACGGGTTTTTGATGTTTTCTTGCTTGGGCCCAGACACCATGCGAGAGTTGCGCCAGCTTTACCAGGACTTGGGTTGGCCTGCTCCGGCTCATGAATTTACCGACATGCACGACTGGGGCGACATGTTGGTGCAGGCAGGGTTTGCCGAACCTGTCATGGATATGGAGCGCATAGAGCTCACCTTTGAAACGCCTGAGCGTTTGTTGCAAGAGCTGCGCGAGTTGGGACGCAATTTGCATACCCAGCGCTTCGAGGGCTTGCGGGGGCGAGGTTGGCTGCGTCATTTGCATCAAGCCTTGCAAGTTCGTTCGCAAAGCGACTCTGGCCTCAAGCTGACTTTTGAAATTGTCTATGGGCACGCTTTTAAGCCAAAGCCGCGAATCCGCATGTCCCCACAGACGGAGGTGCCGGTGCGGGAGCTGAAGTCCATGTTGCGTCGCAACAAAACTGAGTTCTCAAAACCCTGATTTGGTAGCGCCAAAGGTTCACAAAACATGGGCTCGGCTACAATTCGCAGGCTTTAAATAAGTTTTACCCCAGCCTATGAGGTCAAGCTTGTCAGTCCAGGTACAACATTGAAGTCTTCAACATGATGAAACGAATTTCGAATCCTCTGGTCACTTTGTTTACCTCGTCAGCTTTGGGGGTGGCTTCCACCGCTTGGGCTGCTCCCGCTGTGAACGATCTCCCAGGTGGGCCTGGGGTTAATCAGCTGAATTTGGGTCTGGCCGTAACCAAAATTGCGCAAGAACAAGCTTGGCTGCACTGGTTCATGCTCATCATCTGCACGGTGATTTTTCTAGGCGTGTTTGGGGTAATGTTCTATTCCATCTTCAAGCATCGCAAGTCCAAAGGCCACAAACCCGCTAATTTTCATGAGTCCACTGCAGTCGAAATTGCGTGGACTGTGGTGCCCTTCATCATTGTGATTTTGATGGCCCTACCCGCTACCAAAGTGGTGGTGGCCATGAAAGACACCACCAACGCTGACTTGACCATCAAGGCCACAGGCATGCAGTGGAAATGGGGTTACGACTACATCAAGGGCGAGGGCGAAGGCATCGGGTTTGTATCCACTTTGGATAATTCACATCGTGAAATGTCACAGTCCGGTAAGCCAGAAGCCGCTGACAACTATTTGCTCAAGGTTGACAATCCTCTGGTGGTGCCTGTGGATAAAAAAGTGCGCATCATCACCACTGCCAACGACGTGATTCACGCTTTTATGGTGCCTGCCTTTGGCATCAAGCAAGACGCCATCCCCGGTTTTGTGCGCGACACCTGGTTTCGTGCTGAGCAGACTGGCGATTTTTACGGCCAATGTGCTGAGTTATGTGGCAAAGAACATGCTTACATGCCCATCCACGTGAGGGTGTTGTCTTCTGAGGACTACTCCAAGTGGGTGAATGGCGAGATGAAAAAGATGGCTGCAAAAGCCGATGATCCCAACAAGGTTTGGGCTTTGGACGACTTGGCCAAGCGTGGCGAAAAAGTTTACGCCGCCAACTGCTCAGCCTGCCACCAACCTAACGGTAAAGGCGCAGGCCCCATCAAGCCGTTAGATGGTTCTGCCGTGGTACTTAACGATGACAAGCTCAAGCAAATTATGGTTTTACTCAACGGTCAGGCCAACGGCGCAATGCCCGCATGGAAGCAGTTGAGCGATACCGATATTGCAGCGGTCATCACCTTCACCAAAAACAACTGGTCTAACAAGACTGGTCAATTGGTACAGCCTGCTGAAATCAAAGCTGCACGTTGAATTTTGGTTGTTTTAACGATTTTTGAAACAGTTTTCACAAGGAAACCCTCATGAGTGCCGTACTTCACCCCCACGATCACGCCCATGACGATCATCATGACCACGCTCCTACTGGTTGGCGTCGTTGGATGTATGCCACCAATCACAAAGACATTGGCACGCTGTATTTGTTGTTCAGCTTCACCATGTTGATGTTCGGTGGTGTTTTGGCTTTGGGCATTCGTGCCGAGCTCTTTCAACCTGGTTTGCAATTGGTGAACCCTGAGTTGTTCAACCAGCTCACCACCATGCATGGTTTGATCATGGTGTTTGGCGCCATCATGCCAGCCTTTGTGGGCTTCGCAAACTGGATGATCCCGCTCCAGATTGGTGCTGCGGACATGGCCTTTGCCCGCATGAACAACTTCAGCTTCTGGTTGATGATTCCTGCAGGTTTGATGTTGGCCAGCTCCTTTTTTATGCCCGGCGGTGCTCCAGCCGCGGGTTGGACGCTTTATGCACCCTTGACTTTGCAAATGGGCCCCAGTATGGATGCGGGTATTTTTGCCCTGCACATTTTGGGTGCCTCTTCCATCATGGGCTCCATCAACATCATTGTGACCATTTTGAACATGCGCGCGCCTGGCATGTCGCTCATGAAAATGCCCATGTTCTGCTGGACCTGGCTTATCACCGCTTACCTGCTGATTGCCGTGATGCCTGTATTGGCAGGTGCCATCACCATGACGCTTACAGACCGTCACTTCGGTACTTCGTTCTTCAATCCCGCAGGCGGCGGTGACCCTGTGATGTACCAGCACATTTTCTGGTTTTTTGGCCACCCAGAGGTTTACATCATGATCTTGCCGGCCTTCGGCATCATCAGTCACATTGTTCCGGCGTTCTCACGTAAGCCCTTGTTTGGTTATGCCTCCATGGTGTATGCCACAGCGTCTATCGCCATTTTGTCGTTCATTGTGTGGGCGCACCACATGTACTCAACGGGTATGCCTGTAACGGGTCAGTTGTTTTTCATGTATGCCACCATGCTGATTTCGGTGCCTACGGGGGTAAAAATCTTCAACTGGTTGGCCACGATGTGGAAAGGCTCCATGACCTTTGAAACCCCCATGTTGTTTGCAGTGGGCTTTATTTTTGTGTTCACTATGGGGGGCTTTACTGGCCTCATTTTGTCCATGGCGCCTATAGATATACAGCTTCAGGACACTTATTACGTGGTGGCGCACTTTCACTACGTGTTAGTGGCCGGTTCTCTGTACGCCATGTTTGCCGGCTTCTACTTCTGGGTGCCTAAGTGGACTGGTGTGATGTACAACGAAACGCGCGGCAAGATTCACTTCTGGTGGTCATTGATCGCCTTTAACGTCACCTTTTTCCCGATGCACTTCTTGGGGTTGGCGGGTATGCCGCGTCGTTACGCCGATTACCCCATGCAGTTTGCCGACTTCAATGCATTGGCAACTGTGGGTGCGTTTGCATTTGGCTTGGCTCAGGTGTATTTCTTCTTGTTTGTGGTGCTGCCTTGCATGCTGGGCAAAGGTGAAAAAGCGACCCAAAAACCATGGGAAGCAGCTGAGGGCTTGGAGTGGGAAGTGCCTTCCCCTGCACCTTTCCACACCTTTGAGACGCCGCCCAAGCTAGACGCTACGGCCACTCGCGTTATTGGTTGAGTTGCACGTGACTCCTGAGCAAAAAAAATCCAACATGCGATTGGGGCTGATTCTGGCCTCGGTCGCAGTGGTGTTTTTTTTGGGTTTTCTAGCCAAAATGTTGTTGCTGGGAAGCTAGACCGTGAGCCTGTACCAAGAAAATTTCAAGATGCTGGGCAAGCTCACTTTGGTGGCTGCAGGCATGTTTGGTTTTGGCTACGCCTTGATCCCCATGTACCAAGCCATTTGTGAGTTCACGGGCATCAATATTCTGGCTATTGGGGAGCGCGACAGCACAGGTGTTCGCTCGGTGAATTTGCAAAACACCCAAGTTGACTCGACCCGCACCATCACGGTGGAATTTGATGCCAATACTCGCGGCCCTTGGACTTTCAAACCTGCTCAAAATTCGGTACAGGTGCACCCTGGCGAACTTACAACCGTTGTTTATGAATTCGAAAATGTGCAAAACCGCACTATGTCGGCCCAAGCCATTCCCAGCTACGCGCCTCGCCAAGCGGCACAGCACTTTAACAAGTTGGAGTGCTTTTGTTTCAACCAATACACCCTTGCGCCTGGCGAAAAAAGAAGCTGGCCCGTGGTGTTTGTGATTGACCCACGGGTGTCTAAAGACGTTTCCACCATCACACTGTCCTACACTTTCTTTGAAGTGGGCTCTCAAACGCCCCCTGCGCCAGTGGCCTTGGCCTCAACGGGTACAGGTGTATGACTGATCCTGTGCGTTCCAACCCCATGTCTGATCAACCACTCAGCGGGCATGTGCCCAAAGGTTCAATATGGCACACCACCAAGGCGGTGGCTTGGTCGTTTCTGGGTGTTCGTAAAAACAGCGAATTCCAGGCCGATGTGGGTAGACTGAATCCTTTTCACATCATTGCGGTGGGTCTTGGTGGGTGTTTTTTGTTTGTTTTGTTGTTGATCGGTTTGGTCAACTGGATCGTGGCAGGCTGAAGGCTTAACCACTCAGTTTAAGAATTGGAATCATCGGAGAAATCATGAGCTCAAGCACACACGGCACATCACCCTATTACTTTATTCCTGAACCATCTCGCCATCCCATGATGGCAGCCATTGGTTTGTTTTTTGTGATTTTGGGTGCGGCGCAGTGGGTCAATGGGGAAGACTGGGGGCGCTATGCCTTGTTCTTTGGCTTGGTTTGGTGGTTGGTCGTGCTGTATCAATGGTTCAGCCAAAGCGTGCGTGAAAACGAAAGCGGCTTATATGGTCACAAAATTGACCTCTCGTTCCGCTGGAGCATGACGTGGTTTATTTTTTCTGAGGTCATGTTCTTCGGCGCCTTCTTTTCGGCCCTGTGGTGGGCGCGGGTGCACTCCATACCAGAGCTGGGGGCCCTTAAAAATGCCCTACTTTGGCCAGACTTCAAAGCTGTATGGCCTTCCATGGTGGCAGGTGCCACCACTTCTCCGGCCAATATCGTAGAGCCCTTTTCGACTATGGGCCCATGGCCTCTGCCAACCATCAACACCGCATTGCTCCTGACTTCAGGCGTCACGATCACTTTTGCTCACCATGCCTTGCGCGATGGCCAACGTGCCAAAACCCTGGCGTTCATGTGGCTCACAGTGGCTTTGGGTTTGACTTTCTTGTTTGTGCAGGGCTACGAATATGCACACGCTTACACCGATTTGAACCTGAAGCTCAATTCAGGCATTTACGGCTCCACATTTTTCATGCTCACAGGGTTCCACGGTTTTCACGTGTTTGTGGGCATGTTGATGTTGTTCTTCATTACCCTGCGCATTCAAAAGGGCCACTTCACCCCTGACAGCCATTTTGGTTTTGAGGGAGCGGCCTGGTACTGGCACTTTGTGGACGTGGTGTGGCTCGGTCTCTACATCCTGGTTTATTGGATGTGACAGACCAAAACGTCCCTCCAAAAGGCCGCTTTTAAGCGGCCTTTTTCAACTGATTCTTATGCGCCAGGTGGAATGCCAGTAGGCTGTATGTAGCCCAACTTCCAAGCAATCAACAAACAGATGAACAATAGAACTGAAAAGCCCACCCTAAACGCCAAGGCCCGAGCCATATGGCTGGTTTTGGGTTGACCTTGACGCCCGCCCTTCATCATGAAGAATAAGGCGGTGACCAAACTGGCCAATATGGCTAAAAACGCTAATGCAACAAGATAAGTCATGGGCAGATTATGTCGCGAGCGTTTCATGGCGGCAGGGCGTGCTATGGATAGCCACATCCTTGGGCGTTCTCACCACAGCCGCTCTTGGGCAGTGGCAGCTTTCAAGGGCTGCACAAAAAGAAGCCTTATTTGCCCAGCTCCAATCTCAAGCAGCGCAGCCAACCTTAACGGGCGCTGATTTATTACAACCTGACAGTCAGCTGCAGCCCCTGATTGGACGGCGCGTGCAAGTCTCAGGCCGCTGGTTGGCTGAGCACACGGTGTTTTTGGACAACCGCCCCATGCAGGGACGCACCGGTTTTTATGTGCTGACCCCTTTGCAAATTTCAGGCAGTGAGCTGGTCGTGGTGGTGCAGCGGGGGTGGGTCCCGCGTAATTTTGAACAGCGCAGTCAATTGCCCGACATCAGCACGCCTGAGGGTGTCGTGACGTTGGAGGGGCGACTGGTAGGTCCTCCTTCTCGCCTGTATGACCTTGGCGGCGCAGAAACTGGCTCGATACGTCAAAATCTTGACTTGAAATCTTTCGGCGTAGAACTGCAGTCCCAGATCAAGCTCCAACCTCAACCTCTGCTTTATGCGCCCCCCAATCGCCTGATGACTCAAGTTTCGGTTCAACAAACAGCAGAGATGAAGGTGTTGGATCTTGGACATAACGTTCAAGAAGACGGCTTGCAGAGAAACTGGCCTGTTATCAACAGCGGGGTCGACAAGCACTATGGCTATGCCTTTCAGTGGTTCGCGCTCTCGCTGCTCATGGTGGGCTTGTTTTTATGGTTCCAGTTTTTTAAACCACGCTCATATCATGAATGATCAACCCCATAAGTCCACAACGCTGAGCGCTCAGCCCTTGGATATGACCGTTCATGCCTTGCCCCAGCCGCAAGATATGTTGGACACTGACGCCCCTAACGCCTCTAATGCTCCTAAAACTTTTTGGAGCGGACGCTTAAAGATGTTGTTGGTGCTGGCAGTGTGCGCAGCACCTGTGGTGGCCTCGTACTTCACGTATTACGTGGTGCGTCCTGAGGGTCGACGCAACTTTGGCACTTTAATCAACCCCCAAAAACCTTTGCCTAGTTTGTTAGCTCGAGATGTGCAGGGGCAAGCCATTGATCTGCAGACCCTCAAAGGGCAGTGGTTGTTGGTGGCAGTAAGCGGTGGGGCATGCGCACCTTCGTCTGTCTGCCAAGACCAGCTTTACCTGCAACGCCAATTGCGAGAAAGCTTGGGTAAAGACAAAGACCGTCTAGACCGCGTGTGGCTGGTCACGGATGACCAACCCATTCCTGCAGAACTGTGGCCCGGGCTTCAAGGGGCTACCGTGCTGCGGGCAGAGGCACAAGCGCTTGCGCAGTGGTTGGAGCCCGAGGCGGGGCAGCCCTTGGAATCGCATTTGTATGTGGTGGATCCCATGGGCAACTGGATGCTTCGTTACCCCCCGCGCTTGGACATACGCGCCGCTGCGCAAGCTAAACGTGACTTAGAACGTTTGATGCGCGCTTCTGCTTCATGGGATCAGCCTGGACGATGATGGCTGCTCTTAAATTGATGCTGTTGGGCTTGGTTTTGGCCGCAGGCCCTTTGGCGTGGGTGTGGCTGCGGCACAGCAATCAGCTGACGCATCGCTTGAAGGCCTTGACGCTGCTCACCCTGTTTTTAACCTTTGACTTGGTGCTGTTTGGTGCCTTCACCCGCCTCACCGATTCTGGCCTAGGTTGTCCCGATTGGCCCGGCTGCTACAACCAAGCCACGCCCTTGGCAGCCCGTCAAAACATTCTGGCAGCGCAAGCCGAGCTGCCCAGCGGACCTGTGACACCGGTCAAAGCTTGGATTGAAATGATCCACCGCTACTTGGCCACTGCAGTGGGGGTGTTGATTCTGGTGATGGCAATCGAAAGCTGGCGCATTTACATCAAACATCGCTTTTTCAGGCCATGGTGGGCCACCTTAACTTTGTTGTGGGTGTGTGTGCAGGGTGCTTTTGGTGCGCTCACCGTCACCATGAAGCTGTTTCCAGCTATCGTGACCCTTCACTTGCTTGGGGGCTTGGCCTTATTGGGGTTACTCACGCGGCAGGCTGTGAGCTTGCATGTGCAAGCTGGAACAGACTCAACCCAAGACCTAGGCTCAACTTCACCAGCAAGCACCGTGGCACCAGATTTCGTGGCTCCGCGGCTTGCCGTTTGGGCGCTGGTGCTGCTGGTGATTCAAATTACCTTGGGCGGTTGGGTCAGCACCAACTATGCCGTGTTGGCCTGCACAGAATTTCCCATGTGCCAAAACAGCTGGTGGCCAGAGATGAATTTTGTGCAGGGCTTTGAAGTGTGGCGCGAACTGGGAATGACCGGTGCCGGTGAGCACATCAGCTTTGCGGCACTCACGGCGATTCATATGGTGCACCGCTGGGTTGCTGTGGGGGTGTTTGGAGTGTTGGCTGTGTTGGCCTATACATGGTGGCGGCAACCTGAGCAGCGGCTTTGGGCTCGAGTGCTCTTGGGTTTGATGGGCTTACAGTTTTTTACAGGCCTAAGTAATGTGGTGTTGGGCTGGCCTTTAATCAGCGCGGTCTTGCATACAGGC
>Ga0214921_10008959_pt1 | contig 12779 bp, 9 predicted proteins | sample LL1505_MetaG_FD_177992 | JGI IMG/M metagenome (GOLD analysis project Ga0214921, IMG submission 177992) | Freshwater microbial communities from Lake Lanier, Atlanta, Georgia, United States - LL-1505 | ecosystem: Environmental > Aquatic > Freshwater > Lake | place: USA: Georgia | collected 2015-05-28 | reverse complement strand
TTGACCCGTTCCCGTAAAAGGCGGAACAGTTTCGGGTGTTCTTGGGCTAACTCTTGAAGGGCACTACCTGCCCCATACCAGCCAGGAAGAAAGAATCGTGACTGGGACCAGCTGAAAACCCAAGGAATCGCCCGCAGATCAGCCCATCCTGCACTGCCGGTTCTCCGCGATGGACGGGATCCAATCGTACTCCTCTCCACCACATCGATAGGAGTTGCTTGGCGGAAGAATTCAAGGAATCCAGGCTCTTCAATCAGAACTCGATATGACTTCGTGCTGGCCGCTGACAAATATTCAAAAACCTCAGCCATTTTGGGTTCGTCCTCTCTTGCGCTGCTTAACGAAAGAGAACTCAAGGCGGTTCCTGCCAAAAGGAGCTCCAGATTATAAGCAGCCGTCGCCACGGTGCCGTATTTCTGACCGATCACTTCCCCCTGCTCAGTAACTCTCAAATCTCCCGTTAACGTCCCCTTCGGCAGAGCCTCCAGAAAGCGATGCGTAGGACCCGCCCCGCGACTCACCGTTCCCCCACGCCCGTGAAAGAATCGGGCTGAAATCCCCTGCTCTTTCGCTGCGCTCAGGATCGCACGCTGACTCCGGTGAAGAGCCCACTGACTTGCTAAAATTCCCGCATCTTTGTTGCTGTCGCTGTACCCGATCATTACTCGCAAAATCGGTGGCGGTTGCATCGGAAGAACCACCTCACCCTCTCCCGGATCGACTAGCGCCACCCGCTTCCGCAGGGCCAATTGAGCTTCCTGTTGGGCTAAAACTTTGATGGTTTTCTGAGTGACGGGATGCTGCAGAAACTCGCCCACCACCCGGGGAGCCGCTTGCAGATCAGCCAAAGTTTCGAAAAGCGGGGTGATCGGCAAAGGACAGACTTCCGAACCATCCTCCCCTGGACGAGTTAAACCTGCTGCCCGACAAAAGACATGGATCGCCAAAAGGTCGGAGACATCGCGTGTCATGCTGATAATCGAAAGGCCCAATCCGTCGATCCCGTGAGACTTCGCATGCTGGGCCAATGTTTGATAGGTCCCGATTACCTCTGCAGCGGCAGGTCCGGCGGCCATCGCTTCTTCCGTGGTCCAAGGGGTCTTTTTTAACCAGCCCTCCAAAAGGGCCCTTCGCTCATTTTCAGGGCGACTGCGGTAAGGGATCTTGGATTCTGCCCCACGGATCGCCTCCAACTCTTCGATTGCTTCATCATGCCGTCCGCTGTTCTGACGAATGTCCATCGCTGCCAAATGAAACCCGAAGACTTCGACGATCCGGATGACCGGATCCACTTCCGCTGCAGCCAAACGACTTGCTCCAACGGCAATTAACGAACGACGAACCACGCCCAAATCCAAAATCAGATCCTCGGGTTGGACATATCCGTATTTCCCCTCACCCGGTCTGGGTAAATAGTGCCGCATAAGGAGAACCGCCTCCCTCCATGGCTCTTCCTGGTAAATTCCAACCGACGACTGGATGTCCGAATCCACTCTCTTTCGCCAGTCCCCAATCCACTTTTCAAGTTCAGCAGGAATTCCGTGATACTTTCTGGAAAGAGTGAGTCGCGAAGCCAGTTTTTCGAGGGATGTACCCAACAAACGTAGGGAGGCTTCCCGATACTGCCTAAGACTGAACTCTGTTGTTTCTGGGGTCACCAAGGGATGACCATCCCGATCTCCACCCACCCAAGTCCCGAAAGAGAGTTGTGGCCGAATGGCAGGATGAACTGGTCCGCCTTCCCCTAAGCCCGCCAAGACCCACGCATCCCGCAATCTCCGATCAGTCTCCGCAATCGACTGCGCCATCGATCCCGCCAAGCAGTGAATCACCCCTTCCCGCTCCATATCGACTGTCGGTCTCTGGGTTCGCACCTCCTCCGTCCTCCACCAACGCTCCAAGACCACCTTTAACCTGGCTCGGCGATCCCTCTCACCCGGATGCTTTTCCCCGTAGCGGGAGCGCTCCACAAGGATTCCATAAATTTCCTGCATGCAGGCTAAAACGGAACGGCGGCGGGCCTCTGTGGGATGAGCCGTTAGTACCGGTTCAACTCGTAAAGTCGGCAAATCCGCTTCCAAGGTATCTGCATCGACTCCCTCTGCTTTCATGAGGCGGAGGGCCTGTGCCCACGAACCAGGTTCATGCGCCGGACCATTGATCGCCTCGTTCATCCCACGCATCGCAGCTGCGGTAGCCTCTTCAGCAACATTCAACAGACCAAAGGCAATCGAATAAGCCCGGGTGACCTTTCCTTTTTCAATGGGTGGCAAATCCCCAGAAGCTCCAAGGCGAAATGGCAGGGCTTTTTCAACCTTCTCTTCTCCAAGCTCGGCCAAAAGTTCCTGGAAGGCTCCCATCAACCAACTCAGATCCTTTTCTACTTTTGCAAAGCCTAGAGTGAGCCGCTTCTGGTAAGGTAATTTCGCCTTTCCAAGTTGCGGCTTTTTTCCTGAACCTTTGCGCTTCCCTTGCTTCATGCTCCTTCCTTCCTAGGTACTGAAACTGTCCCCGCAAGAACAGGTCGCGCGAGCATTTGGATTTGTAACACGGAATCCACCTTTCAGAAGGTCGGTGCTGAAATCCACCTCCGAACCACTAATGAATACCGCACTTTTGGGATCCACCGAAATTCTGACCCCTCGACTCTCCACCAAAATATCTTTTGGGCCGGCTCCGGGAACCAACTCCATTTGATACTGAAGACCACTACACCCCCCTCCCACCACCGACACCTTGAGAGCTCCTTGCGAATACTCCTTTTTCTTCAACAATCCGTGCAAATGATTTGCAGCCGCCTCGGATAGTCGCACGAGTTTCTCTGATCCAATTTTCGGACCTCCGGAGGTTGGCTCCACGACAGGTTGAGTCATCTCCCTACCTTAGCCGAAGTTGGATTGGCAACCAGCCTCCTCACTTCTCTTGCGGAATTCCAGTCACAGTGGGGGCCAAGCTCCGCTCCACTAGCCGAACCAAAGGCCTGGGTTGAAAACCTAAAATCAGTTGAGCTGCACCTGCCAAAAGCAGGATCCAAACTAAAAAGGACGGGAAACGTTGAGCGGGCACAACATCTGGTTCCCTCTCCCAATACATCGCCCGGATCGGTACGAGATAAAATCCCAATCCGACCACCGCCATAATCACCCCCACGACCAGTCCGGGAATTTCACCCGCACTCCAAAGGGTCGTGAATATGGAAAGCTTGGCAGAAAACCCTAATAGCGGTGGCAACCCAGCCATGGAAAGGAAACAAAGGGTCAGTCCCAATGCCGGTCCGGGATCCCTCTGCCCCAATCCATCCAAATGCCGCACATCCGCGCTCCCATGAACTCGTTCCAGCTCTTGAACAAAAATGAAAACCGGAAACGTGGCCAATAGATAAGCCCAAAGATATCCCACCACAGTGCCCATCCCCGATTCCCCCAAAGTCCCGAGAGCCAAGAGCATGTATCCCGCATGGGCGATGCCGGAGTAGGCCAAATAGCGCTTCAGATTTCTTTGAGGTAACGCCGCCAAGGTTCCCAGAGTCACAGTAGCGATCCCCATCGTGAGGAAAATCGGACGGAAAATCCATCCCACCGAGTCCAAGGCAAAGGCGCCAAAGCCAAAGATTCGCAGAAGGAGCACGAATCCAGCTGCCTTAGACGCGATCGCCAAAAAAGCCGTAATGGGGGTAGGTGCACCTTCATAAACATCAGGAGCCCACGCATGAAACGGAACGGCAGCGATCTTGAAAGCCAATCCTGTCAAAATCAGTCCGATCGCCAAAAGAAGGCCTGGACTCGCTGGCCGACCCGCCTGCTCCAGAATAATTCGGGTAAACTCCGTGGATCCGGTCGCCGCATAAAGCCACGCTATCCCCATCACCAAAAATCCGGTGGAGAGACCTCCCATCACCAACAGCTTCATCCCTGCCTCCAAGCTGGCTACGCGGGTACGGTGAAAGGCCGCCAAAAGATAAAGAGATATGGCCACCAACTCGAGGGCCACAAAAATTGCGAGGAAATCACGGGCGCTAGCCAAAAGACAAAGGCCCGCCGTCGAAAAGAATGGAAGTGCAAGGAATTCGGCACGAACCGTCTCCTCTCGTCCCATCGGATAACGGACCGAGATCAAAGTCACCCCGACAAGACACAAAACGAAAAAGGGCTTAAATACGGAGGAGAGTCCGTCGTTGATAAAAAGGTTGCCCCACGCTTCGAGCATCGGCTGGCCGGACTGCCAAACGGTGATCCCAAAAAGGACGCTGCTCAGGAGAATCGCAAGACGCGGAAGCCAACCTTTCTTTCCGGCAGGAATTAACGCATCGGCCAAAATCAGGGTAACTCCGGTCAAAACCAGAAGCACCTCAGGACAAATCCAGCGCGTCATGGTTGCAGAAGCCTTTCCAATACAGGTCGGGCCGGTCCAAGGATCAGATTTGGAACTAAACCGACGAGGAAAAGTAAAGCCGTCAACAGGGCAAATGGCCAAACTTCCCTGATCCCAGTCAAATCCCCTGTCTGTTTCGCTTCTAATGCAGAAGAGATCGGCCCTGTCGCTATACTCCGAATCGCCCGGAGCATGGCCACGGAGGACAGGACCACTCCCCACGCAGCGATCGCCACCAAGAAGGGATGGGCCGACCACGCTCCGAAGAAGATCAGGATCTCACCCGCAAAGTTCGCCAGCCCAGGTAGCCCAATGGAGGCCATTCCAGCAATCATCAGATAAAACCAAAGTTTGGGTGTCTTCTTTGCCAATCCACCCAAATCCTGCATCCAAGTGGTTCCAGCCCGCTGTCCCACCTCGCCTGCCACCGCAAATCCCAGTGCCGCACTGAGTCCATGACCGACCATCAAGACCAGCGCCCCGCCAAGACCCAACACCGTTCCACCGATCAGACCTAGAAAGATCGTGCCCATATGCATGGCGCTTGAAAAACCCAACAACCAACGAAAATCCCTTTGAGCAAGAGACGCCAATCCGAGATAAAGAAGATTGCCCGCTAGCATCAGTCCCACGATCCAACTCACTTCCTTCCACCCCAGCGGGGTCAGTGGTAATGCCAAACGCAGAAGTCCATAAATCCCAAACTTCTTCAGAACTCCAGCATGAAGCATCGCCGCGGGTGCGGGTGCGGAGGCATACCCTCCGGGAGCCCAACTGTGGAATGGGACTAGGGAAACAAGGGTTCCGAATCCTACGAGAAGAAGAATTGCCAACCACGTCTGCTGGGTCGCGGGAATGGGTTGCGCACGAAAAGTCTCAGTTAAAACGCGCCAATCCAACGTCCGAGCTGTTTCAGGAACCGCCCAGACCAACCCAATTAAACCAACCAGAAGGACAAGACTCCCGAGAACCAGATAAAGAGTCATTCTCCAAGCCGCTCCAGTCCGGTCCCCCTGCCCCCAGATCCCGATCAAAAGGAAACTCGGAATCAGTACAACTTCATGGAAGGAGAAGAAATAAAAGAGATCGACCGAAAGGAAGGCTCCCAAGCCTCCCACCCCCACCAAAAGCAGGCAGAGAAAGTACTCCTTCGCCCGCTTCACATCCGCACGGGCGACTCCAATCGCAGCAACCGTCACTACCAAAGTCAGCCACAAAAGAGGCAGACTCAGTCCATCCAACCCCAGACGAAACTGAACGGGAAACACCTCCCGAAGATTTGTCACCTCAGGCCCGTAAAGAATCTCTCCCTGCCTTAACACCACCCCGGAAACAAGAAAGCCGGGGATGAGATTGATCCAAGATGCCCAAAGAGCTGTTTTGCGGGGAGCTGCGCCCAAAGCGATCGCCACAACCCCCAATAGAGGCACAACCAACAAAAGAGGCAGTGCTAACGAGAGGTTCATCGAATCACTCCTTGGCGCCAAAGCCAGGCGATAAGAAGGAAAACACCGAGAATGAAAACAGCCGCGTATACTTGGACTTGCCCACACTGAACGAGTCGCAACCCCTGACCCGAGGCTCTCGCGACCACGCCGGATCCCCTCACCAAAAAGCCACGAACCACCCAACCCTCAAAAGCATCGGTCAACCTCGCAAACGCGTCCTGGGTAGAAACAAAAACCCTTTGATAAAACTCATCCACATAAAACTTCTCCCTTAAGGCAGGAAGGGAGAGTGGGTCCTGTGTGGCGTGGCGATAGAAATGATACGCGGGGACAAAGCCAGCCAAAGCGACCGCGAGAGAAACCCATAGCGTCCAAGGCTCATGACCTTCCGCATGGGGGAAATGAAGATAAGTTTCGACTGGGAGAAGTCCGCCTAGAACCGTCAAAATCGCCAGGATCGCCATCGGGGCGGTCATAAAAATCGATCCCTCGTGTGCATGGCGTGCCGCATCATTTTTTGGAGTTCCGCCAAATGCCACCAAGATCATCCTCAACATGAAGAAGGAGGTGAAAAAGCCAGCGGCCATCGAAACTGCGGCAAGACCAGGAGAATGAGCTGTGGTAGCGAAAATGGCGTCCTTACTCCAAAATCCTGATAAGGGCGGGATCCCGCACAGAGCAAGAGTTCCCAGAATTGTGACCAGAGCAGTAAAAGGCATCCGTTTCCCCAACCCGCCCATCTTCCAAATATCCTGCTCCTCATGACAACCGTGAATCACAGAACCTGCAGCTAAGAACAGCAGACACTTGAAGAATGCATGGGTTGTCAGGTGACACATGGCGGGTCCAGCTACACCGAGCCCAACTGCCATCACCATGTACGCGATTTCAGACAGCGTGGAGTAGGCCAGAATCCGTTTAATGTCGTTTTGCTGACAAGCGATTAGCGCAGGAAGCAGGGTCATGAGTCCCCCGATCCAAGCAATCGTCATCATCGTCACTTGGCTCATTTCCAGAATCGGAAGAACTCGAATCAACATGTACACACCCGCTACCACCATTGTGGCCGCGTGCAGAAGGGAGGAAACCGGGGTTGGACCTTCCATCGAATCGGGCAACCAGACATGAAGTGGAAATTGAGCCGACTTTCCGAGACAACCGCAGAAAAGCCCTAATCCAACGGCAGTCACCGCCCAGCCTGGAGCCGAAGCCGCAACTCGGCTCGGAAGGTCAGCAAAACTCAGGGTCCCAAAGAGTGCCCATGCCCCCAAAATACCAAGAATGAATCCGAAATCTCCAATCCGATTCACCAGGAACGCCTTATTTGCGGCCGCTCCAGCGGCGGGTCTCTCTACCCAAAAGCCAATCAAAAGATACGAGCTAAGACCCACCAACTCCCAGAAAATGAACATCGAAATCAAATTGTCGGCCAAAACAATTCCAAGCATCGAAAAGACAAAGAGAGAGAGTTCAGCAAAGAAACGACTGCGGCACGGCTCCTTCTCCAAATAGCCGATCGAGTAAATGTGAACTAAAAATGCGACTCCCGAGACCAGTGTGGCCATTCCCCTCGCCAGTAGATCTCCAAGAATGCCGAAATTTGCTCGGAAGCCCGCCCACTCGATCCATGGAAGAGCGGGTGCGGTCACCTCACCCATGGAGGAACCGAATAAGAGAAGGCCAATGGATCCCAGAAAACTCCCCAAACAGGCCAAGGTGGAGACCGTGATGGAAATTCTAGAAAAGGGATAAAGAAAAAGCCGAATCGAAACCGCCGCAAGAAGCGGTAACAGGAGAATGAGATAAGGAGCGTAGGCGATCATTAGAATCGCAAGCTCGCGAGTTGATCTGCTGCCGTTGTTTTCTTGATGCGGAAAATGGCCACTAGAATCGCCAGGCCCACCGCAACTTCAGCCGCAGCAACAGTAATGACAAAGAAAACCGCAACCTGGGGATCGGGAAGCCCCTGAAATCTACCTACTGCAACCAGAGCCAGATTGGCTGCATTCAAAAGGAGTTCGAGGGACATCATCATGATCAGAAGACTTCGCCGCAGGATCACTCCCGCCAATCCGATCAAGAAAAGCACGGAACTCAGGGCCAAGTAGTGTCCCAAGGTGATTTCAGCAAAATTCATGATTCAGGATCCTTTCGGCAAAGAACCACGACACCCACTGTGGCCACCAAAAGCAAAACCCCTGTGGCTAGAAAAAGCGGGCTGTAGGAGGTGAAAAGCAATCGTCCCAGCTCTGCGGCAGAACCCCCACCCTTCCCCTGCCCCCAATGGAGGGTTTTAGCGGCTGCTGGAAAAAGAGAGGCGATCCTCGGAACTCCAAAAACTGCGCCTCCTCCGATGGCGACGACCCACACCACCTTGGCCCAAGGAGGTCTTTGTCGCGCCTCTTCCTTAACATCCAGCAACATGATCACGAAAAGAAAAAGGACCATCACAGCACCGGCATAAACAATCACCTGAACAACAGACAAGAAATAAGCCTCCAATGTCACAAAAAGGGCGGCCTCCATCACTAGTGTCACCACAAGACACACCGCGCTGGTTACGGGGTTTCGGAACGCAACCAATCCGACTGCAGAAACCACCAATCCAACGGCCAAGACCCAAAAGAATATCGGTTCCATCCGCTCAGAGCCCTTCCGATTACTTGCCGTGCCACTTCCGAATCGGGCGATCCATTACACCGCCCAACGCATAAAGCTCTTCTTTATGGCGAACCATCCCCGCGCGACTTGTTCCAACAAAGATTGGCTCCTCCTTGCGAAGAAATATCGCCTCTTCCGGACACACCTCTTCGCACATTCCGCAATAAATACAGCGCAACATATCGATATCGAACTCTCTTGGACGTTTCTCAACGTTGGCATTCAAATCGGTTCCAGGAATCGTTCCTGGGGTAATCCGGATAGCCCGAGGAGGGCAAACAAACTCACAAAGCTGGCAGGACACACATTTTTCGCGTCCCTCCCGATCCTTCACAAGGACCGGAGCCCCACGGTAACCATCCGGCATCGGCCACTTTTCCTCCGGGTACTGCATCGTCAGTAAGCCCGTTGCACTCATGTCCATCAAAGATCGTGGCTTTGTGTCCTTCCGGGGAAAAAGACGCCCAAAAATCGTCTCCACCATGTGTCGCAGGGTGATCAACATGCCGCCAACGATCGAAGGGAGATAAAGCTTCTCCCATAAGTTCAAATCAGGACGAGGAACAACGATGGCCATGAAACGAAGTTAGATTACTGCTTCCGCGGGGCAAGTTGGGACAACGGGAAAGAAACTGTTTCCGTCACAGTTCCGTCCACCCGATGAAGCTCCCCCGTAATGATAGGATCGGCGGAGGACCAATCGATTTGGATTGTTCCGAAATTCTGTCCGTTCACCAAACGACCAACACGGTTCGGATTTTCTTCCTCCGTTATGGAAGAAACTTCCGTCAATCCGCTCGAAGTAAAGTCGTAGATCGGATAACCGGCCTCAGTTCCCTTTTGGCACGATATCTCTCCGTTGTGACGATCTCCGCTTACAAAAACAACTCCTTTAACTCCCAACTCTCCGATCAACTTAAGGAGCCGAGCCTTACATTTTGGGAAGTTGGCCCACTTCTCGAAACGGTGCTTCTCTGCCACAAATTGAATACTCGAACCGATCACCACAAGATCCGCCCCTGGCTTCAATAACTCTTTCTTAAGCCAAAGCCACTGCTCCTCTCCTAACATATCCCCGTTCGAAGTTCCCTGCCCCTTTTTGGGTAAGGGATCACGTTGAGAACGCAAATCGAGCATGATCACCCGAACACACTTTCCGGCAGGACCCCAATCCTTGGAGGAGTAGATTCCGTCTTTCCGATCCGAAACGCCCCAAAACTTTACGAAAGCCTGATGCGCCTCCTCTTTTCTAGTGTACTCCTTACCCGCGTCATTTTTCCCATAGTCGTGATCATCCCAAGTGGCCATCACCCGATCGGGCATCAGACCTTGAAGAGCCTCCATCCCTTGGCTGCTCTTTAACTTTTCGTAGCCTTTTACAAAAGCCTGCGGGTCATTATTGAAAGCGATATACTTTCCATCCACAAAATCATTGTAAAAGTTGTCCCCTAGCCAAAGCCAAAGTTGCGGATCAAACTGCTTCACCGCATTCCAGAGCTCGGTCTTTTTTTCTGGTTTGTAGCAGGAGCCAAAACCTATTCGCTCGATCGGAGTCTGCGACTCACCGAAACCTAAACCTGCAGAAATCCAGAGACCAAGAAAGAGCCCAACAAAACTTCTCACGTGCCTAACTCGAGCTGTTCGTCCTCCTCCGTATCCACCACCCTCGCGACACCCTGAAGCCGATCCCCCTTCTGCAATCGCACCAGGTAAACCCCTTGCGTGTTTCTTCCCGACTCACGAATATCTTTCACCTTTGTCCGAACCATCTGGCCTTTCTCTGTGATCATCATGATCTCATCCGCATCCTTTACGGAAATGGCACCTGCCACCAACCCTGTCTTGTCAGTTGTCTTCATCGTAATGATGCCTTTGCCACCCCGTGTCTGACTGCGGTAATCCTCAAAGGAAGTCCTTTTCCCAACTCCATTCTCTCCCACGACAAGCAAGGTGGCTTTCGGGTCGACAACGGCAGCCCCTACCACCTTATCCTTTTTCTCGGGTCGAATTCCAAAAACCCCAACCGTTGCACGCCCCTGATCCCGTAACTGATCTTCATGGAATCGCAGGCTCATGCCCTCGGATGTAACCAAAACAACCTCCTGCTTCCCATTTGTCAAAGCACAAGCAATCAGCTGATCCCCAGACTCAATCTTGATTCCAATAATTCCTCCCTTTCTGAAATTTGAGTAATCCGAAAGGTTGGTTTTCTTAACGATCCCTGACGAAGTTGCCATGACCAGATGCTGCTTGTCCGTGAACTCCTGTACGCAGATCAGCGCGGCTATCTTCTCCCCAGGTTGCAGAGCCAGTACGTTGGCAATCGACTTCCCTCGAGCCGTCCGACCCATCTCAGGAATTTCGTAGACCTTCTCCACATATACTCGACCCGTGCTCGTAAAGAACATGAGGTAATCATGTGTGGATGCAGAAAAGAGATGCTCAACGAAGTCGGTCTCCTCATCGTCCCCCTTTTCTTCCTTCGACTTCATCCCAATCACGCCTTTACCACCCCTCTTCTGCGCCCGATAACTATCCGCCGAGGTCCGTTTGATATAACCCGCATGGGACAGGGTGATGAGGGTGCTCTCCTTAGCAATCAAGTCTTGTACATCAATCTCACCTTCGTCTTTAACGATCTGGGTGCGGCGCTTGTCAGCGTACTTTTCCTTAATCTCTAAGAGCTCTTTTTTGATGATCGAATACACTTTCTTCTCGCTCGCCAGAATGCTCCGCAGCTCTTCGATCTTCTGAATAACCGCCAGATACTCTTCTTCGATCTTGTCCCGCTCTAGTCCGGTTAACTGATAAAGTCGTAGCTCAAGGATCGCATCCGCCTGCCGGTCGCTCAGCTTGTACTTCGCGATCAACTTCTCTTTTGCCGTGGCCCGATCTTTGGAAGCCCGGATGATCTTTACGAAGTCGTCCAAATGATCGAGTGCCTTCTTGTAGCCCTCGAGAATGTGAGCCCGATCCTCCGCCACCTTGAGGTCGAACTTGGTCCGACGAATCACCACTTCCCGACGATGTTCCAAATAGCAGAACAACATATCCCGCATCGGCATTAACTTCGGACGACGCCCATCCAGTGCCAACATGATCACCCCGAAACTGCTCTCCAACGCCGTGTGCTTGTACAAATTATTGATCACCACTTTGGCGATCACGTCTCTCTTCAACTCGAGAACAATTCGAATCGATTCATCCGACTCGTTTCTGGCATCACTGATGCCCTCCAGCTTTTTCTCCTCAACCAATTCGGCCACCCGCTTGATCAACTCCTCCGGGTTCACATTGTAGGGAACTTCCGTAATCACCAACTGCTGCTTGCCCGAACGCCCATCCTCAACCGAGACCTTGCCCCGAAGCTTGAGAGATCCCCGCCCAGTCTTGTAATAAGAGGCGATCGACTCCTTACCGCAAATCAACGCACCGGTTGGGAAATCCGGCCCAGGCATGATCTTCAAGATCTGCTCGGCTGTTAATTTCGGATCCTCAATCAATGCGACAATCGCATCAATCGTCTCCCCTAGATTGTGGGGCGGGATATTCGTCGCCATACCCACTGCGATTCCAGTGCCACCGTTAACAATAAGATTCGGAAAGGACGCAGGTAGAACAACGGGCTCGGTCAAACGCTCGTCGTACGTTGGAACAAAATCCACCGTGTCCCGATCCATGTCATTCATCAGGGCTGCCCCTAAATGGTGCAGTCGTGCTTCCGTATACCGCATCGACGCAGGTGGATCTCCGTCGATGGAGCCGAAATTACCTCTTCCCTCAATTAGAAGATGCCGCGTTCCCCACCACTGGCCCATCCCCACCAAAGTTGGGTAGATCGCCATATCACCGTGAGGATGGAAATTACCCATCGTCTCACCGACTATCTTGGCGCACTTCACGGGCTTCCGGTTGGGCTGAACTCCCAACCCATCCATCGCGTACAAAATGCGGCGTTGCGAGGGCTTCAGCCCGTCTCGCGCATCGGGCAAAGCCCGCGAGATGATGACGGACATCGAGTAGTCGAGAAACGACTTCTGCATCTCATCCGCAACATTGATCGGAACAATCTTTTCTTTGGAAATTGCCATAATCGTGTTCTCGTCCCTTAGATGTCTAGGTTTCGGACGTTGAGGGCATTTTCCTCAATGAAGATACGACGCGGTTCGACCTCGTCTCCCATCAAAGTGGTGAAGATCTCATCTGCCTTTGCTGCATCCACCAGATCCACCTTCAGTAGCTGACGCTTTTCGGGATCCATCGTGGTCGAGAAGAGCTCTTTTGCATCCATTTCCCCCA
>Ga0214921_10008958_pt1 | contig 12780 bp, 13 predicted proteins | sample LL1505_MetaG_FD_177992 | JGI IMG/M metagenome (GOLD analysis project Ga0214921, IMG submission 177992) | Freshwater microbial communities from Lake Lanier, Atlanta, Georgia, United States - LL-1505 | ecosystem: Environmental > Aquatic > Freshwater > Lake | place: USA: Georgia | collected... | reverse complement strand
TTTATATTTTTTTTTTTTTTAATATCTTTTCCTTTTGAATCATCAAGTTCCTTTTGTCGTTCTTTCATAGTTGGCAAATCATTTATATTTTGTTTTGAATTTAACCAGTCTTTATGCAATATTTCGTTAATTGGATTATTTCTATTATTAATATGAGTTTCTAGCAAGTTTCCATTAGGTATAAAATATGTATTAAATATTTTATCTGGATTGGTAATATTAGTAGGATTAACATATCTTTTTACCTCATACAAAAATGTAAAATCTAAATAGTCTTCATCATCCATTATATATGGACCTAATGGTGTATTCGGATTGTCTGATTTATATGTAGAATGCATATGTATAGGAAACCATTTATTATTTTTTGTATCCCAATAATGTTTTCTAATTTTATCAATAGTAAGTCTTTCTAGAGGTATTTTATTTTTAGAATCACGATAATGTATATATTTAACTATTTCATATCCTAATATTCTATTTTTCTTAACTAAAGTATATTGTATTTCTTCATCAGTTAAATCTTTTATTGGTTTATTATAATATTTTTCTGCAATATGGGATAATATATTAATTGATTTAAAATATTTAGTTCTTATGTTTTCATATTCAATTACATCAGATTTGGTAATAGACTTAAATAATTTAGTAAAAAACACAATTAATTTTTGTTCTGGAGTTATTGTTTTTGTATGGTTTGCAGATTTGTGTGCAGATTTATAAATAGTTTTTTTTGAATTTTGTTTTATTTTCATAGACATTATATATCTAATAAATATACCTAATATACCTAATATCTCTAATATCTCTAAATATTTTTATAGAAAGAATAAAAAAATTGAAAATCAATAATCAATAATCAATAATCAATAATCCATAATTAATAATCCATAATTAATAATCCATTATCATATATGCAAATTTTAAGACCTAAATTAATATAGATTCACTAAAATGACATCCGTTTTATTACTTATGGCAATTATATGTCTATCACAATATGGAATTAGTAAAGGTATCCAATATAAAAACCAAACTGAGGATACGGTAATTTTTAACAATAAACTATATAATTTAATTGAAGATATGGAAAATGATAAAATACAATTTGGATATAGAAATGAAAAATTAAATAATTTTATAAATATGCAAATGAATATATTGCGAAAAGTTTATAATGTATATTATGCTAAAGAAGATATATTTTATTTAGATATTGCTAGAATTATGTATAAAACAAAACTAATTCATTATTTACTAATGAAAAATATGATATCTGCAAATAATTCCAATTATTTTATTACATCAATATCAGATATATCAAATACACTTTTAACAACATTAGAATATGAATGTTAATGCCTATGTGAAAATTTTCCTAATCCCAATTACACAATTATGTTTGAAAATTATTAGATACGCTAGAATGTTTTTATTTTTTATTATTTGTTTTTTGTTTTTTGTTTTTTGTTTTTCTTATTTCCAATTTCCAATTTCCAAAAAAAAACACTTACTATCAATATCAATATTACTATCAATATTACTATCAATATACATATGGTATATAACGAGGACGATCAAAATCATACAATTCTACTTTGAATTTGCCATTATATGAGGGAATAGAAATCATATCCCCATTCATTAGTTCATTGCACCCGGTATCATCGGTGCATTTACGACCATCAATATTAATAGGTAATTTATAGTTTTGGAATTTATCACTGCTGGTATAATAATTCCAGCGATTAGAACCAGTATAGGTAGGACGTCCAAATAATGGCAATATATTGTTTTCATTATTATTGCCAGGTAATTTATCGGTGTTTTCAATATTTTCCTTATAAAGAATACCTACTTGCTGATAGGTTTGCAAAGGACCCCTGGAAGGTATATTGATAGGCACGCCATATGTATTGACATAAGAACGTTCTGGTGGTAGAATAGGATTAACTATTCGTTCAATATTTTTTTCGGCTTCATATCGACCATATGAGATTATGTTAGGATTTTGCCGATAGGAATCTACATCGCGAATATTGAGGTTTATATCATATTGAATCCTTTCGGAAGTAGGTGTGCCGGTGCCATTGTGTCCATCATCAGTTGTATCCATACCTTCATATAATGGTTTTACTCTTTCCAATGCAACTTTTCCAGAATTTGCATTAATATTTATACGAGGTTCTAAACGTGGTTTGTTAGAAATATCATTTTCAATCATTGGAATACGTTTGCCATTGCTAGTAATATTGCCCTTCTGCATTAATACTATAACAAATACGGAACCTAATGCACATAATGCAATAAATGCTAATACTGCAGACCAAGAAGAGCAACCATTAAGGAAACTGAATTTATTAGGAGGGCATACTTTACCAGAGGAGGAAGACTTGAAAGAACCACGTGCCATTTTTACTATGTATTACTATATATTACTATATATCACTATGTATTACTATATATCACTATGTATTACTATATATCACTATGTATTACTATATATCACTATGTATTACTATGTAGTAAGGTTTTATTTAGATACATAAAAATTTAGTGTTGCTAGAATACATTATTTTTAAAAGTTATTAAATAAATATAAACAATTATTAACAAATATAAATATGTAATTATTAGAAATATGAAATGTTAGAACAAGAAAATACAAGTAATATAGAAATAATCTTATTAGATGAAAAAATATATAAAACAAAAAGTTATGTTAGAAAAGCTGTAAACAAGTATCGTAATAAAAAAATGCAAATATGCCCTGAATATAAAGAAAAAGTAATGGAAAGCAATCGAATATATAGAGAGAAAAATAAAGAAAAACTTAATGAAAAACAACGTTTATATATGCAAGAATATCGTAGAAAAAAAAAGAATGAGAGCAACAAATTAGTTAAAAATGAAGATACCAGTGCAGATACCAATGCAGATACTATTCAAAATAAAGATTTAATTATAAATAGTATGTCTAATTTATCTGTCGTCTAGAATATCTTATTGTGTGTTTTCCTTTCATTTATTCATTCAAAAAACTTTGAAGTGCTTTTTTCAATTTAGCATTTTCATTTTTAAGTTTTTCTAATTCTTCGTTTTGATAATCTATTATTACTGAATGTTCATTAATTATTTTTTCCTTTCTGGCAATTATATCATCTTTTTCTTTAATGGTTTTATTAAATTGTAAAGTTGTAAGAATCTCTTTTTTACGGTCAGTTTCTCTAGTGATATCTAGATACCTTTTACAACATTCTTGCATTAAGTCATTATTTTGCTGGTGAAATGCATCTATGACATCCAGAAAGATTTTAGGAATACGAAAAGTTAAAGTGGGTAATTCATTTAATATTATTTTGTTGCTTTCTCCTCCAATTATCATTGTTATATAACCACGAAAATGTGGATGTTGACTAATTTTTAATATTGTTTTAAAATTTTCATAAATTATATTTGTTTTTATTGTGGTAATAAATCTACCAAAATTTGTAATATAAATTATATTGTTATTAACCAAATATATTTTAATAATAAATTCTCTTCCATTTAAAATAATATCAATTGGAAAATTAAGTTGTATTTCATAATTCTCTTTATTTTTATATTTGACAAAACATTCTGGACGATTGTGGAAAGAATATGAGCGTACACACTTATATAAAATTTCAGGATTTCCAAAACAAGTATTACATTTTCGATGGTCCCAAATAGCAGATTCAGGATATCCACCGCTTCCAGAATATATACTAAGTTCACATATAAAATTATTTTTATTTATATTACTAATTTCACAAGTATTTTCATTTAAATCTTCTATAATCTTATCAACATTTAAATGAATTGTTGGTTCCTTCAATATATATTTGCATTCTGGAATATTAAATTCATCTTCATACAATTCATTTCTATAAACACCATCAATAGTATTTTGCAAAGTGTCTTTAGTAATTTCTAATTGTTTTATTTTATCTGTAAACATAGTTTCTCTAGCCTGACATTTTTGTTTAAAATCATCTGTAATTTTTTCCTGTTCAGTTTTTAGTTTTGCTAAATCAGCTTCTAATTCTTCCTTGTATTCTAGCAAATCATTAGTTTCCTTATCTAATTCATTAACTTTTTCCTGTCTTACTTTGACTTTTTCGTTTTCAATTTGGATACTAGATTTAATAATTTCTGAAATTTCATTAGATGTTTCAAAATCTTTTATTATGCATATGAATTTATCAGTAATATCTTTTTTTGATAGTGTCTCTAGATATTCAATAGTTTTACTAACATCACTATTACATAATTTCAATAAGGTAGTTGCAAATGTGTCTAGTATTAATCCATTATATTTAATAAATTTATAATTTGATATTAATTCTTGTTTAATTTTCGCAATCTTTTGTTCCATTTTCAAAGTATAATTTTTATCTAACAACAATAAATTTTATAATTCAATTTTATAAATTAATTTTATAAATCAATTTTTTTATTGCAATACTATAGATATCACAATAAATAAAAAACACTAAAAACAATCTAACAAACAATCTAACAAACGACAAAATGGATTCCTTCAAAGCCCCATCAACTACCAATCTTGCTTGGATGTATGTTCGTTTCTGTGCCCACATAGTTATTATGCTAGCCACTATTTTATTTCTTTTCCAAATGGGTGGTTATAATCCCGCTAAATTCCTAATGGCAAATAAACTTATTGGCACCATAATAATGGTTATAATTGTTGCCAGTATTTTAATGTATGTCGCCAGTCGTAATTTCTATCTCCCATTTTTAGGATGGGCTGTATATCCTTGTGGTTCTCTTGCAGAAAAAGTCCCCGCCGATGCTAATACATCTGTTCAAGTTAAAGTTAAACCCAATGCCAATGTAATTTATTGGGCTAGCGAACCTACTGACCCAAAATCACAACCAATTTCCAATCCGTGGGATGCATATGCCAATTATGATAATTCGGGAGTGGTTCGGGCAGATTCACAGGGCAATGCAATATTACGGGTTCGTTCCCCTAGTAGTTATCGAGTTGGATTAATGGGACGGGAATTAAAGCGTCATATCCATTATAGAGTATGTAATTATTCGGGGATGATGAGTGATGTTAAGACTATATATGTATGAAATTATGGTTTTCTGTATGATAGTATGATATATATATTTTATTTTTCTGATATATATATATATGTTTTATATATGTTTTATTTTTTCTGTATTTTTGCATTTGTTTTTTTCAGAAGAAAATATTACAATACAATAGTATAATAGTATCACACACAAGAACACAATATCTGCTAGAGAATGCAAAGTTTAGTATTAGTATTATTGGTTTTAGGTTTAATAATGATGGCATTAGGTTATCAAAAAAAATTAATTCAAAATATGGAAACTAAAACTGTAATTGAATATCGATTTATTCCCCGTAGTATATATGAAGACCAATTCGGACCCGTTAAACTGGAAAGTTCATTCCAAGATATGTTTGAAAAACAAGATGTCTTTTTTAGAATGATTTAAGGCAATGGATGCAAATAATTTTTTAGTTATAAATAAAAACTTAATAAAATATCATTAAAAAAAAAATAAAAAAAAGACAAAATATAGTGTAAATATAAGTATAAGTATAATTTTAATGAAAATACTTAAGTAAGGTAAATATTAAATATTTACACTATATTTTGGGGGTAGGAGTGTGGGGTATTGCTTTTTAAAAAAGCTTCACAGCATCCCGGGCAATTGTTTGGTGGAGAATCCATGGAGCATATCTGCCCTTTGTAGTGGGGTCATTGGAAAGTGCAAGGAATTCATCAACAGGCATCCAAAAGCCGGCAAGGACTTCAGTCTTGTCAGTTGCTTTGTACATAATAGGTAGTTCATTCAACTCGCCATAAAATCTGACTTGGATGGGATTGACTCGTCCGCGATTCATTCCAAATTTCTTGATTGTTCCATCGCGACCAATAAGAGAGACCTCGCAAAAGCGTGGCTCTTTAGTTCCGTCAGTGCATGTGGGGAGATTGAAAGTTTGAATCTCAATAGGCTTCACTGGCTTGGCACCTTCTTCTTCAACTTCAGCATCGTGGGCTTGTTGAACAGTTTGATTGCCATTGACGAAACCACCACCTGCAATTGCAATGCTTTCAGTTTCTGGGGTGCTGGGATAATCAACCTTGCCTTGCGACTTGGAAAGCAGACCACGACTGATTGTGAACATTTTGATAATACCAGCAACAATAACAAAGTTGGGTGTGTCTACCACAGCTTGTTTGCTGGGCTCTTGGCAGGCATAAGCTTTGAATGTCTTGCAAGCACTATCATTGATGGATGTGATGTTAATAATTGTGTTCTTCTTTGTGTTTTCAACCACGCGGAAGCCAATTGTATCACCAATGAAAACTTCGCCAGCCAAACCAAGATTTGCGGAACCAAGAATACCACCCTTGCGAGTGCCATCGGCATTGTTCTCTGCGTTGGAAGTCCACCATTCGGTGGCTTCTGCTTTGGTGGGTGGGTTCTTTGGCGAATGTGCTTGCAAATCTTCATCCGAAACTGGAATTTGTTGTGGAGGCTGAGTGCCTGACAAATCAGCTTGTGGAAAAGTTTCCACACTGAACACATAGTTCAGCCCAGCAATCTGCAAAAGAACCAACACCAAATTGTATCCGGCATTGATAACTTTACCAACATATTCTTGTCCTGGTTCCAAAAGAGTTTCCATTGTGAAAAGTAGTGTTTTGCTAGGATTCGAAGAATTGCTGTGTAAAGAGTGTAATATACTTAAACCATAATGTAAATAATAATTCAATTTTTTTTTAAAAAAGCTAAAAATGCTAAAATTCTGGCAATATAACTTTTGAACACATAGGCTAATTATTCATTCTATTGCATGCTAGAGAGTTTACGTTGTAGCCAAGGGTCATCACTTTGCATAATAGTAGTTTCCTGTTCTAGGGTAGTTTCTTTAGAATTTGCACTACTTACTTCAAGGCTTTGAGTAATTGCTTGGGGAACATCATTATCAGAGCCAGTATTCATATTGGGCAATAGTGTTTTATCTAATTCGTTAATGGTTGCAAGACTTTCTAAATCCCCTCCAGCAGGGGACATATTAATAATTCCAGAAGTATTAGTTAAATCAGAGCCAGAAATAGTGGATGTATCTGTCATAGAAGAAACACCTGAAACTTGTAATGCATTTTGCTGTTCCTGTTGCTCTTTCATCTGTTCTTGGTATTCACGCATATCAGATAATCCTTGTTGATGTTTTAAACGTTCTTCGGAACCTAATGCATCTTTTTGACGTTGAGTTTTTTGTTCCTGATAGAATTGGTCTTTCTTTGCTTCATTTGCCTTATATTCTTTTACTAATTTATTGAGGTTACTATCAGTGTATTCAATGTCATCAATCTTGTGGGGGTTTGGATCCCAAGGGCACCAATAACCTACTTGTCCTACAAAAACATCAAATAGGGGGTCAAGGCGTTGAAGAACTGATGCCCGTATATCTGCTTCTCGTTTAGTATCAAATACGCCGCGAACTTTAACACCGCGAACACTAGTGCGAAAGTTGTTTTGTTTATCAAATACTTCGCCAATTTTGTCTTCATCGCGGAAGCGGAAATCTTCGAATTTGCTTTTAAATCCATCAAAAGGAACATCTTCTTCTTTTGCTGCTTCAATAACACTTTTCTTAAGTTTTATAATATCACTTACATCAACTTTACCGTCATCACTTTTTTCAATTAGATTAGTAAGGGTAGAATCTATCATTCCCGAAATTTTTTGATAGAATGCCCGTTCATAATGATAATACATAAATAATTCTTTTTGTTCTATAACTTTTTCAGGTGAAACAAATGATATGCAATAATAGTTTTGTCCAGGTAGGGGTTTATCAACATCTAGATAATCTTCCTCAATATCCTGAGGCTTTAGAATAACAGTTTCATTATCATCACGACGATTACGAGGCATTTTATATTATAATTTGTTTTTTATTAAAATTCTTTAATATTTTTATCTATTAGAAATATTTAGTATTGATATAAATATATTTTTTATTTTTTATATTAATACGCAATAAAAGAAATAAAGGAAATAAACAAATAAAAGAAATAAAAACAATATTATAAATATTATACATATGAATCTATTTATGAATCTATTTATGAATCTATTTATGAATCTATTTATGAATCTATTTATGAATCTATTTTATTTCTTACACTTATTTAATAATAGAATAGTATTTTAGTCTTTATTATAGTCTTTATTATAGAACATTGATTAGTTAAATGGAAAATAAAACAGTATCTAGAAACACTTCAAAAACAAATAGTAAAACAAAGGTCAGTAATTTGTCAACAACATTTAAAGGTTTTACTTTTAAAAAATTAACTAAAAGGAAAAAATCTGTTAAAAAACCTAGAACTATAAAACAATTTTGTGAGCTTTATAAAAAAGACATTACAGGTAAAACTAATTTGCCACTATTCAATTCTTGTAAAATAAATCAATATTGTCGGAAATATAAATGTAAAGGTATTGATAATAAATTTAAAAATGCACAAACTAAAAGCCTAGGAAACAATTATAATACTTTACTAATGTCTTCGTTATATAGTAAATGTCCTTCTACAATGATGGATAAGAATCGCAAACGTTGTTATAATACTACAATGAAAAAATTTTATAAAGAAAACAATTTAGGTGATGTTTATGATAAAGTTCTAGAATGTGATAAAAAAACTTGTGCTAAAGAAAAGAAAATATTTTATACTAATCTATTTCGCATACATAAAAATAAAAAAATTGGAAGATTACCAAAACCTTTAGTTATTGAGGATTTACCAGATAAAGAAATGATAGAAATCAATTGAAAAGTTCAGTTGTCTCTTGAAATTCTTCATCCTCTTCCAAGAAATCACATATATATCTTGATATAATAAGCCAATCTTGTTTTTTATAATCATTATTATTATCTATATTTTCATATTCAACCTCAACTACATATTTACCTAAGTAATATGTCAGTTCTTTTTTTAGTTCTTCCATATTAGCACATTTACGCCCCTTTGCATAACATTTCAATCTTTTAATATAATCTTTATAATTACTTGCAAATTCTTTTGACATATTGCTATAATTATGTAATTCTCGAATAATATATTCATACACAAATTTTTTTGAAAATGGAATAGTATCCAATTTTTGAAGCAAATATGAAATAGTTTCATCAAATGTATTTAATTGAATGCCATCAGTTTGCATTTCTTGATAAATGGGTTTCCAAAGAGAATCAATTGTTTTATATTTGCCCTTAGTAGAATAATGAATTACACCAATTTTTTTACAGAAAGATTTGAAATATTTGTCAATATTATCTTGAATATTGTCTTGCATATTGTCTTGCATATTGTCTTGTTTTTTTCTTTGATGACGAGGAGCTAAAAAACGTTGTTTAATACTTGAAGACTGCATTATTTATGAGGTTGGGTGAGGTTAAGATAATATAAACATATATTAGCTTATATTTTTCAATTTTTATATTGGATAAACTATTTTTGCTAAATAACTGATAATAGATGTTAAAGGATGTTAAAGTATGTTAAAGTATAATGCTATCTTGGTGGCATTTTTGTGCTCGTCCACTAGGGTCGCTTGAAACAATACCTTTCCAATCGGTATTAGGAACCCAGGATTTAAAAGTATTTGCCCGATTAGGATATAATTTTTCAAATATTAATCTATAATAAAATGCTTCGGTAGTTTGCGGTGTATTTATAGGATATAACATTTCTTTATTTAAATAAGCATTCCAATGATTTTCCCTAACTTCTTTATCTGTCATTTCGCGTAATGTATCAATCCATCGATAAGTAATTGAATCCGAAAATTGTTCCTTTTGCCGATATAAAACACTATCTGGTAAATAAATATTATTCATATCAAATGCCTTCCGTAGTATATATTTTTCCATCCCGTTTTGTGTTTTTACATCCTTATGAATATTAATACAAAGATTAACGAAATCCGCACCTAAAAATGGAACCCGTCCCTCCAACGAATTTCCCATAGTGCTTTTATCTCCCCGCAAACAATCAAAATATCCCAATTCTAATACACGTCGTTTGCATTCCAATTGATGGGATTTATCGTCTGGGGCAAAATGATAATACAGATAACCTCCTAATATTTCATCACTACCTTCCCCAGATAAAACCATCTTTACACCCAATGATTGGATTTTCTCGGCAAGCAAAAAGTGGGGTGTGCTAGCTCTAATAGTAGTAATATCTGCAGTTTCCAAATGCCATATAACTTGTTCTAAAGCATTTAATCCATCTTCTACAGTAAATCGGATTTCGTGATGTTTGCTTCCAATATGGTCTGCAACTTGCCGGGCAAATGGTAGATCGGAACCATCCTTATCACCAATTGAAAAAGTATGTAATACTGGTTCCACACCATAAATTTCAGGATGTTCTCGCATATATTTCATAGTGATGGATGCAATTAATGAACTGTCTAAACCACCTGACAGCAAACAACCAAATTGCACATCACACATTAAACGTTTTACTACTTCCCGTTCTAATGTTTCCCTTATCTTCGCACATAATTCAATTTCTTCAGAAGCACTTAATATTGGTTGGGGTTGATATTCATATTTTAAAATACTGTTATTACTTCCATTAATAAGGTTCTCTGCACCGACATAATGGGATTGCTTTACCCATCCGCCATTTGGCATTTCTGCAAAATAATATACGGGTTTTAAAAATGCATCTTTCACATTGAAATAAAGATAACTACCTGCAGGCATTACTTCTACTTTAATACAACCTTCTAATGCTTTCATTTCACTTGCAACTTGAATATTTCCATATTTATCCATTCCATAATAACATTGTGTAATTCCAAATGGATCGCGTGCAATTAAAACCATGTTAGAACGGGTATCGTGTAATATAAAACTAAATTGTCCATCTAGATGCTTCATCATCGAAATTATTTGCTGATGGGTTAAAACATTTACCAAGCCACTAATTTCACCCTGATTAACAATTCCATTTCCACTAGTATAGTGGTTATACAATGCAAGAATAGGCTCACAATCTCCATTAGTTTTATAATCATAACTACTTATTTCAGCCTTAATATTTTTGTAATTGAATATTTCACCATTCACACATAGAATTAACTGATTATCTGCATTATTACCAGAATACGAATGAACCAATGGTTGATTACCTGATTCTGGGTCAATAATACTTAAACGGGTATGTGCAAAACATCCGTGTGTTGTTTGCATAAATCCAGTTCCATCTGGTCCACGATGCCGCAGGTTCTTTGCCATCTTAAGGGCATATTTACGAACTTTAATATTATCTTTAATATTTTTGCTAGAAATCAATGCAAATATACCACACATTCTAGAAACAATTAATTTTTATTTTTTGCTAATACTTACTAATGCTTATTAATGCTTACTAATGCTTACTAATTCTTACCAATGTTATATACTAAATGTATTTTATGTATTTAATAGTTTTTTTAAACTAATATACTTTTTCATTTTTTCAATTTTTATTTATATAATAAAAAAATATTAAAATGTATTAAAAAATATTAAAATATATTAAAATCAATTTTGCCTTATCAGCTATATTTTGCCATATCCAATACTCTTATCAACGCTAGAGCATATTTGCAATTTATATCAATACTTTCTAATGCCTTTGGATGTTCTTCCCTGAAATAATTATAAAATGGCTCTAATTCGTGATTTTCGTGCTGTAATAATAAAGATATAATAATTCCAATATGGATTGGATTATCCCATACAAAATCGTATTGGTTTAAGCTATCATTTATATTCCAGATATAATTTCGTATTTCATCTTTTTCTTTTTCCGTCAAAATATAATTTATATCACTGCTATTATCAGTATTACCTATATTACTACCATTACTACCATTACTAGAATTTTCTATCAATTTCTTAATTAAATACTTAACAGGATAATGAACATTCTTTACCACCTCAATAGTGTTTATATATTGTTGAATTATTAATCCAGTTTCGCCAGATTCGCCTTCCACTTTCAAAATATATTCTATTTTTCTTTTTATTATTTCCATATCATCTGTAATATCATTGCTAGAAACATTAGTTATTATTTCTATTGGTTCGAAAAAATGTTTATACTTGCTCGGATAATCTTTAAAAGTAATCCGTATACTAAAACTATAATGCATTTCATTTCTATCTAACTTACTAAATCCTTTCCATGCAGGATATCCCAAAATCCGCCCAACATCATCATCATTTGTTATTTCATTCAAATCTATTTTATCATTACTAATAAATGATCCAAAGCCTGGAAGATGCGTTTCTATTAATGTTGGAAACCATTTTCTAATGCTAGAATGAATTTTACAATTATCTTTTGAAAATATTCTAGCAAACAATCCAGTTTCCCGCCTTCCTAAACATTTACAACCTTCTAGTAAATATGCCTGACGAACATCATATTTTACTAGAAAACATTCAATATATTGGTCTATATTTTTAAAATCACTAAATAATTTTAATAATTTATATTCTTCAGGATTCATTTCTAGAAAACACTAGAAATATTATTGGCAACAATTTATAATAATAATAATTATAATTATTTTGTTATACAATTTTTCTATGACGATAATACAATCAATTTTTATACTCTTTTTATATATTTTATATTTTATATATACAATTAACAATATAAATAA
>Ga0214921_10008956_pt1 | contig 12784 bp, 10 predicted proteins | sample LL1505_MetaG_FD_177992 | JGI IMG/M metagenome (GOLD analysis project Ga0214921, IMG submission 177992) | Freshwater microbial communities from Lake Lanier, Atlanta, Georgia, United States - LL-1505 | ecosystem: Environmental > Aquatic > Freshwater > Lake | place: USA: Georgia | collected... | reverse complement strand
CGCGTTTTACCTGTACCGCCAGGACCAGTTAAGAAAATATTGTCGCCATTCCGAAACTTAGCAACGGCATACTTTTGTTCGATAGATAACGTATCGTATTCGTTATCTACCATGGGAGAGTGTGTATTAAACATAGTTGTATATGAGCGCGAGTGAATATATAAAATGGGTTTGGTTGTATTGCTATGCGGTATAATTATATGATATAAACGGTTATAAAATAACGAGCGTTATCTTCATATTTGTTTGCTATATTTATTTATTGTAGTATGGAGACAGATACGAACGTAGTAATTTACTATGTAGCTCATTCTTCGCTTTTTGCGTAGCTTAACCGTAAATACTACAAATTGCGAGAGACTGCTACCAATAACAACCATTTTCTACAAGTTTGAATCCACTCGGTCTCTCGTTCTCTTTCGGACGCGTCCAATATTCGTTCAAAAACAATCGGACAATATCGGGCTCGTCTTTGAGCCATCGACTACCCATAATACCGAAATACATTTGTAATACCCCGCCGACATATATCGCGGATTTCCCACTCTCGAAAATATGATTACACACTAAATTACCGTACCCACCGCAAGATACTAAGGCTACGTCGTACCGTTCACGTATCTTGTCCAGTTCCGCCGTAAATTTGGTCAAATGATCGCCGAAATACTCTGTGGCGCCTGCGCCCTTATAGTAATCGCCTTGTGTTTGCGGGGGACGAATAGTAATAAAAGTACAGTCGGGAAATAAATCGACACCGTCGTATATTTTCTCTCGAATGGGTATCTTTTCTATAATGCTATCCGCAAAGGCAGATACTATCAATATCCGTTTCCCACGTAATGCTTGCGTCCACGGGTTGGTATAAATATAATAAAAAATATTGAGAGCCGTCGTCCAAACCAGTTGTTTATTCGCATACGTGGTCGTTATATAATCGTGGCTTAACGGTATGTGTTTGTAATATCCGCCGTGTGGTTCCCATCCAGTATACAATTCGCAATGTTCAAATGCGCTTTGGTATTTTCGTGCGTATTCCATAATCTCTTGTTGGTTGCGTACATAAATGCCCGCGTTGTTTGCGAATGGTCGCATTCTTTCTTGTAAAAAGTGCATTGAATTAGCAGTCATATTTCCCGTTTTCGCCCACACATCGCCTATATAGGCGAAATCGTTTTCGAAACCGGCAACTCTTGGTATAATAAACGATTGGTTTTTATCGAGTTTCGAGAGTATATAGTTGTACATTGTATCGTTGTCTAAAAACTGAGGCATCTTGGAAATATCCGAATAAACATCTTGTAAGCCAAACCCGTTTGCGCATTCTTTGAACGAATATCCATACGGAATAATCAACCCGTATGGTTCCTTGATTGTATCTTTTGCGCTATAATTTCGTTGCTGACTGAGATGATAATGGAGAGTACGTATAAACGCGGGATCGTTTACTATGGTGTACCCCAAAATAGTCAATATATAAATGAGCCTATTATCGCAACCGGGTTTCCCCATTGGAAAATCCAACAATTTGGCTTGTCTCTCGTTTATTCCGAAATTCGAATGGAAAAACCACGTGTCTTGCGAATCATACCGAGGACCAAACAGGCGACTGATGGTTGGGTCGATGGGGTTATATTCGTATCGGAGTTGTGCTAACATTTTTTTCGATACAGATATGTCGCTATAAAATAGATTTTCGAGAGTAGCGTCGAATAAAATGTCGGAATTCATAATCACGATATATCCTTGAATATTGTTTTGGGCTACGTACCGGAAAACATCGCCGTATTTTAATCGCGAACCAATCACGGTTTGTACTATTTTCGCGGATTTCACGCCGAGTTCTTTGGGGGTGTATAATCGTTCGTTCAATAAATGGACTTTGCGAACAAACGGATTTTCCAAGTTTTTATATAAACACGCTCTGATTTCGGCTTGACGTTTCGGGTTTTCGTCTACGTAAAACTGCATAAATAAATGGATTTCATCGGTGGATTTTTCGGGTAGTTTGGTCGCCGGTTCGCTTGTTAATAGATAAATCATCAATACGGTAGACCAGGCCAATATTATATGTCTGGTATTATTTATTATATGGTTTATTTACAAAATACAATATAAAAAATGGATATATTGTATTCTATATTCAGGTATCTTGATTTTCGAATTACAAATCAAATATTATAGAAAATGTCGTCGTTTAATCTTCCGCCAACCTACGTTACGTCGTATTTTTTATTATCGAAACCCAAACATGTTTTTGTAGACAACAATTCCGAGAACCAGTTAGTCCATTTGAATGCAGGGGGTCGACGCAATGTGTATTTTTTGCCGTCGGTAAATATGGATTATTACGTGAAAAACGGGTTGTTTGAGAACCAATTAATCGAATGGTGTCGCCAGTTTTGTGGCGAAACCCGCGCCTTTTTAGATATCGGGGCGCATACTGGTACATACTCTATATCGTTGGCGAATTATTGCCGAGAGGTATATAGTTTTGAACCACAACGCGATACATTTTATGCATTATGTGGTGGAGTAGCACTCTCGCAATTAAGCAATGTCTCTTGTTACAATGTGGGGTTGGGCGCGGAACATCAAGTTGGCGAACAGCAATTACATATAGTCAGTATGGACGGTGGCGGTTCGACAATGCATCCGCAATCACAAGAGGTTATGAAAACCGAGACCATTGAAATACGTACTCTCGATAGTTATAAAATACAGAATGTCGGGTTTATAAAAATGGATGTGGAAGAAAACGAATTGTTCGTATTATATGGCGCATTACAAACCCTTGAGCAATCTGGATATCCTCCTATTGTGTTTGAATCCAATACTGGTGATAATACGCCATTGTTTGATTATTTGCGTAATGTGTTGAGCTATAAAGTGATTAACATTGGCGGGTGTGATAATATGTATTTGGCCAGTCGAGACTAGACGAAACCGAGGTCGAGGAATAACCGTAGAAGATTTATCTTCGTAGGTTATTCGTGTTCCACTTCAATACCAAAGGTTATTCGTGTTCCACTTCAATACCAAAGGTTATTCGTGTTCCACTTCAATACAAAACGAAAAATCCATTCCGTTCAAATCAACTGGAGTACCGTTTTCGTCAATCAATTGAACATTCAGTTTTTGTAAATCTACCTTCCCCGAATATTGTCGACGATCCGACAACAAATATCCGTTGAAATTATTGGCGGGTAAAATATCGCCGAACGAAAATGTCTTTTTGTTGAGAGAGATTTTCGCCAAAATCGTTTTGCTACGAAGAAACGAGTTGCTCATCGGACTAAGAAATGAATTTTGCGTTCCTTTGGTGAATTCTTCCACCGCTAAATACAAATACCGAATGGTGTTCATGTCGACCATATTTTCCGATGTTATTTTATTGGGAGTAGAAACCGTATAATGGCGTTTTCGGAACCCTAATAACCATCCGAGTTTGTTTTTGAAATTGTATGCGTCTGCATTTCCGTTTATATCGACATCAAATACGATGGTATATGGGCCACCACTATTCGCGGTTATAGTCGCAAACTTGGACGGGTCCAGAATATCGACTGTTATTTTTCCGTTGTAACTAGTCGAATTAATCGCGCTGTTGATAGCCACTTTCAATGTTGCGGTAGTGTATTCTCCATTCGGTATTTGTATTAATATAGGCGAAGAACCCGCAATCGTAGTACCTGTTACGATTTTGAAATAGTTGTTTCCGAGAGAAGACGAGACATTGTAAAACGACATGGGGATTTCCGCGTTGCATACCATAACGCTTTTTACGTCGTTTACTCGTTCTGGTAAAGTGATGTTGTAATTGGCTGGATACGATATTACGGATTGAGTGTCGAGATTGTCTCGATATTTGGTATCGATATTAATAAAGGTAAACTTGGAATGGCGCGTTACATTCGACATTACCATATGACTGCCGTATTGGTTTATTTCCGGTTCTAAAAATGCGCTCTTTCGGTTCATATGTTATGTATATTTATAATAATACGGTATATTTTTCCGTATTATTTGTGTATTGTAGTATTTGCGAAGTAGCGACTTCAGGAGCTACGTAGTAAATTACGAAGTAGCGACGTAAGGAGCTACGTAGTAAATTGATTTGTTTTGTTAAATTGTAGTAAATTAACGACGGCGACGACGAATGGATTTTCGACGGATATTTTGTTTGGATTTCGATTTTTTGCCTTTTCGGCTACGGCGAGTTTTACGTTTACCTGCGTTTTGGGTTAGATCTTCCTTAGTTATAACTGGTGGCTCATATAGTAGTTTGAGGTATAGTGCTTGTAAGTTTGTTTTATATGCATCCTCATCCTTATATTCACCAATACCGGGGTAATTTGTTATGCTTTCTAGTTTTTTCGCGATCAATTCTTTAAACTCGTTAATACGAGATATCAGTATGTTTCTATCTGCAAGTTCGCCGTAATTATTTGTTCTACTTAATAGAATAAAAATAGCATTTTGTAATTTGGGGTCTTCAGATAAATACCCTTTAATAAGGTCTTCATTCAATACCTTTTCAAAAATAGTTTTTTTGGTTAGATCGTTAATCTCCGGGGGCTCATGAGTGGTACTCTCCATTAATTGGTTTAACTATTATATATAATACTATTATATTAAATTATATAAAACAGTATAATAAATATACGGTCTATTTGTATAAAAATGAATTATACAATAAACCGACAAAACCCCAAAGAGCCCGAAAACGCGAACCCACCTAATCCCCATATAGTAAATCATTTCGTATCTCCTCCATCGGAAACAACGATCAGTAAAACTCTTACCGATTTAATTACGCAATCGGTTGACCCAGATATTCTGGAAAAAATTCGAGAGTTGGATAATTCGAACCAGTTTCCCAGTACAACGCAACAAGCTTCTACCTCCACTATTCCAAACGCAAAACCACTACCTCTAAATGGAAACCCCTTACGAGAGAAATCGGGACTATTATACCGCGATATCCTAAAAAACGCAGATAATGTTCGTGTATTAGGTGATGCGTTAAACCGTTCTATGCGACATAAATAAACCATCCCAAACAACACAAAAAATAATATACATATATACTAACTCTCTGAACCCCATAAAATTGAATGTCGGATTATTATTGTAAGTATTGTATAAAACAGTGGAAATATAAACAAGATTACGAAAAACATTTAGCTTGCTGTGAATTCTTCTATCATTTCAGACGCAATCCACGAAACGAAATGGACGATTACGGAAATAAACTACCTACCCAAAAAGAATTGTTCCGATTTGTACAGGAACTCTCGTTAAAATGCGAGAGACTAGAAAAAGATATAGTGCGTTTAAAACAGAATGCGAATATGCGTCAGAAAAAAATCATCGTGGAGTGTCTAAATCATTCGTCGGCTATTCCGAAATGGGCGTTTTGCGAATGGTGGAAAAGTATTCATCTTTCAATACCTATCGTTATGAACAAACACGAGACAACTGCTATGTCTGAACACTGGAGTGATATTTCGAACCCGTATTTGTTTCGCGTATTTAATATGGGATTGACCGAAGGCGTAAAGTGTATACTCGGTCAATTTATCGGCTTAGAAAGAGATAGAAAACACGTTGTACCCATTCGCTGTTTTACGCAAAAAATCAATACATTTTATATTTATTGCGGGAATAAATTGCCTTTGATAGACGAAGGCATCAAACCCGCAAAACCCGCGTCGGAATGGAAAATAATGACGAATACCGATTTGGAAACAATGGTCGATTACATTTCGCAACTATATGTACGGGAATTTCTCGGATGGCTGAATGCGAACACACATTTGATTGGCGAAGACGAACGTCGCGGAGAAGAACAAATCGCCTATATGATGAAGGTAAATTCTATGCGTCCGTCGAAAGAGAAGGGTATGGTAGAAGTACGCAAATGGTTGTTTGCTACTCTCGAAGAAAACGCCCAGACAATTGGCGAGGTGGAGTTTATATAATGTGAGAACGCCTGAATTGTATTATTTACGTAGTAGCGACGTAAGGAGATACGTAGTAGCGAAGAATGAGCTACGTAGTAAATTGTAATTATAAATTAGTTTCTTAATTTACTATAAAATTGATTTACTTTTTAATTATTATTATGCAGTATAATAATTATTACCGATATTAATATAAACCCAGCCATTACAACCGATATAAAAATTACGCAACGATACTATACACTGAACCCAACGATACTCAAAAACGCTCTAATACAAAATGTTTTATTCCGAAGAACAACTTCACGAAACGTTCGTAATGCAAACAATGCTGGACGATTTCGCAAAAGTATATCTAACTTTTCACGCAGAAAACAGTAAGAAACTGGAAGAGTATAAGTCGTCTGACCCGCTGTTGTTGAAAGCCCATCTAAAAAAATACCCTTATTTGTCGAAAAACACATCAAAAAAGTCATATAGCTTGATTTATAAGCTGTTCGAGTATCCCGAATTTGCTAGATTTAATAACCATGAATTCCGCAAATATTTGTTTACGCATTTATCCAAAAAAATCCGCGGTATGTTCAAACACGGGCAATCGGGAAAAACGCAAATATCATGCAAAAAGATATCCAGTGATATACAAAAAAATATATTAACGGTAGCCATTACTAAAAACACGTTGCTAGCCAATATCCAATGGACTACACGCTTCATTAAACATATGCACGAAATCTACGGAGAAGGTGCCGACTTAAGTAAAAAAATACTCGTGATTAGCTCGAAAAAGAATGATTTGAAAAAAAATGCGACCCATTGTAAAACGTTATCCCAAGCGTGGACCGAGATTACAGATAGTGGTAATGCTTTTAAAGTAATATTCGTATGTGCTAACTCAACACGTATTGCCGATGTGTGCGATTTGTTATTGAAGTTTACCCTACCTGCCTTCAATCCCGCGTGTTTGAAAGATGTAGTTATACATTATGATGAAGCGCACAACCCAAAAGAAGGTATTCCTCCGAACCGCTCTATGGTAGAGAATATGTTGATACATGGGTTTGTGAAAGAAATCATCCCAATCACAGCGTCGTATAAACCCATACTCGATACAGAAAATCCCATCTGGCTAAAATCGCGCATTGACCAAAATAAGATGAACTATGTTACCGATGAAATTGAAGACAGCAAACGTAAAAGTGATGACGAAGGCTATAGTTCTATCGCCGACGCCAAGAAAATTGTAGTTGGCGCCGTAAATCCCGCAATATACGACAACACTATACCAGTCGACCTGTTTGAAAAACACTATCCCAATGAAAACTACGAAATAAAGGGGTCGGTGAACGCGTGCCCTATTGGTTTTTGCGGGGATGAAGAATTGGCTCTGAACTGGGGAAAACAAATATTGGATAACCGTTTAACTATCCATGTGGATGGCGCAAATGAACCGATTTTCAAAGCCGATGTAGGAAATACGCATACGATATTAACCCCTTGTCGGACTGTTATAACCGATATGCTAATGAGATATGCTTCCGAACAGATATACCATCCAGTTAGTATTGGGCTATTTCGAGGTAAGCTGAATTACCGTTATAGAGATTTGGAAACGGGGGGGATGATGTCGGGAGAAATTGAAATGGGAAACGACTATGCTGGTAGCGAATTCAACGACATCTTCAATAAATGGTTAGACCAAAAAAATCTTAAATCGAGGTGTCATATCATTATGGCGATGTATACTCCAATCGGCGAATCAAACACCTTTGTTCATTCCGAATATGGCTATGTGCGCTCATCTATTATACTGCCTGGATGTGTTGTATCTCCCGAACAAAACTATCAGTTCTTTTTGAGATGTTGTTTCTTGCTAAGGAGGTTTCCTGGATTATCTAAATCGACGGTATCGAAATGTATAGTCGGACCTGCGAAATCAATAGCAGATGCGATTGAATACGAAAGACTAAACGATGCTATAGTACAAGAACTCATAGATAATCCAATTGATTCCGATACAGAGACCGAACACGATGATGACGACTCTATACTCGGAAATACCCCTTCCATCAACACTACAGTTGCTCCGCGTTCCATTCCAGTACAGTTTAAAATCGAAGACGAAGACTCGGAACCAGTTAAAGAAATGCGCAGAATTATGCGTATACCGCAGAGGACGCGTGAACAAAAAGACGAATTTATGGATAGTTTATTAAGCGCTATCGACGAACAATCGATTGAAGTATCGGACCCAAATGTCCCAGCTATACGCTTGAGCGATTACAGACATTCGCTTCATAGGTTTCAATGCTACCGGGAAGAAAACGACCCTAACACATACAGATTGCCTGAATATTATTTTACGTGGCATACTAAGACACCCTCATTTATTAACGGCGAACTGTTAAAAGGACAATGCGGAGTGTACAGTTGTTTGAAAAAACACAAGAGAGATAATAACCCGCACATCACAAACCCAAATACATTTTATATGGATTTTGCCTTTTGAATATATTTCTATATTATTATGTCTTGTAAACACTTCTATTATCCTACGAAGATAAATCTTCTTCGGATAATCCTCGAACACCTACGTTCGTTCCGAACTCCGGCGTTCTCGCAATTTACTATAAAATTGATTCCACTCTTGTTTTTTATGAAACAACATAAACCTATAACACTTATATTTATAATTTACTACACGCTCGATACTTACACTCTTATATCTCTACAAAATGTCTAAGATTACTAACAATACGTCTATGATTACAACATTTGAAATTGCGAACACACGACCTACACCGTCTACGCCAGTGAAAGCTACGCTTACACCGTCCGCTTCGCTTACCCCGCCCGCTACGCTTACAAAGAAACCCATTCCCGATTATCTAGCCAAAAAAAACGCCCATCCGCGAGACCCATATATCGAATTCGACGAAGGACCGCACATATACACCGTTCACGGGAAAGGCGGGTATACCTCCGTCACCACGTGGATACATTCCCATTTCTCGCATTTCGACGCGGATGCTATTATCGATAAAATGATACGCAACGGGAAGACGAAGGACCCCACCAACAAATACTACGGAATGACGAAAGACGAAATCAAGGCGGTATGGAGCAAAAATGGCGCTCAAGCGTCTGGTTCGGGAACCGAACTCCATTACGACGTGGAATGCTTCTATAATCAAGTACCGGTAGAGAACAATAGCATCGAATACCAGTTTTTCCAACGGTTTGTAGCAGATTTCCCCGATTTGAAACCGTATCGCACCGAATGGATGGTATATTACGAAGAATATTTATTGTCGGGGTCTATTGATATGCTATTCGAGAACCCCGACGGTACTCTCCAAATATACGACTGGAAACGCAGTAAAGAAATCAAATACGATGATTACGGCAAACACGCGAAAACGCCCTGTATCCGACATATTCCCGACGCCAACTTTTGGCACTACTCTATACAATTGAACCTCTATAAAACCATTTTGGAACACAAGTACGGCAAGAAAATAACGGGCCTATATTTAGTCATTATTCACCCCGACAATACCAGCAAAACGTACGACCGATTGAAAGTCGATTTTATGGATAAAGAAATCGCCGACTTATTAGAATATAGAAAGGAACAAATAGCAACAATGGCCAAATAAATGACCTCTCGAAAACAAAATAAACAAACCCGTATGTAGAATATATTATTGTATTGTACATAAATAGATGCACCCGTATATAGCCGTACCACCTTTATATTACATTTTTCGCATTTTTTATGTATGGGTTAAAGATATCGTATCGAGATTACGAGGTCGCCCATCATTATCCTACGAAACAGACCCGATAAAAACAAAAGATATTCCATATCGTCCACCCACTATATCTTCTCTCAGCGACCAATATATCGAGAGACAGTTGTCGCTATTTCGTCGAACATATACTCCCGACCATTCGCGTTTGAATGAGAATATTGACCCTATTTTTTATAACAAATCGGAATGGACGGAAGTATTGAAAGATGAACACAATTTTTTGGAAAAGAAATGGCGTACCAAGATTTTGTATGAGAGTACACCACGTGGAAATATAGTAATGTATTACGATGCGTATAAGTTGGGGTTCGCCTATTTTTCCGACCAAAATATGCCGTATTCGGTATTAAACGCGGTCTCGATGAAATACGTATTAACTTTTTGGTGTCGCGATTTTTTCATGGATGAAGTGGTATTGGCTGAACTCTCGCCTTCGGGTATTTTGAGTAAACATAAAGAAGATACCGAACAAGAAAAAACGAATAAAGACAAGGGAAAAGGACCCGCTCATCGAAACGAATTTTCAGTATCTAACGTTTTAACCGCGAAATCCCCGTTCGCCAAGTTCAAGAGCTACAATAATGTTTCTGCGAAAATAAAAAGTAATGCGCATGCGAGCGCGAATGCGAACGCGAAGGCAAATTTGGACGAGGATAAACAATTGAACCGGTTTATTCATCTAGGGAAAATATGCAATACTTCGTTTTTACAAAAATACAAAATTCCACCACGCATAAATATACCCAAAATAGAAGGCGCGCTTACCGATAACAATTTGTATTCTATTTTTGGGGGGACGCAGGAGCAACGAGACCCAGAGACCGAAACATCACAAGATGTTTTACCATCGAAGGCAAATGTTCCTATAGCCAAATTATCGTATGCGGAATATAAAAAACTACTGTCTAATAATAGTAAGTGATGTTTTTGCGAAAACACTTTCGCGAACGTAGTAGCGACGAAGGAGCTACGTAGTAAATTGTTGAAACGTACTCTTCCATTTTAAAAATCCGACGCTTTTTTCGAGAGTAAACGACATTCCGAGGTGTTCTCTAGCAATCATATACGATTTTCGTTCTTTTGGCGAAAGGGTCTCGATATATAATTCCGCTAATTTGGTAATAGTTAATTCTGGAGAAGATGCCCTTTGTTCTAATTGAGATTGAAACGTAGGTGGGGCAGTCGTTTCGATATATGTATTTTGGGAGAGTAATGTCTGGTTCATTTTTGTAAATAAAACATATATATTTATATGTTTTATTAAAGGTAGACAATCGACAATCGATATATTTTCTTTGTGTAGGTTTATGTTTACAGTATAACTATAAAAAACGTTCAATTTTATGTAAATTGTAGTATTTGCGGTTAAGCTACGCAAAAAGCGACTTCAGGAGCTACGTAGGATAATTTACTACGTAGCTCATTCTTCGCTACTTTGTAAATACTACAATGTAAATACTACAATAATAGGTACTCCAAAAAATCACATGATATAGTATAGCGAAATGCCTAATTCGAGAGTTTCAATAGAGTGGACAGGCACTAATTTTGTATCCTCTTATACTACATCTGACGGAACAACCGCATATAAATATAGTATAGATGGCGAAACATGGGAAACCGCAGATGTTCCAACCGATATTCTCACTGCGAATCAAATACAAAACGTAAAATACGTCGGAAATCGGGCGATGATTTTAGGTAATCTGGCTATACCACAGGGAAATGTCCAGTTAACAAGTATGGACGGAATACATTACGGGGTTTCTAACCCCGACAATAAGAAACAAATACACAATATGGAAATAGATGCGGAATTCAGAAATAGGGTCCAATTTCCACATAAAGTAATGTTGGCTCTTGGAGGTGTGGGCGCAAGCGGTGAATGTATTTCGTATAGTTTAAATGACGGAGATACATGGGCTAATTCTACTGGCGGTGTTTTCAGTTCGGTAGCGAATGAAGCCAAATGGAATGGACGTCTATGGGTTGCCGTTGGTGCTGGTTCTGTAAACACAATAGCGACCAGCGAAGACGGAGAAGAATGGATAGGACGCGGTAAATTCATTTTTGCAGAAGAAGCTACCAGCATAGAATGGTCGAAAGACGCAAATATATGGGTAGCAACTGGTGCAGACTCGGTGAATGGTTATTCAGTAGCATATAGTGTAGATGGTGTTCATTGGGTCGGAACACAAATCGCCAATATGGCTTCTGGTACATCAGTGCGTTATAATGGCGAACAATGGGTTTTATCGGGTGTATCAGCGGTAGGAACTGCGAATTCTATCGCGTATAGTTCAGATGGGAAATGGTGGACATCGGTTCCCAATATGTTTTCTACGAGAGCTACTAAAGTAGAATGGAGCGGGAACCAATGGACTGTTTTTGGAGAAGACCCCTCATATACCATAGCTACAAGCACAGACGGTATAAATTGGATACTACGTGCGGTCGCGAACCCTGTACCTACACCATTATATGATGGCTTCACATTTTGGCGTGTAAACACAGATAGCACTACATATTCAACCAGTGTGGATGGTGAAAATTGGTCCACACTCTCAACCAGTTCTAATTTAACCCTATCGAATATTCGACAATTTGTATTAAACACGCCGAATGAGGCGGTATCTACCATACAACCCGCATCTATCGCGACGGGGGAAGGACATAATACGTTAGCATATAGTGCAGACGGCATTTTTTGGAAGGGTTTAGGTAAAAATATATTCACGGAACGCGCAAACCAATCGGTATGGAATGGTCGTATTTGGGTCGCAGTGGGAAAAGGCGGTAATTGGGTCGCGACAAGTTATGACGGCAGTGAATGGATAGGTCAAGAATCCACTCTTATGACGGAAGGATATAGTATTGCTTGGAATGGGGTTCGGTTTGTCGCAGTAGGCAAAGGGAACACAACTATAGCTACATCCGTAAATGGCGTTTCGTGGGAATCTATATCGAATTCGACCACTCTATTTACGGAAGAATGTTCCAAAGTGG
>Ga0214921_10008955_pt1 | contig 12784 bp, 11 predicted proteins | sample LL1505_MetaG_FD_177992 | JGI IMG/M metagenome (GOLD analysis project Ga0214921, IMG submission 177992) | Freshwater microbial communities from Lake Lanier, Atlanta, Georgia, United States - LL-1505 | ecosystem: Environmental > Aquatic > Freshwater > Lake | place: USA: Georgia | collected... | reverse complement strand
AAATGAAACACCAAATGTCCCCTGATGTTACAAGTATGATCTATGAATTAAGCGAATGTTTAGACCAGTGGTCAAGCCTATTACCTAAGCCACGCCACAGAGATCTAGTGGAAGGTTGGAAGGATACCATGAAAGACTATATTCACACTGCCTATCCTATTGAAGATACAGTCGTTGAATCAGTGACAGCCGGTCTTCTAGAGGCCTTTAGTGAGTGGTCCAGTGCATCTGTAACTGATGAGTGGGAGGAGCCGGTTGATCATGATAAGACGCATGCCCTTATGCAGCGCCCTCAGACAACCCAGCGGACGGCCAACTGGTATGAGGAATTTCAAACTCGTCTGACGGCGAGTGAGATTTCAAAGGTCTTCGGCTCGCCAAGAGATCGTGGAACTCTTGTTATGATGAAGGCCGGTAAACTAGAAATACCTGGTCGTTCTGCTGTCCAAGTAAATATAAAAGAGAAAATGTCACCCTTTGACTGGGGAATCTGTTTTGAACCGGTGATTAAACTCATTCTTGAATCGGAATGGGATGCTATGATTCATGAATGTGGTCGGTTCGTTCACCCAACCGATACACGTCTTGCTGCGAGTCCAGATGGCCTGATTCTGCGATCTAGGGTTCATCCAGGTATGGGAGGTCATCTCCTAGAGATCAAGTGTCCTAAGTCACGTAAGATTGGCCTCAAGATTCCATCAGATTACTATTATCAGATGCAACTACAACTGGAGGTCACCGGTGTACGTGCATGTGAATATGTCGAGGCAAAGTTTGACTTCGTTGATACACAGTATCTAGATACATCCGAAAAGAGATGGACTGGAAAGCTCGCAATTATCGGCTGCTTCTGTGAAGAAACAAATCAGTGGAATCCATGTAAGTATGTCTATGGACCGCTTGGTGATCTAGCATGGACACCAGATCTAGGACTAAATGAGCAGACTTTACAGTTGAATACATGGGTCTGTTCAGGATTCCATCATGAGCGTGTACTCCGTGATGAGGGATGGTTTAATGCTCTCTGGCCAAAACTAGAGAATTTCTGGTCTGATGTTGAAAAGGCTAAGAAGGGTGAGTTTCAACTGCCAGAGTCATCGAGGAAGAAGAAGGATACAGTATGTGAAATTGTTGATTCAGAACCTGAAGCTGTAGATCCAGATATAAAAATTGTAACAGTCAAGTAAGAAGAGGAGGATGGCTCCAACAATTGGATTTGATTTTGATGAATGTCTAGCACATGCTTATACTCTTGTACCACTTGCACTTCTCTTGAATAAACTTCTGCCAAGAAGTTTATCAGCGCCTGATGTATCTCCTAGTGTGCGCGTATTACTTGAGAAATCGCGTGCAATCTTTTTTGAGCGTATCGCGGCAAATGAGGTCAAGACAAAGGGTACGCTTTTCAGACCCTCACTTCTAAAAATTCTACCCAAGTTACTCAAACTCCGTAATAGAGGATATATCAATCATCTATTTATCTATAGTAACAATGGTCTAAAAGTTGTCTTGGATACAGTGGATCATATTCTTGCGCTTACTCTTAAAAAAGATCCCTACAAGGTGCCCGAATCAAATCTTATTAGAGAAGAGTCAGGCCTCCATGTTTTATCACCCCGGATCTTCCTAGATGATGCATGTAGATCAGTTGAACCAAAGGAAGCAAATGGATTCCGTGAAAAAAGTCTTGAGGGAATACGATCCTGTGTTGGAGATATGGATGAGACCGATGTCTGGTTTCTTGATGATTCGCGAATGCATGAGAAACTTATGAATTCACTCAAGGAACGTTATCTTGTTATGAAGCCGTATACGATAAAGGTCGCAAATCGTATTATTGCAGATATACTTCTACAATCATTTTCAATTGACGCCTTTACTCCCGGAACTCCAGAAGGAACTGTATTTATTGCGCAACTTCAGCATATTTTTCCAAATTTTTCTGTAAGTGGTCGTGAAACAAGAAAACTTCTTCATGAAAAGTTAACAAAGGCTTTGAGTACATTCTCACCGTATGGAAGTGGTCATATTGCAAAAGGGTGGAAGGATACTGATGTAGCAGCAGATGTTCAATATATTGAAACATCATTGAAATCAGTCTTAGATTTAGCAAGAGAGACTGTTCGTGAAGAGCCTGATTTAATATATAGAGAATCGGTTGGGGGTCGGCGAAACTCATTACGACAGCCTGTTAGTTCACGGCGCTGCAGAAATCGTGTTGCCTTGACACGGCGTAGAAAGTCACAATAGGCTCTACAGATCTGCTGGAATACTACCAAATAATCATTTAATTGAACTCTCGTATGAGATATACCATTATATCTTATACGACTGATAGACCAACTTCTCGCTTGCTGAAATGGAATACTGGTTGCATGAATTCCCTGAGTGTAGACATGTGTACCGGGTCTCAGAGGATTTTCTCGCGTGGTCATTTCAAACATATAAATTGGTGACTGCATGAAGCATAACATCTAGTCACAAATTTATTCAAGTTTTCGCCCTTTACACTACTTGTAAAATGATACAGACAACTCGCGCAACATGGTTGAGCCATCGTCGGGGTTCTTCCGTTTATAATTATTCGTTACCTGACCATAGGACCCAGTCTTCTCAATATGACGTTGACCGTCCGCAATATACGCACATTCTGAAGTAAAATTTGCTAGGCGTCCAGAACCATCTGTAGCGGGCTTCATATAATCATTCAAGAGACCATAGGCGTTACGAGGACTGTCAAGAGTCGCATCAGCCGGGCCAGATACTTGTGGTAAAATCGTGGTAAGAGGCATCTTACAGAGTTGATTGGTTGGATAATAAGAAAATCCCTCCGGTTTGTCATATCGTAATACAGTAATCGGCTGTAACATTAATACTATAGATAAGAGGACCACAAAGACCACCGTTGTACAAACAACTATATCACCGATTCCGGCCATTCTCTATCTAAGGTGAACCTATTTATGTGAATTAGATGACACCTTTACCGTGGTTCTATGTCTATAGTGAACGCTATGAGGCTATGCACTATATGCTTCACAGCCACATATATATGAATTCTGACTTCGATGTACGTCCAATCAAGGTTGATCAATCAGAATTCGCTAAGACAACCTATCTAGAATCCAATACACATTTCTTGGCTGGATGCTTTATCAAACAGGCTATGATTCTGCAGATATTAAAACAGTTGCCAACTGACTCCTATTTTATATTCAGCGATGTGGATATTCTAGTTGTCAATTCTAATGGACTCCTTGAGATGTTCCAGGAGTATATGGACAAGAATTATGATATGGTCTATTGCTGGGAGAATTCAGACCAAGATGTACCTATTAAAAACTACAATATTGGTGTTTCCTTGATTAAGGTAACAGAGAAAACCATCAAGTTCTTTGAGAACTTTATGGAGAAAAGTCGTACCACTGTGAATATCTTGGATCAAACTCTACTTTGTTCTATGCTACCAGAGTTTTCTGGAAGTATTGGTGTATTTGACAAAAATGTTGTGATAATGTCTAATTTCTTGAATGATCTTGAGACTACAACAAATATAAAAATCATACAAGTTCTGTGCGGAAATAATAAGGACTACCATCTGAATATGCAAGAAAAATACATGTCCATGCAACGCCTAGGTGCACCCATTCAGGAGTGTATTGAGTTAGCATTGCAAAATGGAAGATCTTTAGATGAATTAGGGCTCTATGAATAACTTCTTAAGATATAATATAATATGACCAGTAAGGGATGGGGATTTTCAGATGATCCGACTGTGCGTGAAAAGGTTCTTTATACAGGCACAATTCTTGACGGAAAAGTACATACTGCACCAGACGGTCTTAAGTACGGCGTTTTAGTTACAGCAGATAATAATTCTCACATGGTGGAACTAACCGAAGTGGATGGAGTAGCTGTTACTGCTGCAGCACCTCCTGCTAAGGGCGGTTCTCGTAGGCGTAGAAATAAGCGTCGCAGTCGCACGGCCAAGTACAGACATTAATTTAATCTGAATCAACTGCGTACGCATCGGTCCACTGCCGCGCCTTAGCCTCGTACGCAGCGCGGTCATTCACATACTGTTGCGCGATCTCAGGCATGAGTGGGTCATTTGGATTTGGATCTGTGAGCATAGACAGTACAGAAAGAAGAACCTTGGAAATCGTCAGAGCCGGAGACCAATTCTGCTTCAGGATATCCAGACAAATGAACCCGGCTGTATTAATGTTGGGGTGATAGATCTTGGTTGTAAAGATAATCCGAGGAGGCTTGAATGGATAGTCAACCGGAAACTGAATCGTCACCTTAAAGACGCCGCCACTGTACGGCGAGTCCGCAGGTCCAAACATAACACCATCCCAATTGAAGATATCCGCCTCATCTATCGGACCTGCACTACAATTTAGAGGGGGGTCCTTCCGAAGATCTGCAAGCTCACGTACAATTCTCTTAGCTGACATATCTATGTGATACGAATCATATAGATACGTGGGCTATCAATTTTTAACCCATAAAATTGACCATGCTGCGGTCTAACGTTTCAGTACAAACTAACCATGCAGCGTAGTATGCACGTCGTCAAGCGCGATGGTAAGCAGGAGGCAGTTTCCTTTGACAAGGTCCTACGGCGGATTCAGAAGGCCGCTCGTGGTCTCTCTGTACAGCCTGACACACTTGCACAGCGCGTACTTTCGCAGATCTTTGACGGCGTGAAGACAACGGATCTAGATGAGCTGGCCGCACAGCTCGCTGCAAGTCTGTCAACCCTTCATTCTGATTATGCAGTTCTTGCATCTCGTCTCACAGTCAGTAATCACCACAAGAATACTCAGTTTACCTTTGCTGAGGTCACTAAGATGCTGTCTACGCAGATCTCTCCCCATACAGATGAACCAATTCGCTATGTCAGCGAGGAGTTGGAGGCGGTAGCCGCTGTCATGGGAGATGTAATTGAGGCACGCATTGATTACCAGCGTGATTATGACTTTGACTACTTCGGCTTCAAGACTCTTGAGAAGTCTTACTTGTTGAAGAATTCCAAGGGTCGTGTTCTTGAGCGGCCCCAGCACATGTGGATGCGTGTGGCGCTGGGTCTATGGACTAAGGGTCTTGATACGACTGCTGCAGATGTAGAGCAGGCCTTTGAGACCTATGATCTCATGTCCAAGAAGATCTATACGCACGCCACGCCTACACTCTTCAATGCGGGTACTCCTCGCCCTCAACTCTCATCCTGCTTCCTGATGTCAATGTCGGATGACAGTATTGCGGGCATTTACAAGACGCTTGGTGATTGTGCAGCCATCTCCAAATATGCGGGTGGAATTGGACTTCACTGCCACAATGTTCGTGCACGTGGATCTCTGATCAAGGGGACCAATGGCAATAGCAATGGTCTTGTACCCATGTTGCGCGTCTTCAACAATACAGCACGTTATGTTGATCAGGGTGGCGGGAAGCGCAATGGATCCTTTGCAATTTACTTAGAGCCCTGGCACGCCGACATTGATGACTTCCTCAAGATGAAACTCAATTCGGGTGCAGAGGAGGAGCGTGCTCGCGATCTATTCTATGCGCTATGGATTCCCGATCTCTTCATGCGCCGTGTGGAGGAGGATGGGCTATGGACTCTCTTCTGTCCAAATGAGGCACCTGGTCTTGCCGACGTATACGGTGAGGAGTTTGATGCACTCTATACCAAATACGAGAAGGAGGGGCGTGGACGTAAGACGGTCTCGGCACAGAAGCTCTGGTTTAAGGTTCTAGATTCCCAGATGGAGACGGGCACGCCATACCTTCTGTACAAGGATCCTGCAAATAAGAAGAGTAATCAGAAGAATCTAGGCACGATCAAGTCGTCCAATCTGTGTACGGAGATTATGGAGTATAGCAGTCCCGAGGAGACTGCTGTATGCAATCTGGCATCCATTGCGCTACCGGCCTTTGTATCAGAGAATAACAGGACCTTTGATTTCCTCAAACTTCGTTCAGTGGTGGCCTCCGTAGTGAAGGCACTCAACCGTGTCATTGATATCAACTTCTATCCTACACCGGAGACTCGTAGATCAAACATGCGGCACCGGCCGATTGGACTGGGGATCCAGGGTCTTGCAGATGTCTTTGCGCGTCTTCGTATGCCATGGGAGTCCGCGGAGGCAACACGTATGAATCAACTCGTCTTTGAGCACATGTATTATGCAGCGACTGAGGCGAGTGCGAGTCTAGCCACAGGACAGGGCGCCTATGAGACCTTCCAGGGTAGTCCTTCATCCAAGGGTCAACTCCAGCCCGATCTCTGGTCTGTTACACCAATTACGGAGAAGGAGGGTACCTTGGACTGGGCCTCTTTGAGAGCACAGGCTTCACGTGGACTCCGTAATTCGCTGCTTGTTGCGCCTATGCCGACTGCGAGTACGAGTCAGATCCTCGGTTACACGGAGTGCTTTGAGCCGATGACGTCAAATATCTATGCGCGGCGTACTCTTGCAGGTGAGTATGTGGTTGTGAATCGCTATCTTATGGAGGATCTGATGAACCGTGGCCTGTGGAGTGAGTCGATGAAGCAGCGTATCATTGCGCAGAATGGTAGTGTCCAGGGTATCAAAGAGATTTCCGATGATCTCCAGGCACTGTATAAGACCTCATGGGAGATCAAGCAACGTACGATCATTGACATGGCTGCACAGCGTGGCCCTTTCATCTGTCAATCGCAGAGTATGAATCTCTTCATGGAGAATCCTACGTACGCGAAGTTGACAAGCATGCACTTCTACGCATGGAAGCAGGGTCTCAAGACAGGTTGCTATTACTTGCGTACGAAGGCCCCGGTGATGGCGCAGAAATTCACAGTAGATCCGCGACTTCTACAGGGTGCAACAGGTCCTGTTGCGGATCTCATTGATGATGACAGTGAGAGTGAGGATGAGGAACTTACCGTAGAGGAGAAGAAGGCTCGTGATAAGACTGCTCTGCGTGAGCGTCTAGCAAGAGAGTACGAGGAGTCTGTTGTCGCAGCGAAGGCGGCCGCAGCGTCAGGAGAGGGTTGTACAATGTGTTCATCCTAAGTAGATGGATTCTCAGAGAGAATTAAATACAGCACTTGATTATTTAGTTGCGCTCTCTAAGGAAGATCCAGCCAAGATACAGAAAAAATTATATGAATCTTTTTCAGCCTTGTCTTATTTAGCGCTTGAAGGACGGCGTACAAAATTTAGAAAGGGTTGGGCTGCAGATCTGAAGGATCGTCATGATGACCCGCTTTTTTCTAAGGATGAATCTGAAATCATTGAAGTGATATCCTTGTCACTTGTAAAACCTCTCTTTGAAAAGACCGCGGAACAGAATAAACAGACAGGTGGCAAAGTGCCCTTGGTGCCTAGCACGAATCCATCCGGTATCTTACAGAATATTACAATAAATCCTGATGATCTAAGTATAGATAAAACCTTCTGGAAAGTGAAACACTTCCTAGAGGGACTTGATAAGCAGACTCATGATATGTCTCGAAATTTTGGCCCTTTTCGCTACTTCTACGAGACATCTATAGATCCTAGAATTCCTCTTCCTGTTCCAATTCCTGTTCCACCCTTTATTGCTGTTATACCCGTGCCAATTCCTGCACGTGCAATTCCGGTTATTATAGAAACATTTGTGGAAGGAATTCGTTTGATTATGTCAGTTGGTGGAGCCACTCTTGGATTAGATCCGAGTAAGAGTGATCTTTCTCGTAAGATTCTTTCAGTTGTTTTATCCTTGATTGACTTATTTAAGGGAGAATGGAAGCAGAGTTTACTGAGTTTTGCGGGGTTTTTTGGACAAAATCCCTTAATTATAGGATTAATTGGAAAGGTTTTCTTGAATGTCTTTAATTTTATATCGCCCGATTTACAGGAGAAATTAATTTACGATGTATATCAATCAACAAAGTCTCTTTTTATGGGCGCTTTCTTATGGCTATTTTCAACCGTCGCACCCGACTTTGTACGTGCTACAGTAAGAGTTCAATTTGATAAATTAAAGGAACTTGCAGACAATGTAAATCAACAGGTTGATAAGGTGGAAGATTCCATGCAGAAATCGGTTCAATCAGCAGGTCTTAAGATAGATTTTAAGCATGTTCCTGAAGATATGGTTCCAACCTTTGATGATATACAAAATCTTCAATCTATTGCACGCCAACCCGCAATCTATTGTTCAAAGGAATTCCAGGAAGCAATTAAACCCTTACAAATGGCCCCTCCTGCGAGATTTATCTTAGAGATGCTAAATATACCAACTGATCCTGATAGCATAGAGATGGAATGCAAGACAATGATAGGAAGAAGTCTTGATGATACTATGGAACAATTCTTAACCCCTGAGGTCACAGTAGACCCTTCATCATCGTTCGCCAGTGCCTTAAATCCTGAGACTGCTATGACGGGTCTAACTGATAAGATCTCAGGTGCTACAGCAGTAAAGGATGCAGCCGCTTCTGCAGATAAGGCTCATAGAGCCTTAAATGAAAGCCTTGACAAGGCTCAGGCGACTCTGGATAAAGCAACTGAGAGGGCTAGTTCGGTGGCTGATAAGACTATGACTATAGCTAACAATATTAAAAAGGGTGGGTCTAGACGGCGTAGAAGGACATATAGGCAGTCTAGGCGCTCTCGCTACTAACATCCTCAATCTGAACTCCAACGAGCCCATGTAGCCAAACCAAATACTGCTTCTCCCAGCCCCAGAAGCATCCAGTCTGAGCACGCCCCGCAATTACGCGACCACTTGTGTTGGTTCCGTGATTGAGTGCAACTAAGATCTGTTGAGGTGGAATTTCCAAGAAGGTTCCATCCGTGGGTATGAAGGCCTCTCCCTCACTCTGCTGAACATCTGGAAATGGATGATTCAAGGCATAGGCTGTACGAAATACGAAGGACGCCTCACTGACACGCTCCTTCTGTGCTAAAGCCCAAGGAGGTGTATTGACAGCACTAATTCCATGTTTAAGATCATACATTGCAATCATGGTACAGCCTGCAACCTGCGCATTGGGGTCTGATAGAAGCCAGGCCACTCTACGTCTAAATGACGTACTCGGATATACATCGTCATCGTCCATATTTAGACAGATAGAGTGCTTCGCAGCCTTCACAGCCTTGTTACGCTTGAATCCGATACTCCGCTTCTTACCCATGGGTACATATGTAATCTCAAACCCCGGCTCTCTTGCATTGAATGCTGCAATCTTATCAGAGGCCGAGAGAGCCTGATCATCGCTATCTTCCACAACGACCCATTGGATCTTAGACTTTGGATAATCTGTTGTCAGCAGATTCAGAAAGGCCAGATCAATAAAATTACGGCGATTGTAGGTGAGCGTTAAAATAGAAATGGGTGGACAGTCATCTACAGACATTACGGGGGGCATGGTCATCTGACGCTTCGCCTTACGAATACATGCTAGAATTTCCTTGCGTACTAACTCATTAAAGCGCTTGAGGCGATCTTCAGATCCCTCCACCTGTGACTCACCTGATGGAATTGTCTGAAGTGCAGCCTTGATATCCTCAGTTGTTACGGCTGAGAAATCTGCTACAAATCCAAGATGCTTCGCATCAGACTGTTTTACGGGAGTCTTCAGAAACCCCGCATAACCCTTTCCTCCATAGTACTCATTATAGACTGGTAATGTATTCACGAGAACAGCCGCCCCACGCGCCTCAGCCTGCGCTGCAGTATATCCAAAACCTTCAGCCGCCGAGATAGCCACATGGGTTGCAGAATTCACATTCAGTGCCTCTAGTTCAGCAGCATCTAGGAATCCCCTTTTTACTGTAACAGATGGAGGATAAGATCCTGACAGATCAGCCTCCTCTAAGGCTGTTGTAACCGTGATAGGAAAATCGTGTGGCCAGAGAGGCAATAATGCCCTTGCAGCGAGATGCTTATTCTGTGATCCTCCGAGAACCCAAAGCGCCTGTCTGAGACCGAGTGCTGTCTTACTAATGGGCTTCAGTGGCCCGCGTACAGCCCATGAAATATGCTTCGCCTTAGAACCAAATTCTTTTAGACGGCTTGTTTCCTTTACCCAGATCTGAGTGAACTGGTCCTTATAAGAATTCCACATAGCCGAGCACCACTCAGGATTAACCATCCAAATCTGTGTTGGAGCCCAGGAAAACCAGACGGGGTGAGGCACTTCCAGGTGAATGACAATGTCGGCATTGGATGGAGGCTGAAGAGGATCCATACGTACAATATCAAAGGCCTCGCCTTGAATCTGCTTGAGGGCCTGTTCAATTAGTGCTGCATCCTGACTTAGACCGAAGGTATTGGCCTGGTTCCAAAGAAGGACAACGCGGCGCATCTAGAGAATGAATGACATATGGTTTAGATAGAGAGAGCCATGTCCTCCGATGCAAAACAATGTCCGTGGTGCGAACGCTGGTGTCTCAAAGATAACGCTTGTAATTACATCTTTGCATGCGGACTTGAGGTCAGTAATAAATTCGTCGTTGGAGCAGGCTGTGGGCGTAGCTGGTGTTGGGAGTGTGGAAAGAAATTTTGTGGAGTCTATTACAATCCTATAACAGGTACAAAGGCACCAACCGCCAGAGAGAACCATGATGCTACATGTTGTAAGGCGGAGGTTGACTTCAGCGAAGCTACGTATTGCCCAGGTGGTCACAATAGTCACTGTGAAAAAAGATGGTCTTAGAGTAAGACGGCATGTCAGGTGCTGAGATTCGAGATCTAGATTATATAGCATGGAAGAATAATCTATCGTGGACCGAACCTCAGGAGGGTGCTCGTTGGAAGAGAGCAGTTAATGATGAAAATCGGCGATTTGCGAAGGCCTTAGATAAGGTAAAAGACAAGATTGTTGACTTCACAAAGGCTATGCAGCAGCATGCTTCGGGTCCTGATCATCCCTTCAAGTGGCGTGGTTGGGAGGTTCACGGGCTTGGGTTCTCACCTGATCAGATCTGGGCCTATTCAGGTACAGATTTTGAATGTAGAGCATGGGATGCCGATGTAGATACAGAGGGATTTTTCGCAGCGGCGGTCCCTGTTCCCGGTGGCTTTGAACGTTTCAGTGTAGAGGTCTACAGTTTTGAGAAGGGATATAGACCAGTTCGTATCTCTAATTTACAACAATGTGGTCCTCAGGTGGCCTGGTTACATGGTAAGAGTATATTAATCTATCTAGGATCATCACAGGATTTACGATATGATAGCGTTCACAGTTGGAATGCAATCACAAAGGAACGCAAGATTCTTTACATGTTAAATGAGCCCACAGAAAATCTTGAATTGGGGCGTGCTGAAGATGGATCTGTCTATGTGAAGGCAACTGACTTTGTGAAGACACGCCTTGGCTTTGTCTTAGAAGATGAGTTGGTGTGGACGTCAGTTCATCAGGGTTCAGTCTTTGTTCACTCCTTCCAACTTACAATAACCGATACTACACGATTTCCTGATCTGCCCGATGAGCCTATAGAATCCATGTCATTGAAGGCTGGCTGGGTAGTCACACGAAGATATGGAATTCGTAGCCTTTGGCGTCTAACTACGAAGGCCACTCTCATTGCAACTGTGTGGGGTGAGATTCTCTTTGATTCACGTGATCCTACACGTCTAAGTATCATGGATATGAGATACGAGCCCTATCTAATTAAAACAGAATCGTGGACTATCAGCAATCCGAGTGCCTTTGGCTTTCCCTGCTCATACTATGAGGATAAGGCACCCGTCTTTGTAGTACATCCAGATGAACATATGAAACCGAAGGCACTTCTAGTGACTGCGTACGGTGCATATGGATCACCGACACGAGTTGGATCGCTCATTCAACGCTGGAGGCCCTTGCTGGAATCGGGTTGGGTCATTGCTTCGGTATGCGTACCAGGCAGCGGAGATCACGATGATGCATGGAAGCGTGCGGGACAACGTCTGAATCGGTCAGAGTCTATACGGATGCTAAAGGAGACCATACAAAGCCTTCAGGAAGAACTGAATATAAGTCCGGCGACCACCGTCATGTATGGCAGATCTGCAGGTGGACTTCTAGTCATCTCTACGGCAACACAAACGGTCGACTTAGTTGGCGCCTTATATGTGGAATCACCCTATGTTGACGTCTTAAGAACCATCAGTAACCCTGATCTACCACTCACCTTGTTAGAAACGAAAGAATTTGGAATCGGATCAAATCCAACCAATCTAATTGAGACAGGATCATGGAGTCCCATGGAACATACACCAAAGAAAGGTTTACCTGGTCTCTTTGTAATAGCACGATCTGACTTAGCCGATTTGGAGGTCTTTCCATACGAAGTAGTGAAATGGATACGACGGATACGTGGATCGCCGGCGAAAGGTCTGGAAAAATTACTTCATGTAGATAATGGTCAGGGGCATTTTGCGACCTCGCTACAGACTCGTGCAGAGGATCTTGCACTTTTAGACAACTGGATTGAAAATCCTCTAATTGAAACTTCTCCGGATGTGCGTATAAAAAATGACATCTCTAAGTATAGAATGCCCAACAATGGAATGAGCATGCGTAATCGCAACCGTAAGAATCGCAAGAATACGATGCGTAAGAACCGCAAGAATCGTCGCAATAACGGTGGCAATGCGCCCGCGGCGAATGCGACGATGATGGGTGGCCGCCGCCGCAAGCACCGTATGGGAGAGGAGGGGTTTGCTGCGGCGATGGGTATGATGGGTGGCCGCAAGCACCGCCGCTCTACGCGCCGCAATCGCCATTAAATCCATGATCGAATGAATTGGGATCTGTGGT
>Ga0214921_10008953_pt1 | contig 12786 bp, 10 predicted proteins | sample LL1505_MetaG_FD_177992 | JGI IMG/M metagenome (GOLD analysis project Ga0214921, IMG submission 177992) | Freshwater microbial communities from Lake Lanier, Atlanta, Georgia, United States - LL-1505 | ecosystem: Environmental > Aquatic > Freshwater > Lake | place: USA: Georgia | collected... | reverse complement strand
ATTTTTTTTATTTCATATTTTATAATGGAAATTATAAAATTCAATGAAATAAAAATAAGACAAAAGCATTTATTATCTTTATCTATTGTTAAAATGATTGGTCCTTATAGAGAATTTGATAAATATACTCGTGCTTTAGATAGATTATTAACTCATACTTATAATAATAAATTTGGATTTGATGTTCGTGTATATTTTGACGATAGTTGTTCATTAGAAATTAAAACATTCATTAATAAATATAAAAATGTAGAATTTTATAAGTTTAATTATCCTCCATTAAGAATTGGACAATTTCATGATGGTACTTTTGGATCGTTAGTTCGTTTATTACCAATATTTGAGGAAAGTCCTGAAGGTGTAGTTCATCAATATGATTATGTTTGGATTGATGATATAGATATATTTCCAAAAAATTTAAATTTAGGAGATATTTATAAAGGAAAAAAAGGATTTAATACATATTTTTTATCTATATTCTGTTACTATAGACCATGGATTAAAACTGATCATAATTTTAATATGAATTTCCCATTAGTAACAAATATTAAATTACGTGCATTCATCATGAATAATTTTTTAAAAGATTTAGCAAATAATAAATTTAAGGATGTTGTACAAAGAATTCTTACATTTCGTCCAGATAGATATATATATGATTATCCAGTCAGACATCCTTATGGAATGGATGAATATTTTACTAATTTTATAATATATGATAAATTAACTAAATATAATACATATGCATTATACCAAATAGAAGTTACACCATTATTAAAGAGTATATCTTATACAAAAGGAATTGATGAAAAGTATAAAGAAATATTAAAATCCTTATTAGATTTACAATACACTGCAGCTAAAGCAACTGATATAAAAATAATTACAAATATTAATAATACATATATAAAATTATTTAATAAATTAGATCAACCAAAATTATTTTCAATTATAGATGAAGATAAAATAAAATGTATAAAAGAATATATTAGTTTTTTAAAAACATATGATATGCAAGATATAACTGACTTTAAATATGTTATTAAAATTAATTAATTTTGTTTGATAACTTTTTATAGGAATTTTTTTTATTTGATATTTTATAATGGAAATTATAAAATTCAATGAAATATTTAATAGAAAAAAACATTTATTATCTCTATCTATTGTTAAAATAATTGGACCTTACAAAGATTTTTTTAAATATACTAATGGATTAAATAGAATATTAGAGCATACTAATAATAATACATATAATTTTGATGTGCGTGTATATTTTGATGATACTGTTTTATTAGAAATAAAAAATTTAATTAACAAATACAAAAATGTTGAATTTTACAAGTTTAATTATCCACCTTTAAGAGTTGGAGAGTTTCATAATGGCACTTTTGGAAGTTTAATTCGTTTATTACCATTATTTGAACATCATCCAGATAATTCACATATGTATAATTATATATGGATTGATGATATAGATGTATTACCAAAATATATAAATTTAAATATTATTAATAGTTCAAATATAACTGGTTTTAATACATATTTTTCATCACTATTTTGCTATTATAGACCATGGTTTAAACATTCACATAATTATAATATGAATTTCCCATTAATAACAAATGTTAAATTAGATCCAAAAATATTTTATAAATATATAAATGATTTAGCAAATGATAAATATAAAAATATTATTGAAGAAATTCTTAATTTTCGTCCTGATAAATACAAATATAATTATAAAATAAAACATCCTTATGGTATGGATGAATATTTTACAAATAATATAATATATAATCAATTAACTAAATATAATACATATGTAGCCTATAATACAGATGTAACACCTTTATTAAAAAATATATCTTATACAAACGGAATTGATGAAAATTATAAAGAAATATTAAAATCTTTATTAGACTTACAATATATGACATACAAAGCTACTGATATAAAAGTATTAAGAGACATTAATAATACATATATAAAATTATTTAATAAATTAAATACACAAAAATTATTTGCATTAATTTCCGAAGATAAAATAAAATGTATAAAAGAATATATAGAATTTATAAATAAATATGAAATGAAGGATATAAATGATTTTAAATATATTATTAAAATTAGTTAATTTTTTTATTTGCTATTTTTTTAGAAATTTTTTTATTTGATATTTTATAATGGAAATTATAAAATTCAATGAAATACAAACTCGTAGAAAACATTTATTATCTTTATCGATTTATAAAATGTTAGATACTTACAGACCATTTGAAGTATATTTTAATTCTTTTAAAAATATATTACCTGAATTATCTACTAAACAAACTATATTTGATATCAGAGTTTATTTTGATTTTAGTTGTCATAAAGAAATAGAACCATATATTAAAGAATATCCTGCAATAGAATTTTATAAGTTTAATTTTCCTAAATTAAGAATAGGGGAATATCATCATGGAATATTTGGTAAATTATTAGGATATTATCCAATATTTCAAGATTATTTTAATTATGAATATATTTATGTAACTGATGTTTTATTCGAGTTTAAATGGTATGAATTTGAAACAATTAATTTTATTATAGATAATAATATAGATACATTTTACTATTTATTACCCAAAAGAGAAGAAAAAGATAAAATATCTTTACCATTATTAACCAAAATAAAAATAGAAAAATCAATATTAGATAAATTTCTGAATGATATTTTTAATGGATTTTATAATAACATTATAAATACGTGGTTAAATAATAATAATTATTTAGTAATATATAATTATGATGTTAAATTTCCTTATGGTATGGATATATATTTTATAAATAATATAGTATATGATAAATTAACCAATGGTACAGTATATGCTAAAATATCATATGACTTATTAAGATTACTTACTAATATGTTTAAATTGAATTACACTAAGATATATAATATGCCAAAAAGATCAAAAGATATATTAGATCAAATAAAAAAACTAAGCGAAGTAAAATATAATTTGGAAGATAAAAATATTAAAGGGACAATTATTTCTTTAATTGTAAAATTTATTAATAAATTTGGTAGAGATGATTTCTTAAAGTTATTTTTTGAAAAACAGCATAGATCTATTTCTTTATTTTATAAATTTATTGATAAAAATATAGATAAAATCAATAATAATACTTTATATCAATTAAGTGAAGTTATTAAATTAAAATAAATTTTTTTATTTGCTATTTTATAATGGAAATTATAAAATTCAATGAAATAAAAATAAGACAAAAGCATTTATTATCTTTATCTATTGTTAAAATGATTGGTCCTTACAGAGAATTTGATAAATATACTCGTGCTCTAGAAAAATTATTAAATCATACTCATAATAATACATTTGAATTTGACGTCCGCGTATACTTCGACGATAGTTGTTTATTCGAAATTACACCTTTAATTAATAAATATAAAGATGTTGAATTTTTTAAGTTTAATTATCCTCCATTAAGAATAGGGAAATTTCATGACGGTACATTTGGATCAATAGTTCGCTTATTACCTATATTTGAAATAGCTAGAGTTGAAGATAAAATTCATGATTATAAATATGTATGGATTGATGATATTGATATTTTACCTAAAAATTTAAATTTAAATGATATTAATATGTTACAACTGAGAGGATTTAATACATATTTTTTATCTATATTCTGTTATATTAGACCATGGATTAAAACTGAACATAATTTTAATATGAATTTCCCATTAGTTACAGATATTAAACTAGATAATAGAATATTTTATAAATATATAGATGATTTAGCAAATAATAGATTAAAAGATGTAATCGAAAAAATTTTAAAATATAGACCAGATAGATATAAATATGATTATCCAGTTAGACATCCATATGGAATGGATGAATATTTTACTAATTATATTATATATGATAAATTAACACGATATAAAACATTTGTAAAATATCAAATAGAAATATTTCCATTATTAAAAAGCATATCTTTTACAAATAATTTAGATCAAAAATATAAAGAAATATTTAATTCGTTATTTGAATTACAAAATATTGCATATAAAACAACAGATAGAAAAATAATAATAAATATTAATAATACATATATAAAATTATTTAATAAATTAGATACAAATATATTATATTCATTATTAGATAAAAATAAAAAGAATTGTATAAAAGAATATATTGAATTTTTAAAAAAATATGATATGAAAGATATAAACAATTTTATTTATATTATTAAAATAAATTAACTTTTTAAAATTTTTTTTATTTACAATTTTATAATGGAAATTATAAAATTCAATGAAATACAAACACGTAGAAAACATTTATTATCTTTATCGATTTATAAAATGTTAGATACTTATAGACCATTTGAAGTATATTTTAAAGCTTTTAAAAATATATTACCTGAATTATCTACTAAACAAACCATATTTGATATCAGAGTTTATTTTGATTTTAGTTGTCATAAAGAAATAGAACCTTTTATTAAAGAATATCCTGCAATAGAATTTTATAAATTTAATTACCCTAAATTAAGAACTGGAGATTATCATCATGGAGTATTTGGTAAATTATTAGGATATTATCCAATATTTCATGATTATTATGATTATGAATATATTTATGTAACTGATGTTTTATTTGAGTTTAAATGGTATGAATTTGATGATATTAATTTTGTAATAGATAAGAAAATAGATACATTTTACTATTTATTACCAAAATCACATGAGAAAAAAAATAAAATTAAATTACCATTATTAACAAAAATAAAAATAGATAAATCATTATTTGATAATTATCTAAATGATATAGTAAATGGATTATTTGATGATTATATTACGAATATGCTAAATGATGTAAAATATTTAGTAACATATCATTATGATGTTAAATTTCCATATGGAATGGATAGTTATTTTATAAATAATATAGCTTATGATCAATTATTGAATGGTACAGTATATGTTAGAATAACATATGATATATTAAGATTACTAATAACTATGTTTAAAGTTAATTATAATAAGATATATAATATGCCAAAAAGATCAAAAGATATTTTAGATGAACTAAGAAAATTAAGTGAAATAAAATATAATTTGAATGACAAAGCTTTTAAAGGAACAATTATTTCTTTAATAGTAAAATTTATTAATAAATTTGGTAGAGATGAATTTAAAAACTTATTTCTTGATAATCAACATCAAGCAATTGAGTTATTTTATGATTTTATTGATAAAAATAAAGATAAAGTTAATAATAATACTTTACATAGATTAAGTGAAATTATTAAATTAAAATAAAATGTTAACTTTTTTTATTTGGTATTTTATAATGGAGATTATAAAATTTAATGAAAAAAAAATAATTCAAAAACATTTATTATCTTTATCTATTTTTAAAATAATTGGACCTTATAGAGATTTTAGTAAATATATTTTTGGATTAGATAGAGTATTAAATCATACTTATAATAATAAAAATAACTTTGATGTCCGTGTTTATTTTGATGATAGTTGTTTTACTGAAATAAAACCACTCATGAATAAATATAAAAATGTTGAATTTTATAAGTTTAATTATCCTCCATTAAGAATAGGCGAATTTCATAATGGAACTTTTGGAAGTTTGACACGTTTATTACCATTATTTGATAGATCACCATATGATATAGCACAATATCAATATATATGGATAGATGATATTGATATTTTACCAAAAAATTTGGATTTAAATATTATTAATAAAATAGAATTAAAAGGATTTGATACATATTTTTCATCATTATTTTGCTATTTTAGACCATGGTTTAAACATAAACATAACTATAATCTTAATTTTCCATTAATAACAAATATTCGATTAAATTATAATATATTTTCAAAATTTTTAGACGATTTAGTAAATAATAAATATAAAGATGTTATTGATGAAATTCTTAAATATCGTATGGATAGATATAAATATGATTATCAAGTAAAACATCCATATGGTATGGATGAATATTTTACAAATAATATATTATATAATCATTTAATTAAATATAAAACATATATATCATATCAAACAGATGTATCATCTTTGTTAAAGAGTATATCTTTTATAAAAGGAATAGATAAAAATAATCAAGAAATTATAAAATCTTTATTAGATTTACAAAATATTGCATATAAGGCAAGTGATTTAAAAATACTTAGAAATATAAATAATACATTTATAAAATTATTTAAAAAAATAGATAAAAATAAATTGTATCCATTAATAGATGATAATAAGAAAAAATGTATTAATGAATATATTGTATTTTTAAATAAATATGATATGAAAGATATAAATGATTTTAAATATATTATTAAAATTAATTAATTTTTTTATAAATTTTTTTTGTTTGATATTTTATAATGGAAATTATAAAATTCAATGAAATAAAAACTCGCAGAAAACATTTATTATCTTTATCGATTTATAAAATGTTAGATACTTATAGACCATTTGAAGTATATTTTGATTCTTTTAAAAAAATAATATCTGAATTATCTACTAAACAAACTATTTTTGATATCAGAGTTTATTTTGATTATAGTTGTCATAAAGAAATAGAACCTTTTATTAAAGAATATCCTTTAATAGAATTTTATAAGTTTAATTTTCCTAGATTAAGAATAAGTGAATATCATCATGGAGTATTTGGTAAATTAATAGGGTACTATCCAATATTTCAAGATTATTTTAATTATGAATATATTTATGTAACTGATGTTTTATTTGAATATAAATGGTATCGCTTTAATGATATTAATTTTGTATTAGATAATAAAATAAATACATATTTTTATTTATTACCAAAAGGAGAAGAAAAAAATAAAATATCTTTACCATTATTAACAAATATAAAAATAAATAAATTAATTTTTGATAGTTATATAACTAGTATTGCAAACGGAAAATATAATGATTATATACATAAAATGTTATCAGAAGCAAAATATAGTGTAACATATAATTATGATGTAAAATTCCCATATGGTATGGATATTTATTTTATAAATAATATAGTGTATGATAATTTATACAGTGGTTCAGTTTATGCAAGAATATCATATGATTTATTAAGATTTATATCACTTTTATTTAAAGCAAATTATACTAAGATATATAATCTACCAAAAAGATCAAAAGATATTTTAGAAGAAATAAAAAAATTAAGTGAAATAAAATTTAATTCAGATGATAACACAATTAAAGGAACAATTATTTCTTTAATTGTAAAATTTATTAATAAATATGGTAGAGATGATTTCTTAAAATTATTTTATGAAAATCAACAAAAAGTTATTGCCTTATTTTATATTTTTATTGATAAAAATAAAGAAAAAGTTAATAATGATACTTTGTATGAATTAAGTGAATTAATAAAATTAAAATAAATTATACATTATTTGCTAAAAATTGAATCAATTCGTTCACAATCTTCTTTCTTTCACTATGATATGGTCTAATTATTTTCATAACATCATTAAATTTACTCCATTTGATATCACCAATTTCATATGATATCTTGTCTTTTTCAATTTCAGTTTCTTTTTCTTTAATAGCAATAAAATAAACATGTTTATATATTACTCCATCTGTACCTGTAAAAATTTCATTAAATGGATATAATTTATTGAGAATTAAAATATCATCTTTAGTTAATGATGTTTCTTCATTAAATTCTCTTAATGCACATTGTAAATTCTTTTCATTATTGTTTCTTCTGCCCTTCGGAAATCCCCATTCAGGTTCATTATATTCATTCTCAAATTCTTTTTCAAAAAAATTTAAATCATATAATTCACTAAATCTCTCTTTTGCTATAACATAATCTTTTTTAAATTTAGTAGTTTCTAATGTTTCATTCCATAAATCACACCACAAATATTCAAAATTACTTTTATTATCTTTTATCATTTTTATTTCTTTATCCGTCATCTGTTTAAATAAATAATTTACATATTCTTCATCATTAATATCATATCGTCCTCTAATTAATTCAATATATCCAACACTATTTCTTCTACAAATTAATAATATTTCTACATTATCTATCAAACTTTGTAGTTCTTTTTCAGTATATATTTTATTTATTGTTTTATTATATTTATCTACTGCAATATTATCATTAAAATCATAAATTAATCCTTTATGAATATATTTACTTTTTAATATATCAATCAGTTTTTTATCTTTAATATTCATTGTAATTATTCCATAACTTGTTACTGGCATAGGACAACCTTTGTATTTATGTCCAGTTTTCCCACAATTAGTACAGAATATTTGATGGGTATTATTCATATTTAAATTCATATATTATTTTTTCTCTACTAAATATTAAATTTATTTTCTTATATATCTAAAATTTTTGATTTTTTTGTATAATCAGATTCTTTAATTACCATATCTGATTTTTCTTCTCCATTATCATCTTCATTAAATGTTACAAATTCTGTAAATTTATTTTCATCTTCTGTTATTACAGATTCATCTTGATTTGGTTCAAAATTATTTTTAATTTCTGCTTCAGTCGGAATATCATCAATATACCCATATACTGATATAAAATTATCTTTATTATAAAATCGTTTTGCTAATATAGATATAATTAAATAATCTCCAATGTTAATTTGTTTATTTTTTTCTGCATATAAAAATACACCTTGAACTAATTTAAATTTAGTAGAAATCTTATCATATTTTAATACAACTTTAATTGGACCATTTTTTGCTAAGATTGCCATATTATTCATTTTTTCAATCTTAACTACTATCTTTGTATTTTCAATAGGTATGCATGTGTTCGCAGCATATTTAATATTAAATACTGCAGAACTTGTAAAATCTTCTGCATTTATTATTCCATCACTATATGACATCATTTTGTATACTTTATTTACGTAACCATATTTATTACATTTTTTTTCTACTTTTTTGATCAAATTATTTTTTAAATTAATATATAATTCATTATTCATTTGATATGGTCGTAATTTAACTTGAGTATAAAATACTGTATTTCTATATGGATTAACAATTTCGTTCATAATTTAAGTAATATATAATACTTATGTATTAAATATTTAAATTAATAAAAATTCACTTTTTTTATAAAAAAATAATTTAGAAAAAATCATCAAAATAGAATGAATTTATAACCTCATTCTTTTGTTCTTGAATTTTCTTTTCATTAAATTCATTTTTATCTTTTGCTTTTATAATTTGAAGAGTTTTTTCATCAAGTTTAGTCTGACTTTGCTTACTTTGTTCTAGCTTACTTTTTTCTAAGTTACTATTTACTGAATTATTATTTACTGAATTATAATTTAGGTTTCTGTAAAATACAGAATAATTCATTTGATTATATATTATATTTATATATTTTATATAAATTTTTAATTTATCAATTTTTTATAAAATCTATTTATTGATTTTATAAAAAATTAGGGCGAATGTAATGAGAAATTAGGGTGAATGTAATGAGAAAACAATTTTTTATAAAATTTTATAGAATAAAATTTTATAAAAAATTAGGGCAAATGTAATGAGAAATTAGGGCGAATGTAATGAGAAAACAATTTTTATATAAATATGTTATCTTTGGTAATTATATTTGGTTTTTTTTCAATTGAATTATTTTTTGATAATAAAATATTTTTATTAAGTTCATTTAGATAATTTTCTATTTCTATATCTTCTTTTAATAATTTTTTAAATTCTTTTTTTGCATTCTTATATTGTTTAATTATTTCATTATTTAATTCATTTTTTAATTCATTTTTTTGTTCTAATAGTTCCTGAATTGTTTCCTGAATTGGTTCTTGAATTGGTTCCTGAATTGGTTCCTGAATTGGTTCTTGAATTGGTTCCTGAATTGGTTCTGGTATATGTATGACATCAATTGATTCTAATAATAATTTTGCTTCTTGAATTGAATTTTTTTCTATTAATTCATTATTTCTTTTATGAAATAAATGTTTCATAAATAAATGTCGATTCATTATAGTTTAGTATTTATTATAATATATTATTATAAAAAATAATATATTTTAACTTACATTGGTTTATTCTATAATTTTTATAAATTTTTTATTATCTTTTTCAAAATTAAATTCATTTAATAATTCATCATTCTTGCTATTAGTTGTTAAAATATAACGAGGATATTTCTTATTACGAACATTATCAAAGATTCCATTATCTTCTTTTTTAATTGTTAAATCTTCTCCTTTAAATTTTGATTTAATATAATCAACACGATCTTTAAGATTAAATGGGAATTCATAATTAGAATGATTTTTTGGAATTATCAAATATGTTTTTTTATCAAGACTATATTTTTCTAAAAATAATAATCTTTCTTGAATTTTTTGACATATATCAATTCTTGTTCCAGATGGATTAAAATTTAAAGCATTTATCTTTTTAGCAATCTTTAATATTTCATCCTTATCAAAAGCATTATCACATACTGCACCTTTTAAGCTTGTAATACCAATACCTCTCTTTTTATCTGAGACTTGTCGTTTATTTCTTAATTTAAATAATTGTATTTTATTTCGATTCTTATCTATTTTCATATCTAAAATCCCAACTATTTCATTTTCTTCTCTCTTTTCATAATAATTCTTTACATCATCACTATCAAAATCATAATCATCTAAATTAGATGATTCATTTGAAAGAGATGCTGATGCAAGTTCTTCTTTATATTCTTTATATTTTGGATGTTTTTTGATAAAATTATAGATGGATGGATTATTAATTAATTCTTTATTAAATTTATTTCTATAATTCATAGGTAAATTTTCATTTTCATTAAATGGTTGAAAAATATAATAACCTTTACGATATATTAAATATCCAGGATTATTAAATTTATCTACTATTGCATCATTAAAATTATTAAAATCATTCTCACTAATAGGTATTAATAAATCTAGTGCTTTATACACAAAAAAATCATCAAATAATTCTCTTTGTTCACCACTATATTTACTTTTTACTTTATCTAATATCTGATCTAATGTATAAACTATTTTAAATTTAAATAATTCTTTAATCTTTTCTTTAGCATCAGATACTTCTTTTTTTGATGTATCTGATGTAAATGTTGTATAATCTAAATCTTTTTTAGCTATTTTTTTAAATAATTTACGATCTTTATCATAATATTTTAGATATAATTGATGATCATAGCATTTAAAATTACATTCTTCAAAATCACATAACATAGTACATAATTTTCCTTCTCCTTTATGCAATGGATTTTTACAACCTTTTGATTCTTCAACTTCTTCGGGAAATACATTTGCATGATAATTTATTGGACAATCAATTGCTGCTTCTTTAATGCATCTTTCTACTTTTTTAACTAATAGATATTTTAATTCTGCTTTTCTATACAAGTCTTCTTCACTAGATAATCTACTATTTTTTTCATTTGCTAAACTAACAACATATTTATATATCTTTACTTCAGGATAAGGATCCTCTTCTGTCATAACTTTATAGTGTTTGCATAAACGTATCGCTCTTCCAATAACTTGTTGAACTCTTGCAAAATTATAATATACATCTAAAATATGGACTGCTCTTACATTTTCTAATGTAATTCCTTCATTCATTACTCTAGAACCTAAGATTAATTTAATATTTCTTCCCTCTTTATTTTGTAAATTATTGAAGATGTTCAATAGACGTTTCTTTTCTTCGGGTTGAACATTTTCTTCACCTTCATTCTCTCCAGTAAAGGCTAAGTATGTGGAAGGATAGAATTTTTCATTTGGGTATTTCTTTTTAAAATCTACATATTTTATACCAGTTCTATATTCTTTAATAGAATCAGTTATTGGATATAATCCATCATCTCTATATTCTAAATATCCGTTTGCTTTTAATACTTCTTCAAATAAATCAATACCTACTTTAACTAAATTTGAATATACAAAACATGTTTTTGAACCTTCTTTACCATCAACCATATTATTTATATTCATAAGAGCTTCATGAAATTTTGTAGAAAATATTTTTAATTTAGATTCATGTAATATTAAACCACTAATATTTATTCCTGTTGAACTTTCTCTTAATATTTCATTAATATTTGTAATTTTATTATCAAAAAATTTCTCATTTAATTTTTTCAAATATAATTCTCTTGATGTTTTTAACTGATTTAGTACTGTATTAATACCATCTTTTGAATAAGTACCAACAATAGATTTTTTTTCATTATCTAATACTGGAAAAACAAAATTTGCACTAGCAGTAGATTCTTTATCAAGAGCATCCTTTGAATATTCTTCTAGAGTTTTAAGATAAATTTCTTTTTGAAAATCACTCATATAGCATCTAACTACTTTTGTAAATAGTAATTCTTTTATTTTTTCACCCATTTCAACTCCCTTCGCAAATACTAATGAATCATTTCCTCTAAAATAACTTATATATCCATTTAACATTTTTTTAAGATATTCTTGTGAACCATCTTTTAATGCCATTAAATGATTTCGTTCAACTGTAAATATTTTTTCACGTTCTATTTGATCATTTGTTGGTCTTAAATAATTTATTAATTCAACAATTTCGTCTCCAAAATTTTTCATAGGAGTTGCAGTCATTAAAATAATTTTTAAATTTCTAGAATTTTCTATAATTTTTTTAAGGGCTTTACCTTGATCATTTCCTACAAAATTATGTGCTTCATCAATTATTA
>Ga0214921_10008949_pt1 | contig 12791 bp, 10 predicted proteins | sample LL1505_MetaG_FD_177992 | JGI IMG/M metagenome (GOLD analysis project Ga0214921, IMG submission 177992) | Freshwater microbial communities from Lake Lanier, Atlanta, Georgia, United States - LL-1505 | ecosystem: Environmental > Aquatic > Freshwater > Lake | place: USA: Georgia | collected... | reverse complement strand
TAAAAGGATATACACCAATTTCCTGCTCTCCACTATTTAGTCCTCCTGAACCTACATTTTGCACATTATCTGCAGCACCGAAATTATCATTCAGCTGAATTCCGGCGCGACCCGTGAAGAATAGAGTTGGCAAAAAAGTATGATCCGCACCCAAGGTAAAAGCGACCTGCTGATTATCCCGAAAACTCTGGTCGCTCTGATAGTCAAATAATTGATAGTCCACAGTAAATGTCCCAATTGTTTCAGGCGTGAAGTCCAACCGAAACTGCTGAAAAGCGCCATTGTTCATGTAGTTGGACTGCGAAGCACTGCCGGACTGAATACCTCCTGTAGTAGTACTATAGCTAGAGGGACCGTCAGAATTCACCACCTGATTATTCCAGCGCGTCACCATGGAAAGGCGGTCAGTCACTCGATAGTCGGCCTTGATTGTGCCTAAATTAATAACACTTCCCTGTGTGTTGGTGACAGGCGCTAAGCCAGCGGCAAACTGCTGCGCAATCGGCTGCTCAAAGAAATTGAAATTATCCGCGACCGTAATGCTGAATCGTGGATCAAAGGCGTAGGTGTACTGCCCCGTAAACGTCTGGTTGTACTGAATATCGTAAGACTGATTTAGACTAGGAAAGTAGATGCCTTGGAAATCATATCGTGCTGATAGATCCGCCTGTAATCCCGTGTAGTTGTAACCGAGGGAGGGATTCACACTCGAGTAGGTGCTTGACTGAACATCAGTTGAATTCTGATAAGACTGAGTCAGTGGATTGCTATCATATCCCTCACGAATCGCCACTGTCGCCGTAAATGGTTTTGGTCCCTGCTGACCAGCAGAACCCTGAATCTGACCCAATAAACCCTGAGCCGGGACCACCAAAAAAAGAGCGAAGAGTGTTAAGAAGGAATCGAATCGTATATAGCCCCGCGACATCCACTAAATCTTGTGGTTTGACGGATAAAATCAACTCAAACACACCCCATATAGACTTCCGATCTTGGAAAGGTGTTAACAACCTGTCAAAAACCTGGCTTAAGAATAACTAAACTATTCTAAAGCAACTAGTTCCATCTTTTTTGAATGGAAAGTAGTAAATAGTCGTTGTTGGGTGGGAGCGATGTGACAAAAGACTGAGGTAGGTCAGGCGGCTTTTGCCTTCGTATCACATCTGCCCAAGCTCCCCACTCAGAATTCTCGGCCAACATCTGGCTATGCATTTTCACGTCGCTGCTCGCAGGGGTAAACAGAATACTAAAAATAGGGTTCACCCGATCATGGATCTTGATCAGATCGTCCCGCGTGGCAGGAACCCAAAGAGTTGGCTGGTTCGAATACCATGCCTCTGCCGCTGGAAGATCACTCGCTTGTAGCTCCTTCGGTTCAAACCAAGAGCGCATAAATAGAAAAATCGGGGGGTAGGTTGGGGGATAAGCAAAGGGAGCCGTATCGGTTCGCAGAACACGATTCAAAACTGGCACGCATGAAAGAAACGCAATCAACACCACAAATATTTTGCCCAGCAGCTCAACTTCCAGATTCCATCGCTCCACCAAAACATAAAGCCCAGCGGCTCCATAGACACACGCCAAAGGAAGAATCACCATAAGCATCGGCGAGGCTGAGCCGCTATCCCCTCTGGCCACAAAGGCCGTCGCAATTAACAAAGCCGCACTCCCCGCAAGCCAAAGAAGCTTTCCCTTCGCTGCGGAGGGTCTTCGGAAGCCGTGAAGTGCGCTGAAAAGTGCCAAGGTTCCAGCAATCGCCGCCCCACATAAGGCAGGCCCTTGCGTAATCACAAATGCTGCTCCCCTTCCTGCTGACCCTAAAATTCGTCGCCATACATCGGTTTTTTCCTGATCGAATGTGTAGGTTCTCCAGACCAGATTCCCTGGGTAGTACGCAGAGTCCGCAATCAGGTAGGCCCAGTTTAAACCAATCGGGTTACGCGTCACCCACCAGAGCCAAGCCAACCAGCCAATGAAAAACGCCGTCGGAATGACGAATCCAAGCAGCAGCCAAAATTTTCCCCTTTGAAACAAAATCATGCCCGAGACAACCAAAGCCAAAGCGGGCCAAAGATGAATCATCTGCACGAGGGGGGCTAGGCCTATGGTAAAGCCCGCCAACCCAAACCAAGCACCTCCGCTTGAGTTGTCCGTTTCGGAATCGTCCTCTCCAGCTAGACCACGATAGAAAAAGTACCCAGCCCATGCGTACAGCGCCACCAGGAGGCAACCACTGCCACCCGAAACCGCTTGGTCCCACAAAAGGGTGCTCCCGATGAAAAAAACCGCAGCCAAAATACCAGACCCAAAATCAAATTGTCCGGCTGCCCACAGATAAACCGCCAATATTGCCAGCACCATGCAAAGCAAATTCAACCCAAGCACGATATAGTCCGGGGGGTACACCCGCATCGACTTAATCGAATCGGGTGATACCGACATTGGCATTTTTCCTGAGGCCTCCCCGATGCGAAAAAGCCCCGCCAAAAGGGTTGGGTATAAAGGCGGGGTCAACGTCTCCGGAAACTTACTTACCTCAGGCGCATCATTTCCAAATTGCGCCCTTAATTGCCAAAGCGCCAGAGGACGAATCAACTGCGTGGTCAGACCTTGTCCAGTCGCAATCTGCCGCGCTTGCTGAGCCAAATCCATTGCCTCCTGCGTCTTTAACCCATTGAACTCACTAATCCCAATCCATGAAACGATTCCGACTGTCAGCAAAGCCAAGGCAAGCTGTACAAGAAGCCTCCTAAGCCCCCCTTCCTCTAAGTTATAAACCAGCTCTTGAATCGAAGCCATTACTTGACCTTACCTCTCCTCGTAGATTCAGCCAGCTTGCGGTGCAAGGTACGCCTACTAATCCCTAAGGCCTTGGCCGCCTCGGTAATATTTTCACCAGATTTTTCCAAGGCCGCCTCGATTGCGCCTCGCTCAACATCTTCCAGCCGCGGAGGCTGAACCCCTTTTTTCAAGGGCGCCACCCCTTGTCTCTTCCAAACCGCAGAAGGTAAGTCGTCTGGATGAATCAGGTTTCCTCGTGACAAAACCACTCCGTGCTCCACCGCAGTTCGCAACTCACGGACATTTCCTGGCCAGCCGTACTTCATGAGCAGCCCCATGCTTTCGGATTCAAAAGTGACATCCTCTTTCCCATTTTCCTTTCCATACTCCTGTCGAAATGCCTCCGCCAAGAGCGGAATGTCTTCGGGCCGATCTCGCAAAGGAGGAAGCTGAATTTGCACCACGCGAATTCGGAAATAGAGATCCTCCCGAAACTTTCCCTCCCGCACCAACTGCTCCAAGCTTCGATGAGTCGCCGCTATCAGACGCACATCGACCTCAATCAAACGATTCCCTCCCACACGTTCCAAGCTTCTTTCCCCTAAGACCCTGAGAAGCTTGACCTGAGTGGCTGCATCAATCTCCCCAATCTCGTCTAAAAAGATCGTCCCACCGTTCGCCTGCTCAAATCGCCCCACCCTCCGCTCCGTTGCCCCGGTGAAACTTCCCTTTTCATGCCCGAACAACTCGCTTTCCAGGAGTTGAGGGGACAATGCCGCGCAGTGAACCGCCACAAAAGGCCCCGCCCTTCGAGGGCTTAATCCATGAACCGCCCTCGCAACCAACTCTTTTCCCGTTCCACTTTCACCCTCCAACAAAACACTCGCTTTGGAATCCGCAACTTGCCGCACCCGATCGAGTACTTTCTCCATCGCCCCAGAACGGCCCAAGATCCGATCTAACCCAAAGGAGCGATCGAGCTGCGCACGTAAGCTTTGATTTTCCTGCTCTACCCGAATGGTTTGAACGGCGCGCTTCAACAAAAGCTGCGCCCGATCCAGATCGAGTGGCTTCGTCAAATAATCATACGCCCCCTGCCTCATCGCCTCAACGGCACTTTCCACCGAACCGTACGCCGTCATAACAATGCATGGCGGGGGTGGACTCTGCTTTTGAGCCAGCTGAATGACATCCAATCCGCTTTCACTTCCTATCCTCAAATCGGTCAGCACCACATCCATCGAGTCAGACTTAAGGATATTTTGCGCGCCTGCCACATTCACTGCCAAGTAAACCTCAAATGTATCATCGAGGGCGCGCCGCAACGCCTCTCGCGTGTTTTTTTCATCATCAACCACCAGAAGCTTGGCCTTCATTCGACCCCTGCCACATTTTCCCCACTCAGCGTATTCGTTAATAAATGAACTCTCTTCCGTTCATGAATTGGGATGAGAAGCCTTACCACCGTTCCCTTCCCCTCACGGCTAGTAATTTGAAGAGATCCTCCGTGTTCCCGCGCAATCCGTTGGACAATCATCAAACCTAAACCTGTTCCCCCATGACGAGTTGTGAAAAAGGGAGATCCCAGGTGAGGCAAATCATTTGCCGAAATACCACCCCCGTTGTCCCGGCACTCGAAAACCAACTCATCCCCCTCTTTTTGAATCTGAATTCCAATCAACCCCTGCTCCCCAGCCGCCTGCATCGCATTTCGAACAATATTATAAATCGCCTGCTTCATCTGCTCTCGATCCATCGGCACGGGCGAAAGCACTCGACTCACCTTCTTCTCTAATAAAATACCTCGATCCTGTAGTTCCACCTCCAAAGGCAATAAAGCCTCCTCAAGAACAGCTGAAGGATCCTCCAAGGTCTTGCTCAAAGGCTGAGGCCGGATCGCTCGTAAAAACTGGGTAATCAATCCATCCAACCTGCGAATCTCTTGCTGACACACACGAATCGATTCGTGAACCTTGCCCGCTGTAGCTTCCGGGAATCCCGACACATCTTTTGACATAATCTGTAGGTGAAGATGTAAACTGTTGAGGGGGTTTCCCAGTTCATGCGCCACCCCTGCCGCCAAAAGCGTCAAAGCCTCCACTCGGCCCGCTTCCAGCGCATTCTGCGTTTCCGTTCGCTCCTGAGTTACATCATGGAAGATTGCCACGTACAACGACCCCAAACGACCTGAGCTTTCCAACGGGACCAGGTAATAATTCAAGATTCGATTCTCAGGATAAGTCACTTCAAGGGTTCCTGACGTCGATCGATTCCCGCGTAAAAGCTTTTTCCAGTCCACCCCACGAAGACTTCTCCCCAGCGTCCATCCCCCTAACTCTCCAGATTCAGGCAAGCTCAGCAACCTTCCTGCAGCCTGATTTCGATAGGTGATCTTTCCCTCCTCATCGACCACCGCCACCCCCTCCTGAAGCGTATTAAAGATTGTCTCGAGGAACCCCTTGTCCTCCGCCAACCTCGCAATCTGAGATTGAATCTCCTCCGATCTGACTCGATCCGCCCTTTCTAAAAGACGCTCTAAAAAAGAGGACTTCATTCCTCGTGAACCATCCTTCAAAACCAGCGCTTAAACTTTAACCACAGCCCCATCCCCAGCATCAGGGCGAGCGTCACTCCCATCAAACCAAAGTATCCGTGCGGGTGATCCAATTCAGGCATATGACGAAAGTTCATTCCATACCAAGACCCCACCACCACCGGAGGAATGGTTACGGCCGTTAAAGCTGTCAAAACCTTAATGCCTTCGTTCGCTTCGTGAGCCGAACGATTCGTGTACACATCAAACGCCACCATCATTCGATCATTGCAACCCTGCAAGCGATCATCAACTCGGGCCAAAGCATCTTGAACGTCTCGGAAATAGGGCAACATCAAAGCCCGAATCAATTTTGACTCTCCACGAGCTAGGCGAGATATTACCTCCCGCTGTGGACGCAGAGCCTGACGCAAGCTCGATAGCCTTCGCCGAGCCCGCAAAATTCTCTTGGAAAGATCCTCGCGCCTCTCACCCGATAGCGCCTTCTCCTCCACATCTTCCATGTCTTCAGTTAAAGCCTCCACCACGGGTAGGTAAGAATCGGCAACTTGATCCAAGATCTGATGCGCCAAACGATCTGCACCCCGTGCCTGCTGAGCCGTTCCTTTGACCAAACGTTCCGTCAGAATGGTAATCCCAGGAATCGGCTCGCGGTGATAGGTAACCAAAAACTCTTTCCCCATAAAAAGATTCAGCTCCGAGATCTTAAGAGTTTTTTCCGGTGTGATCGCAACGCTATGCATGATCATAAAGAGATAGTCCTCATAATCTTCGATCTTTGGCAACTCACTTAGGGTCACACAATCCTCGATCGCCAAAGGATGGAATTCAAAAAGCACCTCCAGAATCGATTTTGTCTCCTCCGCTGTCGGATTGGTTAGGTCGATCCATAAAATCAAACCTTTATCCGCCCGAGCAAGACGCAGGGCCTCCATCTCCAAATTGTGGCTCACTGGACGGCCCTCGCTAAAAACGAATGACTCGATCATGATTAGAGTATCACTCGATTCCACCCATTCGTCCAAAGTTTTTCACCCCCAAACAACATGCCTCGATTCTCAATTCAGCCTTTGATACTCTATAAAAATGAAAAAGCCGGTCCTATTACTCATCCGTGACGGGTGGGGAATCAACCCTGCGGGCCGTTCCGGTGCAGAGAAACAAGGGGACGCCACTCTTCTCGCCTCAACCCCCATTCACGATCAGCTTTACCAGAATTACCCAATGTCCCGCCTCCAGGCCAGCGGACTGCAAGTAGGTCTGCCAGAGGGTCAGATGGGAAATTCAGAGGTCGGCCATTTAAACCTAGGGGCAGGCAGAATCGTCTACCAAGAGCTGACCCGTATCAACCTGGCTGTGGCCGATCACTCTTTAGAGAAGAATCCAGTTCTTCATGATTGTCTGCGTCAAGCCAGTGGGAAACGACTGCACTTCTTAGGGCTCGTATCCGATGGGGGCGTTCACTCGCATATCGACCATTTGATCTCTCTTATCCAGATCGCCTCGCAATCCGGCCACCGCGAAATCTTTGTCCATGCCATGACCGATGGACGCGACTGCTCTCCAACCTCAGGCCGGGAATTTATCGCTAAACTTGAAAGTGCCATCGCCAAATGTCCAGGCGCTCGACTCGCCACTCTGATCGGTCGCTACTACGCCATGGATCGGGATCGCCGCTGGGAACGAGTTCAATTAGCACGAGATCTCTTTGTCGATGGCAAGGGAAACCACATCACCTCCGCTGCCAGTGCCATTGCCCAATGCTATGCGGGTGGCAAGACGGATGAATTTCTTCCCCCCTTCTCTCTTTGCGAACCAACCCGTCCCATCATTCAAGAAGGAGATACCCTGTTTTTCTTTAATTTTCGTGCTGATCGCATGCGGCAAATCGTCCGCGCGCTAGCAGACCCAGAGTTTCAAGACTTCCCCTCCCCCCACCGGCCTAAGGTGAAAGTATTTACCATGACCCCGTACGAGGCTGATTTTACACGGTTGGGATTTCAACACCTTTTCACCCCACTCCCCATGAACGACCTTCTCGGTGAAGTAGTCGCATCCCATGGATTGTCCCAAGCTCGCCTTGCCGAGACCGAAAAGTATCCGCACGTCACCTACTTCTTTAATGGTGGAAAAGAAAACCCCTACCAACTGGAAGAGCGGGTCATGGTTCCTTCACCCAAGGTCGCCACTTATGACCTCCAGCCAGAAATGAGTGCACTCGCACTCACCGAACGAGTTGTCGAAAGAATCCATCGTGGGCTCGACGATATGATTATCCTCAATTTCGCTAACCCAGATATGGTGGGCCACACAGGGGTTATCACCGCTGGGATTCGCGCCGTGGAAACGATTGACCGTTGTGTGGGAAAGGTTCTTCAGGCCCTCCAAAAGGCTGGGGGTAAAGCCCTCGTCACAGCAGACCATGGAAACTGCGAGCAGATGCTCGAAAAAGGGGGGACACCTCACACCGCGCACACCACCAATCTTGTCCACTGCATTTACGTCTCAGCGGATTCCCACCATTACACCATGGGCGATGGAATTCTTGCTGACATCGCCCCCACTCTTTTGGAAATGCTAGGAGTTGCTCAACCCCCATCGATGACCGGCCACTCCCTTCTCAGAAAGAAAGAATAAACTTTAATTCTGGCCCGGCACTGCCGTCTCCGTGTGGAGAACTGACCCCCAGACCTTAACTAGCTCACATACATCCACAGTCTTTGCTTCCTCTGAGGGAAACTGCACCACCGCCGAGCCGTACTCCTGATGAGCAGACTCCTTCTGAATTGAGAGAATCGTCCCCTCCACCATCTTGGTATCGTATGCCGAAACCACCTTATCCCCTGGTTCTAAGGGGCTCAAAAATTGCCAAAAGCAGTCGTCCAGCATGCTGTTCGTCTCCTTGAGATTCTTTTGCATGTCCTCCTCTAAGTCGTCCGCCTTGATCGATTTGCTCAGCCCCTCAATCAAGCGCGTTTGCCGATCTAAAATTGCGTACAACCGCCTTTCCGCCTGTTCAATCCTTATTTCATTCGCCGTCATGGCCAGCGCCCGGAACGAATTCGCCTGACTGCCGTCCACAGTTTCTAAATCTTTCTTTTTAGACTTCACGGTTTTGCATCCTTCCTAATAGTATGGGCCATCACAAGTCTTCACCCTCGCACCCCATTGAATTGAATTGAGGACCAGACTGAGCCATCCAACGAAATAGGTTCACCGCACTTTCAAAACGAGCCGAACGAAAACTCCCCATCTGCCCATAACCGTGACTTAAAAAGATTCCCTCAATTCGCGCATTCTGAGCCGTCTGCAAGTCCACCTGGCTATCCCCAATAAAAAGATGTCGCCCAAACCCCGCTCCCAGCTGCTGGAAGGACAACTGCAAAACCCGCGGATCGGGCTTTCGATAAGTCTCCTCTCCGCTCACCACCACTCGAATCCAACTCTGCCAACCTAACTCTCGAACCAAAGAACGTGCCGCATCCCCATGTTTATTCGTACATATTCCTAATTTCCATCCCAACCGAACCAACCGCCGCAACCCCTCCGCCACCCCAGGATAAGGTCGGCTCGTCCCGGGTGGGTTCTTGTCGTACTCCCTGGAGTACTCTTCAGCTAACTCGATGCTCTCGTTTGGACTAATCTTCATCCCAGTCGCCTTCCAAGCACGCTCCAGCAAGGTATAAGGCCCATGACCAATTAGGTTTTGCACCTCATCCCGCGACAAATCTCTTCGTTGATGCCGCGCCAATACTCGATTCAGGGCCGCACGAATTTCATCTAAGGTATCGACTAAAGTCCCATCCAAATCGAAAACTGCAAAACCGCTTAATCTCCTCATCCCATCCCCCTCGAAAGTCGACTACAGCCGACGTAATTCGCGTAGCCCGTAATCTTTTCCAATCTTCTCCGAACTAGCTGGTAACTCCCCCGCATTCAGGATGAGCTTTCCCGGCTCATCCCGAAACTCAAAAACCAGATTCCCGCTCGCGCAACTATCCACCACCTTAGCCAGCTCCGCCAAACTCTTAATCTCCTGCCCGTTCAGCTGAAGCAACACCAAGCCAGACAACTGTTGATACCCTAAGGTAATCGGTGAAGGCAGTACCTGACTTAAGAATACGACCTTCTTTTCTGGATCCGGTCTCTTGTCCTGCTGGAACGTGAAATACTCAACCAGCCGCTGCGGGGCCCGCTCCGACCACTTATCACCCCACTCCTGCAAATACACCCCCGTGAGTTCCTGAAACACAAGCCCACCCACCACTAAGTATTTGGGGGCTTGATCAAACTGAAGCGTGGGGATCGAGACCTCCTCCCGAGCTTTTCGGTCATAGGTTCCTGTCATCTCCATTTCTTTCCCACCCCGCGAAATTCTAAACTTCGCAGGAGAACCCACCGTCGGTCGCGTTCGAATTAGGTTTCCCACAGCCGTGGGCCCGTACAACGGGTCTCGATAGTTCCCATCCTCATCCAACTTAAATCCATCTACGCTGATCAAAATATCCCCCTCTCGTAATCCTGCTCTTCCCGCGGTCCCCCTTGGATTCACTCGGGTCAATAGGAGACCTCCAGACTTCGGCGCCAAAACCTCCTCCCGCAAATTCGGATCGCGCAGAGGACTCCAACTTACCCCTAAGGTAGGGAACCCCTCATATTTTCCATCCGAGGCATCTTTCAAGAAATGCTCAATCATGGGCACAGGAATTGCCGTTCCCTCCTGAGAGTCACGATCATACCCCATCATCATCCCCGCCAACTGACCATCCTTCATCAACGGCAAGGTGTAACTGTCATCCCGCTTGGGCAATGAGACTCGCACCCCGTAGACCAGAAATCCCGCCTCATCCGACGGGTATCGACCCACCCCTGCAGAAAGAATCTCTGCTTGGTTTCGCAACATTTCCCCATTTTTTTCTAACTGCCAAACCTCCGTTTTATCTCCAGCCCGCAACGCCGGTCCCAATAAAACTCCCGAGAAACCCTTGAGAAAGTTTCGATCCACCGGCTGAAGGAGCGCAAGGTTCGCCTCGTAATCGATCGCTTCCACCTCTGCGGCACACTTCTCAGCCGAACCCGGTTTCTCGAGACCGACCTCCGTTCGATTCGCCACCAGAGCCGCTGTTGCGAGAACTTTTCCCCCAGGCAAAACCACCCCCGTTCCATTGAGCCCATAGGGAGACTTTTTCTGCCACGGCCGAAATTGATCATAAGGCTGAATCGATGCCCTCACCCTAACCAAGGATCCCCTCGAATCTTCATCTTCTGCCCAGACCCCACCCGCCATGCAGAGACAACCGCATAGAACCCACGCCCACCTCATCGTGAACCTCCGTCCTTTGGGAACGATCCCTTCGCCAATCGGCGATTTCCTAACTCCGTCCGATTAGGCTGAGTAATTCCATACTGCGTCATAATTCTGGGCATCACCTGATCCACCTCTTTTTTCTTCAAAACCGCTGGCCTCTGATCCCCCTCAAATCGGATCACACTCCGCTCCCCACCTAATTCCAAAGCGGGCAACACATCCGCCAAGGTTCGAATTCTCTTCCCATTGATCTCCCGCACCACCTGACCAGTAAGCCCCGCTAAATATACGTTGGAACGATCCGGCAAAACCGTGGTCAGGATGACAGGCTCCGGCGTCTCTTTGTAGAGCTGATCTTGCCCAAACAAGGTGTACGTTTGCCTTAACCGCAAGTCCGCTCCCGAGACTAACCCCGCCATTAAATTTGCCGTCAGAGGCTGAAAGACCAAACCCCCATAAAGCACATACCGAGGCGGCTCCTCATAAAGATTCTCATACATGGAAAACATTTCAGCGGGTCGCAAAGTAATCTGTTTCTTCTCCAACTTTCGATTTCTCCAAACTTCTAACTCCACCGTATCCCCAGCGAATTTTCGCTCCACGATCTCCTCCAGCTGCACCGGTTGCCCGTCCAACCGGACCGAACCGTCGCTTTCGATGGCATATCCGTCGATCGAAAGCAAAACATCCCCCTTTTCCAAGACTCCATCGGACGAGCCCTCAGCGAAAATATCGGTCACCACTACCCCCAACCCATCGTTCGGGCGATGGTAGTAGCCTCTCATCGCGGGGTTCTCGAGGGCCATCCACCGAATGGCAATGTCCACATAGTGATCATACTTCCCATCCTCGACATCCTTTAAGAACCTTCGAATCACCGGGGTGGGAATCATGTAGCCAACGTTCTGCGCCACATCCCCACGAAAACCTTGAAAGGCCACACCCACTACTTTGTCGTTCTGCATGACTGGCCCACCGCTGTTCCCAGGATTGATCGCCGCATCGATCTGAATCGCCAAATGGGATTCTCGGCCTGAGTGCGTGTAAGAGTTGTAATCGATCCGACTGACAACCCCACGAGTAACCGTCAACCGATCCCCACCAATAGGAAAACCGTAGACGCTAACCACCGATTCCAGCTCAGGAATACCCCCGATGGGCAGATCACTTGTTCCGCTAAAGAATTCCGAGTCATCAACCTCCAGTAACGCCAAATCGCAATCATGCGCCACAAACAGAACTTTTCCCTGATACTTTCTAGGATCTGCCTCACGCTGAACGGTCAAATACCTCGCCCCACTCACCACATGCGCATTGGTTAAGATCCTTTTTCGATCGATGACAAATCCCGCGCCTCGCGCCGAACTCACTGTTCCCGGATTCCAGGGGAGCCGATAGTCCCAGGTTTGCGAAGTCACTTCCACCATCACCACATTTTTTTTTGCCTCTCCCAACTGCCAATCTCCCTTGCCGCAACCGCCCAAGAGTGGCAACAGAAAGATCAAAAGGGACTTCACGTTGGGCCGTTTCATAAGAGAGAATCGTATCACCTCAGGAAAGCGAGTAAACCAGATTGCCTCAGATTTCCACTGTCCTACGATTCAAGAGTGAACCCTTGGTTGATCCTGTGCTTGTCCATCGGCTTAGAAGTTTGCGGCACCGTATGTCTGAAACTATCCCGCGGAATGAGTCGGCCACTTCCCATCCTAGGAGTGATTTTTTTCTACCTATCTGCTTTCGCCCTGATGTCGGTTTCCTTGAAGAGCCTCGAAATTGGAACGGTCTATGCAATCTGGGCCGCCGGAGGAACGGCGCTCATTGCGATCATTGGAATCCTCTTCTTTGGAGAGAGTTTCCCTTGGGGAAAGATTCTAGGGCTCGTTCTTGTGATTGTTGGCGTAATTCTGCTTAAGGTCTCAAACAGCGTAAATTAAATCGTCCCAAAGATTCTGTCCCCGGCATCCCCCAACCCCGGAAGAATATAACCATGAGCATTCAGTTTTCGGTCAATCGCCGCCGTGTACATCGGAACATCGGGATGCGCTTTCTGGAATGCGCGAACCCCCTCGGGAGCAGAAACCAGACACATAAAACGGATCGAACGGGGATGAGCTCCCTTCAAGCGATCCGTGGCCGCAATGGCCGAAT
>Ga0214921_10008946_pt1 | contig 12798 bp, 5 predicted proteins | sample LL1505_MetaG_FD_177992 | JGI IMG/M metagenome (GOLD analysis project Ga0214921, IMG submission 177992) | Freshwater microbial communities from Lake Lanier, Atlanta, Georgia, United States - LL-1505 | ecosystem: Environmental > Aquatic > Freshwater > Lake | place: USA: Georgia | collected 2015-05-28 | reverse complement strand
CTGCCACAACTGCAATAACTGCCGCAACAACTGCCGCAACTACTGCCGCAACAACTGCCGCAACAACTGTCGCAACTGCCGTAACTGCCGCTGCAACTACTATAAGTACAATTATCAAAGAAAAAGTACTTGAACCATTTATTCAACATGTAACAAGTCTTATTACATATTTATTCGCATTAGAACTATTTAAATCTGTATTGGATATTTTTACTAATTTACAAAATAAATTTACTAAAAAAACAACACCATCAGTTTCAGTTAGTCAAGTTGTTGGAGAAGTTAAACCAGATGGTGGAGAAGTTAAACCAGATGGTGGAGAAGTTAAACCAGATGGTGGAGAAGTTAAACCAGATGGTGGAGAAGTTAAATCAGATTCAGTTAGTCAAGTTGTTAGAGAAGTTAAATCAGAATCAGTTAAATCAGATTCAGTTAGTCAAGTTGTTGGAGAAGTTAAACCAGAATCAGTTAATCCAGTTGTTGAATAAGTTAAATCAGATGATGGAGAAGTTAAATCAGTCGTTGAAGAAGTTAAATCAGAATTAGAGAAAAGTTAGTAAAAAATTCTCATAATATTTAAAATTAATTTTATATTTTCTTGATATAAAATTAACTTTATTATATATATTATATTATCACTAATTTGAATTTAATGAAATGGACAGATTTTGATCATAATTTTTGTGAAGGTTTTATTTATGATATGCCAGAATATTATAATGCAATTAGCTCAATTGCGATGGTTATATTTGGTTTTATTGGAATATTTAATTCATTTAATGATTTTGTTATAAAACTAATGTATGGTATATTATTTGCAACTGGAATTGGATCAATATTTTATCATTGGTTTGGATCAATTGGTTGGGCTTTATTTGATGAATTTCCAATGATATTAATAGTTTTTATTAGTAATTTATATTTAAACGAGATATCATTTTATATTAAATCAATTTATAAAACAGTAACTACCATTGATAATATACAGAATGCCATAAAAATTTGTATAAATTGTTTAATAATGGTATTTTTTTTGGTTTCAAATGTAATGTCAACAAGTCGATTATATTTTCCATTATATTTTGCTATATGTTTTGTTAATTTGATTTATCAATTTATAACTTTATCATATCAATTTAGTAAATTAAAATTATGTATTGAAAATAATATTCAGATCATTCCATATGCTAAAAAATATTTGTGTTTCCTTATGCTAAGTGCATTATTTTGGATTTTAACAGAAAATAGTTGTAAATATTTTAAACCTAATTCAGAATCAATATTTAGTATATTATATTTAATTGGTCATCCAATGTGGCATATTACTGTCTCATATAGTTTTTATAATCTTTTACAAATTATCTTATATATTAAACTAAGGCTAGTAGGAAATAATGTTAAAATAAATGAGCATATTGGTAATTTATATATTTATTAAGGTTTTAGGTTATGTTAGTATAGGTTATGTTAGTATAGGTTATGTTAGTATAGGTTATTATAATGATAAATTCATTTATAAGAATGTTATATTTGACATTTTATATAAATTAGAATCAATTACAAGTGCAGGACAATTTTTAATAGTACATTTTAGATTTGGTAATGTTTCTAGTATACCAGAAACATTATCTAATAAATCTTGATTTTCTAAATGGAGAGTTTTTAAATGTTTCATCTGTTCAATACCATTAATTGATTTTAACCATATACCATTTAATACTAAGTTTTCTATTGGTAAAACACTAATAGTTTCCAGATTAAATGGAACCGAATATTGATTCAATATCTTTGTGTCTTTATCAGTCCTTCCTAGTTTATTTATTTCTAAATATTTTAATTCTTTCATTAAAACGATTGAATCTTCTAATATATCATAATGTATTTGTTGATCTTGATGAATAGAATGATACGATAATCCAAAAATAATATCATTAGGAGAATTTGTAATGTATTTATCTGATCCATTTAATCCATTTAATTTATAATCATTCGGCAGCAAATTTATAATTAATTGAGTTCTATTAGTGTTTGCATATAATGTTTTATCATATAAATCAGATCTTCCATTTTGATTATATTTATATCCAACTATCAAAGGTACAATACTTTGTTCATGTTTTGAATTTTGTTTTTGAATATCAAACTTTAAATTACTTAATTCAGTTTCCATTTGTGTTTTTAGAATATTAATATCTTCATATACTTTTTCTATTAATTTAATATGATCTGTAAATTTATTAGTTATATTAAAATTATATTTTGCCAAATGTTTTTTAGTAATTAATAATGTAATTTTTTCGTCTATTAATTTATTTATATTAGAAATTTTTTGTTCCATTTTATTACAAGTATTTGTTTGTGTTTGAAATAATTCACCAATACTTTGACTAAAATCTGCTAACTGTTTTTTTGTAATTAATGATTTTAGTTTATCATTAATTTGTTCAATATCTGTATTGGTTGGTTTGGTTGGTTTGGTTGGTTTGGTCTGATTGCTCTGATTGGTCAAATTAATCCGATTGTTTGGTAACATATCAAAATCATTTTCTAATACTACATTATTAATATCATTATTAATATTGGTTTCTGTATCTGGTTGAGTTGGTGGTGCGTCATCTGCTTCGGTATCTGCATCTGGGTCTACTTCGGTATCTGCATCGATATCGGCCTCTGGTTCTACATCGGGACCTGCTTCTTGAGCTGCATCAATAGTAGGATTATTTTTGGATAGTTCTTTTTTTTTAATAGATTGTTTTTCTCTAATAATATCAGAATCAATAAAATAGTTATCAGAATTTGATGTAATTTTTTGTGTATCAACGATGACATATTTATTTTTTCTGTGTTTATTTTTTTGGATTATTTTTTTTGTAATATCAAAACCACTATTATAGTTATTTTTAAATCTTTCTAATTTTTCGTTTACAAGATCATCTATCATTTTTTGATATTCTTCGAACATTAAATTATTTTTTTTATTAATTACTGATATTACATAATCAAAATTATCTTGTCCAACACATTTCTCTATTTTTTCATTTAAAAAATGTAATCTTTCTGTCAAATTATTAATACTAAAATCATAATTAATATGTTGTTGTGATAATCTTGATTCAATTAGTTCCAATGATTTAAATTTTGCTAATTCTTTTTGATTATTAAAGACAATACTTCCCAAAATAATTAAATTTCTATTATAATATTTTACATCATCTTTAATACTATTAAATAATTCATCTCTCTGAGATGAAATAGTATTTTTAAATTCAGTTAAATTTTTAAATTCAGTTAAATAATTTAATTCTATCTTATTTAGATTTGATTTTAATATTTTAATTTGGTTTTTTAATGAATAATAATTTTTATCAATATATTCCATTTTATGAATTTTATAAAAAATAATAACAAAATTAAAAAACATAATAAATATTGATATACCCAATAATATTACAAGATCCATATAATTATCTGAATAAATATGATAATTTATAAATTCACTACATTTTGATGTATATGATGATAAAAATGCATTTAAAGCAGTACGAGTATCGTTAAAATATGATATATTCATTTATTTAATTAATCCTAATAATAGTTTGGACGAAGATAGAAAAAAGATCAATTTTTTCTATCGTCATCTAATAATAATTAGGTCCAAATTATAATTATACCCTTTTTTATATAACACTTAACGTGTTTAGATGTATTTAATAAAAAAACAAATTTAAAAAAGTAATTTTAAATCTATAGATGAAATATGTAATAATTTCAATGAGTGAAAAAAATACAACTACTAATTCTACAAAAGATTTGAATAATTCCACAAAAGATTTAACTAATTTTTATCAATTTATTGATAAATATAGAATTCAAAAAGTAAGTGGTCAAATAAATAATACAAAGCCTACACATACGTCAATGGGCTCTATATTGGGATCATTTAATATTCCTGATGATAAAAATATACATTTTTTAAAATACTATCAAAAGATGATTAAATCTGGTTCAATACCGAGTATATTAGAATCTCATTTGGACCAAGGACCAATTTTAATAGATTTAGACTTTAAATATATTTTACAATCAGATTCGCCGAATACTCGTATATATACAGATGCAGATATAGAAAACATTCTAAAAATATATAATCAAGTAATTTTGACATATTTGTCAATTAATGAAGATGATATTAATATTTATATTATGGAAAAATCCCAACCAAAGATTATTCAAGTTGATGACATAAATAACAAAACAACCTATAAAGATGGAATACATATTATTTATCCTTTTATTTGTGTAAATAATAAAATACAGTTTTTTTTTAGAGAACTAGTATTAAACAAAATTAATGCCGACAAAACATTAGATCATCTTAATTTTGATAATTCATTAGATGATATTTTTGATAAAGCAGTGATTGAAAGAAATAATTGGTTACTATATGGTTCAGGAAAAGATACCAATCCAAATAATTTATATAAATTAACAAAGATATATGACATAAATTTTGAACAACTTGATATGGACGAGGTTGATTGGTTTAATTTACCAACATTATTATCAATTAGAAAATTTAAATTACCAACTGATCATTCTGAATTTGTTGATGGTATTGATATGGATAAAATTAATACTTTATATGCTGAAATAATCGGTAAAAAAACAAATAATAAACCATTTTGTCTAAATGCTGATATTCGAAAAGCTAAAGTTCTAACATCAATGCTTAGTTCAAAAAGAGCAAAATCATATTCAACATGGATAGAAGTAGGTTTTTGTTTACATAATATAGATGATTCACTTCTAGATGATTGGATAGAATTCAGTCAAAAATCACCAAGTAATTATAAAGAAGGAGAATGTGAAAAATATTGGTTGGGATTTAAATATGAAGGTCTAAGCATTGGTTCCCTTTTTCGATGGGCTAAAGAAGATAATCCTAATGCATACTCCGATTTTTTATTAAATGAATTAGATGATATTATAAAGAGTTCATTAAGTTTAACATCATATTCGGTAGCAAAGGTTTTTTATGAATTGAATAAGTATCAATATGTTTGTACATCAGTATCAAAAAAGAAGTGGTATGAATTTGTTGGTCACAGATGGGAACCAATGGATGAGGCGAATTCTATTATTAAAAAACTTAATACAGAATTAGCAGATTCATATATTAAATTGGCAATTGCATTTAACAATAAAGCATTAGTAAATGCAGATGATGAAAGAAAACGATTATTAAATAACAGTCAAATAGCAAATAAGATAGCAAATAAACTTCGAGAGATGTCATTTAAAAAAAATATTATAGCAGAATTATCAATTTTATATTATGATCCGAAATTTATGGAAAAATTAGATGAAAATAGATATTTGATGGGTTTTACAAATGGTATATATGATTTAAAAAATGGATATTTTAGAAATGGTCGACCAGAAGATTTTATTTCTATGTCAACAAATTGTGATTTTATTAATTATGATAAATCAAATAAATCAATACAAGATGTTTACCACTTTTTCGAACAAATTCAACCTGAACCTGAATTAAGAGAATATTTATTTACCAAATTATCCAGTTTCTTAGAAGGTATACAACGTGATCAAAAATTCGAAATATGGACTGGTACTGGCGCAAATGGAAAAGGTCGTATTTTGAAACTTGTTTTAGATGCATTTGGAAATTATGCTTGTACTATTCCTATTACCCTTTTAACTAAACCAAGAACTGACTCTAATTCTTGTACTCCTGCTTTAGCTATGACAAAAGGAAAAAGATGTTGTGCATTCCAAGAACCTGAAAATGATGATAAAATATATGTAGGACATATGAAAAATATCACTGGTGGTGATAAATTAATGGCAAGATCTCTTTATTCTGATCCTGTTGAATTCTATCCTCAATTTAAAACTATTTTAGCCTGTAATAAATTACCTGATATTCCTTCTGCCGATGGAGGTACTTGGCGTCGTATTCGTGTTGTTCCTTTTGATATGAAATTCGTAGATAAACCAACTGAATCTTTCCATAGAAAAAAAATAGATAATATTGATGATCTAATTACAGAATGGAGATCTGCATTTATGAGTATACTTACCGAAAAATATAAATCATATATTAAAAATGGTATTGATGAACCATCTCAAGTTTTACTTCAAACTAATGAATATCAAAACAATTCAGATGTATTTATGGAATATATTAGAGATAATATATTAGCTACAGATTATAGAGATTATATTACTTTTGATGATTTATGGGAAGACTTCAAAAAATGGTATAAAGAATCTAATCTTCCTGATAACAAAAAACCCGTTAAATCTGATCTTAAAACTGAAATGGAAAATCGACTGGGTAAACTTAAAAATGGTAAAGTCAAAAATGGCCGTTTCGTTGGTTTCAGATTTAAAACTAATCTTGATGAAGATCATGATAATCAAGATTGTTATACAAATACAGATAAGTTATTATCATCTTGTAATAATACATCAGCGATCGACTCAAAAACTAATAGATCTAATTTGATTAATAGTTCAAATCTAAATAGTGAAGAAAATGAAATTAATCAAATTAGATCTATTAAATCTATTAAATCCAATTCAACACAACCACTTGTTAATAAAAATTCTAATAATATTGATGCAAATATTGATTTATTTGAAGATGACAGTATCGATAATATCTTTATTAAAAATGATAAACAAAATGTTAAGTTTAAAAATGATCAATCTGTTTTGAAAAATTAAAAAAATCACTTATTATAGTTATAATTATCTATTGTTATATCTGGTATTTTAACATAACTAGATGTATCAAAATGCAATTCATCTGACTTTCCCTAATACTCATCATTATGTATATGCATATGCTTATGTTTATTATACATTGGCATCTTCATGTTAGGATCAACTAATACTGATTCTGCTGATTCTGAAGTTGTTGTTCGCGTCTGTCATATAGACGTCGAATCATATTGATCAGCATCTGAATATAATAGATATGTATATTATGGAAATTCATGTTAATCATGTTATTTTGCATATTCATCAAATTATTATGTACATTATCATTGTATTGATTATGGTTTAGCGCATGATCAATAATATCAAGAATTTCCATCATTATGACGAATTGAATTTCTTGATTTTGTTGATTTATATTAATTAGAATTTGATTATTAATTTGATTCTGATTATTTTGAATATTATTGCGAATAAATTGAATCATATTTCTCAAGCGTGTAACCATCATTATCCAATTATTCATCAGAAGTAGATCAATATTATTGATTATATTATTCCAATCATTAATCTGATTATTCAGATTTTGATTATGTTGGTTCTGATTATGTTGGTTCTGATTATGTTGGTTCTGAATATATTGGTTCTGATTATATTGGTTCTGATTGTATTGATTCTGATTATGTACAATATAATTATCAATACCATCTGATTCTGAATCTGATTCTGTATCTGATTCAGAATCCAATACAACATTATTTGATTCATTATTGTAGTAATTGTTATAATTGTAATTATTAATATGATGATTGATATAATTGTTATCATCATTAATATAGATGTTATTATAATAGTTGATGTAATTTGCTCCAATATGTCCTCCGGCTGCTCCTCCTGCTGCAACTCCTGCTGCTCCTGCTGCAACTCCTGCTGCTCCTCCTGCTGCAACTCCTGCTGCTCCTGCTGCAACTCCTGCTGCTCCTGCTGCAACTCCTGCTAATTCACCAACAACAACTGGTTGGTTTACTGGATAAATTATAGCATCATTATGTGGATTATGCTGATTATGTGGATTATGCTGATTATGTGGATTATGCTGATTATGTTGAGAATGATATTGCATTCTAAATTCATTACTAAATATATATCGACAAACCGCACATCGATCAATCATCCGAATACAATCTGGACAAAAGCGATGAAAACATTCTGTAAATTCCGAAGCAAACTCTGTTTGACAAATCATACAAGTTTCTTCCTCAGAAAATTCACGAAGAGAATTTTCTTCTAAATCATAATTTTCTTCTGATTTAGAATCTGATTTATCAATATCTTTATGAGAAATATTATTAATATAATCATCCTTTTCATAGTTTTCATCCTTTTGATTTTTTTCATCTGTTTCATCTGTTTTATCTGTTTTATCTGTTTTATCTGTTTCATCTGTTTCATCAGTTTCATCATCTAATGAATTCTGAGAAGACTCAACAAATGGTTCAAGAATTAGTTCAGGATTGGGCCCAGGATCAGGTTCAGGACCATGATTATGTATATGATCAGATTCGGGTTCAGGTTCAGGGCCAGGATTAGGGACAGCTTCAGGACCATTATTAGGTTCTACAATTAGAGCCTCATTATCATTGGGATTAACCACAACGATGATATTTTGATTAAGTAAAATATTATCCATTTCAATTGGTATAAGAGTAATTAAATTAATGGTTAATATGATAATCTTTTTTTCATTTTTTTATTATGGGATAATTATTCTAACATTAATATATAAATTATATAAATGTTTACAATTTCGGACATAATATCATCAATTATAATATATATATTATGTATATTTGTTATTGTTGTTAAATTTAAATTAAGCAAAAATAATAAGAAATTAACGGATTCTGATTCTAATAAAATATCTATTTTTAATCAAATTAAGCAAAATATAATAAAAATTAGACAAAAAATTGGGAGAACACGTCTTGGTATGGTTCTAAAAAATGGATATCCAATAGTTAGATTAATTTCAAATGCTTATGGTTATATGGCTATATCAGAATTAGCATCTTATGTTGAAAATTATGTTGATATATTTTATGTAGCAAATATAACAGATGGTATATATTTAAGATTAAATGGAATAAAAAAACCAATAATGGTATTATATTTAATAGATCCATCAAAAATAAATTTAGCAATTAATTATAACTTAGAAATATTAATTCCCAGCATAGAATGGTATATCTTAGCAAAAAACTATATTAAATCAAATAATTTTAAACCAATAAAAGCTCACATATGGTATGACTCTGGAATGGGTAAAGAAGGTTTTAAATCACATTCAGATATTATAACTTTATACCTATTTCTGAAAGCAAGACCAGATATCAAATTGATTGGATTAGGAACAAAATATAATACAAGTGATACAACATATGCAACATCTCTAACAAAATTAAATCAAAAAAGTCTACCAACAGATCTTGTTATCCAGCATCTAAATTTTGTGAAATTGGTAAAAACTATATCCGATCCTAAATTAATAATTCATACAGCTTGTACATTTGAACTTGATAGAAATTTTGTTGAATCATATTTTGGTTCAAATGGATCAATTAGAGTAGGAACCTTAATTTATCGAAATATTAAATGGTCACAACCTTTATTAGAAATCAAAACAATGTCTGATACTGATTGTTACGGTTATTATTGTGAAAAAACACCACAAAATCAATCTAATAAACAATATAAGATGGGTTTGATTAAAAATTTCCTAAGTTTACAAACTGAACAACTTAATTATCTTAAAATATATGATAAAGAGAATAATTTACAAAAAATAATATTGGGTAGATATGATCCTTTGACATTCAAATTTAATCCCAAATCAAATTTAAAAGTAGGTTCGATTTTAACATTTATTTATAATGATTTATTTGCATATAAATAAGATAAATTATTGTATTATTTGTAATAGTATATTTTGTGTTCTTTGTATACTAGTTAATAATATTTCTTGTTTTTTTGTATATATTACATTGTTTAAAGATGAACATCCACTTAAGAAATAATTACCTATTGATGTTAGATTAATTAGAGGACTTAAATCTATACTTTCTAATTGTGCACAATCATATAAAAATTTATTACGTATTGATGTTAGATTAGTTAGATTTTTTAAATTTATACTTTTTAAATTACTACACTTATATAAGAAATTATCACTAATTGATATTAGATTAATTAGAGGACTTAAATCTATACTTTCTAATTGTTTACACATATATAAAAAATTATAATCAATTGATACTACTTTATTTAGATTTTTTAAATTTATACTTTTTAATCCAATACATCCATTTAAAAAATCATTACTAATTGATGTTAGATTAATTAGAGGACTTAAATCTATACTTTTTAATCCAATACAATTAAATAAAAAATGATTACCAATTGATGTTAGATTAATTAGATGACTCAAATCTATACTTTTTAATCCAATACAATTAAATAAGAAATTATCACTAATTGATACTACTTTAGTTAGATTACTTAAATCTATACTTTTTAAATTATTACACTTATATAAGAAATAATTACCGATTGATACTACTTTAGTTAGATTACTTAAATTTATACTTTCTAATTGTTTACAATCATATAAAAAATTATCACCAATTGATGCTATATTAGATAGAGGACTTAAATTTATACTTTTTAATCCAATACACTCACATAAGAAATTATCACCAATTGATGCTATATTAGATAGAGGACTTAAATTTATACTTTTTAACTCTTTACATCCATTTAAAAAACTATCACCTATTGATGTTATATTAGATAGAGAACTTAAGTCAATGCTTTGTAGCATTTTACAGTTATAAAAAAAAGCATAACCAATCGATTCTATTTTATTTAAAGGACTGAATAAAAATGATTCAAGCTTTTCACAATCAAACAAAAAATGATCACCTATTGATGTTAGTTTAGATAGAGGACTTAAATTTATACTTTTTAACTCTTTACATCCACTTAAAAAATAATGACCAATTGATGTTATATTAGATAAATGACTTAAATCTATACTGACTAATCCAATACATCCACTTAAAAAATTATCACTTATTGATGCTATATTAGATAGAGGACTTAAATCTATACTTATAATAGATTTATTCTTGATGATACTATTTAGATGTCTTAAATTTTCTAGTTGTTTAACAAATTCAAAATTATTTGATTTGTATGTATAATCATCTATCTTTGGATTTAATCTAAAATTTTTTATAAAATAATCAAAAAATTCTTCATTATCTACATCTATTTCTATCCTTCTTCTTGTATCTGAATCATATTGATCTGTAAATGATAATTCTAATAATTTTTTCTTTAATTCAATTTCAGTTTTATCTTCATTTATCATTTCCACTAATAATTCTGAACTCCAATCTATCCAAAAATAATTATATTTACTTATTTTTTCTTCTTTTTTTAACAATAGAGATATTTTGTCATGTTTGTCTACGGTAAATCCTGTATAATTAACTTCTTCTTCATCTTCTTTTATATGATCCATATGGAAATGACCATCAATACAATCAATTATAAATTTTTTAAATTCCTCATGATGTATTTCAATTGTACCTATGCCTTTTGAATCAATATTATTTGTGATTTGTATTATTTTGGTAGATTTTATAGGATCTTCTGATTTATCTGATTTTAAAAGATCATCCCATTTTGTTACTTTTGGTAGAAGATTACATATTAATTGAAAAAAGTTTGTATTTGTTCCATCAAGCGACATACCACTAACTAATTCATAATTATAAGTATCAAATAAGTTTCCTGTTGTTGATTTACATGATTTACTTAATCTAAGATTATGATTTGCTTCAAAAATTATTAGTTTACTCCAAGCATCTCTTGGATTTAATTCTTTATCATATATCTTTACTGGATTTATACTTGATTGAGCTGAAAAATTATTAAAAACTCTATAATATTCAATTAGTTTGTCTATTCCGCCATATTCAGTTAAAATATCTATATCAAACTTTTTTGTTTGAGAATTATAACAGATTAAATTAATTAAATTTCGAGCTGTTACTTCACCACAATCTGGATATGTTACATTTAATAATATGTTTGGACAAAAATGTTTAGCTTGTTCTTGTTTGTATATCTTAAAATCTTCTTTTGTTATCTTAAATATTATTTGTTCAAAACTATTTGGTTTTATATCATAATATTTCAGATCAATTAAATCATATTGTTTATCTTTTGGCAAATATTTATTACAAATCTCAAATATTTCATTAATACCTGTATAATACTGTTGAATACCCTCATCATTATTTAAGACCCACCATAAACAAAATAATATAATATGAAAATCATAAATATCTGTTGTATTCGCAATTGGAATATATTTTTTTATCAATGCAACCTTTTGAAGATAATCATTAAGGGTTTTAGTATGTAATGCAATTAATTCTTTTAGTTTTCCTTTCGCAATTGTATAACTATTTTTATCTAGAGTATATTTATCTAAAATTTGTTTAATATTTTCTTTTGAAACATAATCCGTTCTATGAATAAAAGCCAGAGTTTTATCTTTTGTAAGTTTTAAAAAATCATTATTAGTTTTACAAATATATAAAAGTGCAATATATCTACCAATATCAATTGGTTTGACTTCCATATTTTCATTATTTGGCTGTATTTGTCCAGGTATCTCTTTTAATAATTTTTTATATTTCTCATATTCATTTAATTTAGATGTTTTAGATGATTTAGATGATTTAGATGGTTCAGATGATTCAGATGATTCAGTAGGTACACTAACAGGTTTAGTATTTTCTTGGGCTTTTGATAGAAAAAATTTATTTTTAATATAACCAGATTTGTGCATAATTAATCCATAAATAGGATTCAAATAAGGTTCCATATCTTTATGAGATTCAATATCAGGATTAAATAAATTGATCTTATCAATTTTAGTAATATATGGTAAATCACCACCAATCATATCCATATTAAAATTAT
>Ga0214921_10008945_pt1 | contig 12798 bp, 8 predicted proteins | sample LL1505_MetaG_FD_177992 | JGI IMG/M metagenome (GOLD analysis project Ga0214921, IMG submission 177992) | Freshwater microbial communities from Lake Lanier, Atlanta, Georgia, United States - LL-1505 | ecosystem: Environmental > Aquatic > Freshwater > Lake | place: USA: Georgia | collected 2015-05-28 | reverse complement strand
CTCAGATTCGATATTGATTGAAAAGCCGTGGCGGGGATGACGACGCAGTGCAATGCCCTGGTGTCCAAGGACGGGACGCAGAGCGCCATCGAGCTCCGCGAGTGGCACCGAGAGACCGATAGGTGAACTGTCGCGAACCGAACGATCTGTCGTAAAGAGCACCACGCGGTGGGTCGTCGAGAGAATTTGCGCCAGGAGGCTGCCGCGAAAGCGGGCCCGCGGCGACGGGTCGCCCGGTTGAGCGGGAGCCAAGTGGGCCGGAGGCGACATCGGGGAGGGTATTAAATCGTCGTCCAGGCCGAGGACGCAGGTAACGGCAAAGGGGGCATCGGCCAATCCGTCAATGCCCTGAACCACCACTCCCCCGCGACCAAAGGTCTGTCCGCCACCGAGAGAGGAAGCCAGCGATTCGACAAAGTCGCGGGCCTCGCTAAAGGAAAGTCTGGGGTTAGATGTGACGGCCACGCGACCAAGCCGTTCGAAGATTTTCTCGAGTCCGTTGTCAGTGACATCCGCAACGGCCCCGATAAAGCGATCGGCAATCTCTCGATACCAGATCACCCATTCTGAAAGCGGTCGCACGACGAAAACTTCGTGCTGCGCGTCGAGCAGAAAATCGGTGAGCTCGGCGATGGCCGCCATGGCTTCACGATCTTCGGCCACACCGAGTGGGGCGATCGAGGCCGATGCCGCTCTCGTCTCTTCAAAAACGGATGCCAGGAGCCCGCGATCGGCGAATCGCCGCCACGTTCCGGAGTCGTCGCCCGCATGGAAAATTTCGAGACCGGCTCGACTTTCTCCGTCGAGACCCAGGCTTACTGACTCCAGTGCCTGTTCGCGAAGCCGTTCGCCGTTGGCCTGACTGATGCCCAAGCCCACGAGCAGAGCCGGTTGGCTCAACAGGGCGATGAAATCGTTAACGGTGTAGTGCGAGTCAATCGTGCGCAGAAATCGCTCGAAGGCCTCCAAACGAAAACTGGCTCGCGCCAAACTGGGGTCAGCCACTTCGAATTGCAGTGACTGGCGAGTAGTTCCCTGGTGGCGCCATTCAGCATCAAAGAGGGGGGCAAATTGCGTGGGATCGGTTGTGACGACCCGTACTTGGTGCGGAGCAATATCGAGCTCATCAATCAGCCGAGCAATAACGTCGCGGGCGACCTCCACCTGACGACCGGGGCCGACGGTCCCGTGGAGCTGGATCGCTTCAACGACGTGGTCCTTGTTGACCGACGCATCGCCACAGAGGGCTTGACGGAGAACTCGAGGTTCATCGGCACAGTCGATGACGGTTGCTTCAGGGCAGGCCTCTCGCCAAGCGGTGCGATGGGCCAGTTGAGTGGCTCCCCACGTGGTGACGAGCGACGATTCGTTAGCGAGCGCTGCAAGATCAACTGTGGGCAAGGTGAGGTACACCTGCACCGACGCACTCGCCGATACTCGACGCACTACTGAGGGCAAAAGGGAGCCGTGCGCTAACTCGCGGATTCCAAAAATCACACACTGCGTGGTTACGTTCATCTCCTTGGTCTGCAGCGCTTCCCACGGCGTCCGGAGTCCTTGGGCCCGCAGGGAGGCAACGACCTTGGCCTCGATGCCTTGGTCGACACCCATGAGATAGTCGTCAAATCGATGGGGCCGCCAGAGGAGAACTTCGCGGAGATTACGCGCACGGGTCGCCGCGGAGGTTACGGAAAGTGGGGTCTCGCCACGGTGCGCCAGCATCTGACCGGTCAGCGAAAGTGAGCTCCAGGCCTCGAAGTCGCGTGGGTCGTCGTAGAGGGTGCTGGCTAGAAATGGGTCCACGAGCAGGACGTCCCAGTTGGCGATTGCGCCCCACCGCGTTGCCACGTACTGCTCCAGCCACTGGCCGACTTGGGGGCTGGGCACGACAATGGTTCGCTTCTGAAGCGGGGAGTCCTGTCCGATCGACTCGATCAACTTGTCCGCGAGTGGCCGTAGGCCCTCGCCTTGGAAAAGTGACACGGTGCTCATCGTGCTCAAGGGTATCGGAGCCCTAGGACAGCACCCCGCCTGGGTTGTTCGCTATGAAGCGAAGCTTCCTAACGAAACTTCAAGCAGCCGTCGTCGAAGGTTTCGTCGACAAACTCTTCTCGTTCGGCCCAGAAGTCCATGCTCATCTGCCACGGTGCGTGCTCGCCCGCTTTAGGCATGAGGTGTTGGGCCCGCATGAGATACCCGGGATTGAACTGCTTGGGGTCAACGAATGGTTGGAGGGCCATCGAGGCATCGACGGGTCGTAACTCGGGCACCACGGTGGTGGCACCGACGGCCTTCATGTGCTCGAGCAACTGACACACGTACTGGCTCACCAGGTCGGCCCGCATAGTCCAGCTCAGTCGCAACGCGCCAAAGGTCCAGGCCAAGTTGGGCAGATTGGTGAAGAGCATGCCGCGATAGGTCACCGAGTTGGCAAAGTTCACGTCTTCGCCGGCCACCGAGAAGTTCACGTCACCGAGCACGGAGAGATTAAATCCCGTCGCCGTAATAACGACGTCCGCGGGGATGGTTACGCCGTCGAGCGTTTCGATGCCATCTTCCGTGAAGGTCTTGATCTCATCAGTGACCATGGAGACTTTGCCCTCGGAGATTTTGGCGAAGAGATCACCGTTCAGAATGCGACAGACCCGCTGGTCTTGGGGCAAGTGTCGAGGCGTGAAGTGGCGCTCGACGTCGTAGCCCTCGGGGAGTTGCTTGGCCACCATGCCAATCAGCGTGGACTTAGAGATCTCGGGGTGCAGTTGTTGAATCTGCACCAGTGACTGCATTTCGGCGACCGACTTGCGGCGGACAATTTCGTGGATCCACTCTTCCGGCGTGTCGTACTGACGTAGCTGGTCGGCCAGGGGCTCAACATTGGGGCTCTGAAAGAAAAAGGTCGGTGAACGCTGCAGCACGGTGACGTGGGCACACTCATCGGCAATGTTCGGCACCAGCGTCGCCATGGTGGCGCCGGAACCAATCACGACGACCCGCTTACCGGCCAGATCAATATCGGTCGGCCAGTTCTGCGGGTGGACGACTTGTCCCTTAAATGACGTAAAGCCCGGCCACTCGGGGGTGTAGCCCGCTTCGTGGCGGTAGTAGCCGTGACACATCCAGAGGAACTTCGTTGTCAGCGAAAACTCTTCAGCGCCGTGTCGTCCTCGAACGGTCCAGTGCTCGGCGGTCGGGTCCCAACTGGCGTGCGTGATCTGACGTTCGAAGAAAAATTTGTCGGTGAGCTGAAACTCATCAATGGTTTCGCCGATGTACTGCTGAATCGCCGCGGCGTCGGCGTAGGGGGCGCCCACCCACGGCTTAAAGGAGAAGCCCAACGTGTAGGCCTCGGTGTCGGTGCGCACGCCGGGGTACTTGTGAATCAACCACGTCCCACCGAAGGACTCGTGGGTATCTACAACTGCGAAACGCGGAGCGAGTGGGGAGTGCGCCAGGTGGTAGGCCGCGTTAACGCCGGACAGTCCGGCGCCCACGACGAGCACATCAAGGTCAGTGGGCATGGTGGCAGTAGGGCTCATTACGTATTCACTCTTTCAACCAACACGCTGGGGGGTGCTGAATCTCGTTGCTGTAACGCTAGGGCTTAGGACTCGCTTATTGCCAACCAGCGCTCTTCGGCCTCGTGCAACTCTTGGCGCAGCGCGTTTAAGTCCTTGGTCAATCGGCCGGCCTCTTCGTAGTCCGGCGTCGCGGCAATCTTGTCGACCAGTTTGGCCACTTGGCGTTCGATGCGCTCAACGACCTTGCCGGCCTCTCGCAACAGCTTGTTCTTCGAGGCCGAGTCGGCCGGCGTGGCACTCGTAGTGGCGGCCACCGGCGAGTCGATGACGCCAGCCGCTCTCGCGATCCACGCGTCAATGCCCCCCGGCACGTCGGCGATTGAGCCGTCGAGGTGGACCTCCAAGAGGCGATCAGTGGTCTGGCTGAGAAAGGCTCGGTCGTGCGAGACAACAATCAGGGTGCCCGGCCATTCGGCGAGGAACTCTTCAATCAAACGAATCGTTTCGAGGTCCAAGTCGTTGGTCGGTTCGTCCAAAATTAAAACGTTGGGCCGCTTGGACATCGCGAGCAGGAGTTGTAGTCGACGGCGTTCACCACCGGAGAGTTCAATGGCCTTGGACTGGGGCAACGCGCCGGTAAACCAAAAGCGCTTCATGAGCGCCACGTCGGCCGGCGAGCCGGGGATACCCCGCGGACCGGCGACCAGTTCTTGCACCGTCTTCGTGCCATCAAAGTCATCGCCGTGTTGATCGAAGTAGGCCAGAACGACGGTGGGGCCGTGCTTCATGGTGCCCATCGTGGGCTCAGTCTTCTGAGCTAAAAGATTGACAAAGGTCGACTTGCCGGCGCCGTTGGGACCAACAATCCCGATGCGATCCCCGGGCCCAAGTTCCAACGTGACGTCACGAATGATTTCGCGCTTGCCGTCGTAGGAGAAGTGGACGTTGTGCGCCTTGATAACGGTGTTGCCCAGTCGCGGCATATCGGCGGCCAGGTCCAGCGTGCCACTGCGAGCAGCCGCTTCGGGCGTGGCCTGCAAGAGGCGCTGGGCGGCATCGATACGGGCTTGGGGTTTCGTCGCTCGGGCTTTGACGCCTCGGCGCAACCACGCCAGTTCGCGGCGAGCCAAGTTCTTACGAGTCTGTTCGGCCGAGGCGGCCTGCTCTTCGCGCTCGGCCTGGGTCTCGAGCAACTTGGAGTAACCACCGGCGTGGGTGTAGGTGTGACCGCGATCAATCTCCAACATGCGGGTCGTCACCTGATCGAGCAAGAAGCGGTCGTGACTGACGAGCACAATAGCGCCCTTGAAGGCCTTGATCTGTTGCTCGAGCCACTCGATGGCTCCGAGGTCGAGATGGTTCGTTGGTTCGTCCAAAATCAAAACGTCATCGGGATTGGCAAAGACGCGGGCCAGGGCCACGCGCTTGAGTTGGCCACCCGAGAGGGCGTTGATCTGGGTATCGACGGCTTGCAGCATGCCCAGACGATCGAGGGCGGCGTCAATTTCCCAACCACTACCGAGCGCCTCGCGGACCGTGCCCTCCGGTAGGTGGGGAATCTGTTCTAAGAAACCGACCGTGACGCCTCGACCGCGGGTGATGTTGCCGGTGTCGGGAGCTAGGTCGCCCGCCACGATGCGCAGAAGTGTCGACTTCCCCGCTCCGTTGATACCGACAACGCCAATGCGATCACCGGTCGAAATGGTGAGTCCGAGGTCACGCAGCAGGGTCCGGTCGGAGCCCTCGAATGAGACACGTTGAAGATCAAGAAGAATGGCCAAGAGGCACTAAGGCTACCCATGGCCGGCAATGACGAAGACTTGAGCGAAGGCTCCCGCGATGACGTCGAAGAACTGTCGTCGTGATTGCAGCGAATTAGTCGTTCGCGTCAATTCGATAACTCGTCATGGAGAGCGATCCCATCGTGCAGCCTTGGGCGAAAGTCGATACTGACGCTTTGGTGGCGGAGGCGACACCGGCCACGTAGGCCAAGGGCAAGAAGTGGTCCGGGGTGGGTACCGCTAGGTCGTAGTCGGCGCTCGCTCGTAACTCCCGCAGATTGGCGGGGTCATTGCTCATGAGTCGATGAGCGTCATCATCAAAACGTTGCGCCCAGTCGTAGCCGCGGCCCTCGCCATCCCAGGCCACCTGTCGGAGATTGTGGACGACGTTCCCGCTAGCGAGAATCAAGACGCCCTCACTCATGAGGGGGGCCAACTTGGCGCCCAGATCCATGTGGTATTCGAGTGGTCGAGTGGCGTCAATCGCCAGCTGGACTACCGGCACATCGGCATGGGGGTACATGTGAGCCAAGACCGACCACGTGCCGTGATCAATCCCCCACGATGAATCATCGAGGGCCACCACGTCGGGCTGGACGAGGTCGGCCAATTGTCGAGCGAGCTCGGGAGAGCCAGCGACGGGATAGTCAAAGGAAGAGAGTTCCTGGGGAAAACCAGAGAAGTCGTGAATCACACGGGGGTGTTCCATGGACGTGACGGCCGTCGTCGCTACGTACCAGTGCGCCGAGATCGCCACGATGGCCCGAGGCTTGGGAAAGGAGGCCGCCATCTCGCTCCACGCCGTGGTGAAACGATTTGTTTCCAACGTATTCATCGGACTGCCATGTCCCACGAAGAGTGCTGGGGTCAAGCTCATGGCGTCTCCTCGGTCGTCCCTAGGGCCACCGTACGCCAAACTCGATGGCGCCGGTCCTACCAGCTAATAACGGCCGGGGCCGAGGGCCGTAGCACCACGTTGTATTTCGTCGCAATCGCGCGAATGACGTAGGTCGCAAAGACGTCGCATCCCGCGGGGGTGTAGTGAATGAGATCCAAGCTGCGCACTTGCATGACCCGATTATTGACTTTGGCCGTGGGGCGAACCGAACCGGTGGGAGAAGCAAAGAGATTCCAGGTGTCGATGTAGAACCCGCCAGGGACGCTGGCCATGACACCCTTATAAATGGAGTTCATGGCCTTCATCGCCTGCCGGTAGCCCCCCGTGCTCGAGATGGGCACCCCGACCCACACAATCTGAGCGCCGTAGCGATGAACGATGTTGGCGATCTGTCGGATACGTGTTTGGTACGCCGCCTGCCACGGCAACGTCAACAACGGAGCCGAGCGGCCGTTGGTGTAGATCGACGAGTGATCGTTAGCACCGAGACAGACCACCACTACATCGGGATGCCAGCGGCTCAAGTAGTCCGTGAGGTGAGCGGGCCAGTTATAAAAGGAGTCGTGAACCAGCCCCGTAGAAACAACGCCGCGAGAAATCAGAGCGACGCCCCGTTGGTTGGCGAACTCGCGCGTGAGACCGATGCCCAAGTTGAGGCCGACTGAATCGCCAATGGCCAAAATGGTGCAGTGGTTCGGTTGTGCGGGTGGCGACGGGGGGTCAGTTGGTGCCACCTGAAGCGCAGGTCGCAAGAGGCAACGTGAAGGAGCCGGCGTCGCCGCGTCGACCGAGGAGGAGGGCGCGACCGTGATGGCACTGAGTGTGACAAAAGCGACCGTGATGAAAACTCGCATTACACGTCTCACATCTATCCCCCAGTTAGAAACGTTGTGATCGCGTAAGCAATTTGTTGAGCGGCGCGTTCTTGCCACCCGCCGTCCTTCATTAATCCCGCGTCATTGGTATTACGCATGTTTCCACATTCAATGAGCACTTTGGGGATTTTGGTGAGGTTGAGGCCGGCCAAGTCACTTCGGGACTGGATTCCCCGTGACCCGAGATAGTCGCTCACTGGCAGTACTGCCGTAAACGAATTAACCAAGGTCTCCCCAAATTGACGTGACGCGGCGACAACGGCACTATTGGTCGAACTCAATGCCGGCACCAAGACGGCAAATCCGTGACCCGTACTGGGTCCGCCATCCCCGTGTAGCGAAATGGCCACGTCACCGTGAGCCGTGTTCCCAATCTCCGCGCGGGTGTTGACACACGGTCCGACCGAAGCGTTATTGCCCCGCGTCATTTCAACGGTGGCGCCACTGGCCAGCAATATCGCCCGCACTCGCAGAGCCAGGGTGAAGGTGAAGGTCGCTTCGGCGTACCCGTCATTCGTCGCGGTGCCCGTGGTGTCACAGGCCTTTTGACCTCGGCCGTCCGGAACGAGTTGGTTGATGATGGAGGGATGCATCCAGTTGGCGCCGTTGTGGCCCGGATCGATCACCACGATCTTCCCGTCGAGGGGTCCCGACTGCGTCGGCGACGTGAGTACGGCCGTGGCCATGATGCCGGAGGGAATGGTCGTCGTTGTAAAGAGTGACGTCGAGGTGCTCGAGGACGGAGCAGTGATGCTCGTGGACGTTGATTTATTAGGCGGCGGTGACGTCGAATTACTAGGCATCGATGACGTTTGACTTTGGTGGATGACGTAACCAACTTTGATCAAGAAAATTACGGCCAAGAACGCTAGGGCCGACTTGGAGCGATTCACGGACTCACGGTAGTTCTCTCCGCTCGTCGGTGCTCAGAGTACGATTCGCCAACAATCGGAAGGGGCAACCATGGCTATCCACAATCGCATTACCGAACTCCTGGGAGTCGAAAAACCAATCTTGCAGGCACCCATGGGTTGGATCGCGCGCAGCGCTCTCGCCAGTGCGGTCTCCAACGCCGGTGGCCTCGGCATCATTGAGACCTCCTCGGGTGAACTCGATAACGTCAAGCACGAAATTGAATTGATGCGTGAGCTCACCGACAAGCCCTTCGGCGTCAACATTGCCCAGGCCTTCGTGCGTGACCCCAACATCGTGGAGTTTGTCGTGGCGAACAACGTGAAGTTCGTCACCACGTCGGCCGGTGATCCCACCAAGTACACCTCGGCCCTCAAAGAAGCGGGACTCGTGGTCTTTCATGTCGTTCCCACCTTGAGTGCGGCCCTCAAGGCCGTCGAGGCGGGCGTTGACGGTCTCGTGGTGGAAGGCGGTGAGGGTGGTGGCTTTAAGAATCCCCGGGATGTTTCGACCATGGTGCTCCTTCCACTCGTCTGCTCCCACGTCGACGTTCCGGTGATTGCCGCCGGTGGCATTACCGACGGGGCCTCCATGGCCGCAGCCTTCGCGCTCGGGGCCGAGGGCGTTCAGATGGGCACCCGCATGGTGGCCGCCGCCGAATCGCCGGTTCATGCGAACTGGAAGAACGCCATCGTGGAGGGTGCTGAGACGGACACCGTTTTTCTGAACCGCTTCTCACGCCCCGCACTGCGGGCGCTGCGCACCGAACGGACCACGCGACTCGAACACGAAGACTCGGTCTCCATGATGGAGTTTGGCGCCGTTAAGGACCTCTACTTCGGGGGCGATTTAGAGGCCTCCATCGCCCTCGGGGGACAGGTGATGGGCCGGATCACGGCCGTCGAACCAGTCGCCACCATTTTGGATCGAACCATGCGCGAGTTTGACGACGTGATGCGGTCCCTGCACACCAAGTACGGCGCCTAGGGAATTCTCTCTGGCTTCGCGAAGTATGCGAACATTGTCCGGTACCGAGGGGGCTCCGGATGAATATCGACTCAAATCCACAGAACACCGTGACACTGCCAAGTGGAGCCCGCGCGCACCACGAGCACGCCGCGCAGAACGACGTCATTAAGAAGAACTTCGAGGCGGTCCGTCCGGGCGTCTGGACCTTCGTCGGCAACGGCCTCTCCAATCAGACCTTCATTGAGGGACCCGGCGGCATCATTGCCATCGACTCGGGCGAGTCCATCGAAGAGATGCGCGCCGCCCTGCACGAGCTGCGGATCCACACCCCTCGCCCCATTGCGGCCGTGATCTACACACACTTCCACTACATCGAAGGCACCAAGGCAATTTTGGAAGAGGGCAACCACGTCAACCCTCTCCCTATCTATGGTCACGAAAAGATTGCCTACAACCGGTCTCGCACCGCTTCAGAAATCTCCCCGGCCTACGTCCGCGGGCTCGTTGAACAGTTCGCCATGATGATGCCGCTCGAAGGTCCCGACGCCACAGTCAACATCGGTCTGGGTTTTTACTACCGCAACCCCGCTCACGCGCCGTTCACTCCTGGGCACATCCCCGTAACCCAGACGTTGGCCGATGGTTCAACGACCACGATTGCCGGCCTACGTGTCGAGGCCTACCACGCACCGAGCGATGCCGATGACTCCATGACGCTCTGGTTCCCCGAGCTGGCGACCTGCGTCCACAACCTCGTGTGGCCAACGCTCTTTAACATCTTCGCCATTCGCGGTGAGGAGTACCGCGACCCGCAGATCTTGATTCGAGGCATCGATCAGCTCTTGGGCTTTGAAGCCGAGCACCTCGTCGCCACCCACGGACCGGGCCTGAGCGGTGCGGAAAGTATCAAGACCAAGGTGCAGCGCTACCGCGACTCCCTCCAATTTCTCTGGGACCAAACGGTACGGGGCATTAACAAGGGCTGGAGTACGGACCAACTGGCCACCACCATCAAACTCCCCGAGCTCTACAACGTGGACTACCTCACCTCCGAGCGCTACGGCGTGGCCGAGCACCACGTCCGTCAGATTCACAGTGGCATCCGCGGCTGGTTCGACGGCGACGAGTCAAAACTCTTTCCCGTTGAACCGACCGAACGGTACGGTCGCCTCATCGCCGGATTTGGGGGTCGTGATGCCGTCACGCGCCAAGCCACTGAAGCGCTCGAACAGAACGACCCTCGTTGGGCGACTGAATTAGCGACCTGGTTAGTCCGTAGCGAAGGTGCCACGCAAGAGGACCGCAACTTGCTAGCTACGTGCTTGCGCACCATTGGCGAGCGCACCTCGGCCGCCAACATCCGCAACTGGTGCATTGCGCGAGCCCGTCACCTCGACGGCTCTACTCCCCTCGATCGCCTCTTCGGCCACCGCTTCACCTCCCGAGGCTTGGCCGACATCGAGACACCACTCCTGATTCAAACGATGCGCGTGCTGCTGGACCCGACACTGGTCGACGGCGTGTCCTGTCACATTCGTTTCGTCATCGATGGCGAGACAGTCGGACTTCACGTGCGTAACTGCGTCGCCGCGCTCTCCAATGGCGCGGATGCGACGAACGAATTCGTCACGACACGCGCCCATCTGAACGCCCTCTTTAACAACAAGGCCAAACTGAGCGACCTACTCGCCTCGGGCGACGTCGTTATTCACGGTGACCAGGGTGCCGTTGTCGCGACGTTGGCCGCCTTTGAAATCGACGGACTTCGCAACTAGTGACCGAGCGGGCTATTCCGAAACCGACGCCACCCTTTGGCGGAACGCTCGGGCGAACCATTGCTCAGTCTCAGGGCGTGCCGATGGATGTGACCAAGCCGCCGCAGGGGGCACCGAACATCATCTTGATTCTGCTCGACGACGTCGGATTTGGAACCTGCTCCACCTTCGGCGGTCCGGTGCCCACGCCAACGCTCGATCGCGTGGCGCGTCAAGGACTCTCGTTTAATCAGTTCCACACCACGGCCCTGTGCTCCCCCACACGCGCGGCCATGCTGACTGGTCGCAACCACCACGCCGTCCATATGGGCGGCATTCCCGAGGCGGCCAATGTTTTTCCGGGGTACGACTCCGTCATCCCGAAGGAGGCGGCCACCGTCGCCGAGATTCTTCGACAGAGTGGGTACTCCACATCGGCCTTTGGCAAGTGGCACCTGACACCGCTCTGGGAACAGACTCCCACCGGCCCCTTCGACCGCTGGCCAACCGGCATTGGCTTTGATCACTTTTACGGCATCTTGAATGCCGAGGCCTCCCAGTGGGAGCCGCCGATGTATCGCAACACGACCCCCGTGACACCGTATGTCGGCCGTGATGACTACCACATGACCGAAGATCTCGCCGATAACGCCATTGAGTGGATGCAGATGCAGCGGGCCACCAATCCCGAGCGACCCTTCTTCATGTACTTCGCCACCGGCGCAATGCACTGCCCGCACCACGTGGCCCCCGAGTGGATCGAAAAGTTCAAGGGCCAGTTCGATCAGGGCTGGGACGAACTCCACGAGGAGATCTACCAACGCCAGCTCGACTTGGGGGTTATTCCGCCGGGCACGAAGTTGACGACCCGTCCCGAAGAAGTGCCCTCGTGGTCCGAGTATCCCGAACGCTACAAACCAGTGGCCAGTCGACTCATGGAAGTCTTCGCCGGCTTCTTGGCCCACACCGACGCTCAACTGGGCCGCGTTCTCGACGAAGTGGAAGCACTCGGCATCGACGAGAACACCCTCATTGTGTACATCACGGGTGACAACGGTGCTTCGGCCGAAGGCACCATCCACGGCGCCTGGAGCGCCCCGGCATTCCAAAACGGCATCGCCGAAGATCCCGAGTGGCTCTTAGAGCACATGGATGATTTCGGCTCGGCCCGTTGTGAGAATCACTACAACGTCGGGTGGGCCTGGTCGCTCGACTCGCCCTTCCAGTGGATGAAGCAGGTGGCCTCACACTTTGGTGGCACCCGCAACGCCATGGCGCTGCAGTGGCCGGCCGCCATTAACGAACCGGGCGGACTGCGCCCCCAGTTTCATCACGTGGTCGACATCGCCCCCACGCTCTTAGCGGCCGCTGGCGTGGCCGCCCCGACCCACGTCAACGGTGTCGAGCAGTTGCCGGTTGACGGTGTCGCGATGCAGTACTGCTTCAACGACGCCGACGCCCCCAGCCAACGCGTCACCCAGTACTTCGAGATGTTTGGAAACCGTGCGCTGTATCACGACGGCTGGATTGCCTCGTGCTTCCACGGTCGGGTGCCGTGGGATCGCTTCGGAACACGTGAGTTCGACGGACCAGAAGAACGGTGGGAGCTCTACAACATCAACGAGGACTTCTCCCAAGGTGTCGACTTGGCCGAGAAGTTCCCCGAGAAGTTGGACGAGCTGCGAGCCATGTTCGACGACGAGGCCGTTCGCAACAACGTCTATCCCATGCGCGAACCGGGCAGCCTGCTCGCGGTCGGAGTCTTTCCTCCCACCAATCTCGGGAGCCTGACGAAGATGACCTACACCAAGGCCCACGTCCGAATGCCCGAGCGCTCCGTTATCAATTTGAAGAACTGTTCCTATCGCATCACGGCCGACATTGTGGTCACGGAAGAGTCACACGGCGTAATCGCTTGCCAGGGTGGCAATATGGCGGGCTGGTCGCTCTACCTCGATGACGATCGCCTTCCCGTGTACCACTACAACTGGGTCGGTCACGAGCACTACGTCATTCGTGGCCACCAACCACTCGAGGCGGGACCGCAACGAATCGTGGTGGAGTTCGCCTACGAGGGCGGACTCGGTGGTA
>Ga0214921_10008943_pt1 | contig 12798 bp, 13 predicted proteins | sample LL1505_MetaG_FD_177992 | JGI IMG/M metagenome (GOLD analysis project Ga0214921, IMG submission 177992) | Freshwater microbial communities from Lake Lanier, Atlanta, Georgia, United States - LL-1505 | ecosystem: Environmental > Aquatic > Freshwater > Lake | place: USA: Georgia | collected... | reverse complement strand
CAATCATGACTAAATTAATCGCAGAATTCGCCTCTAAGGAGGTATGAGCCAGTAAGAAATTCGCAAACTCATGCACATCAATATTTTTTGTTTTCGGCTCAAAAACTAAACGAACTGCCGCGTCCTTACTCGACTCATCACGCACGCCATCAAGCATGGCCAAAGTTGACTGCTTCAAGGCATTTTGCTCAGCACTCAAAGCCTTTTTACCCATCTTTATCTTGGGATTCGTTAACTCTTCTATTTCTTGTAAGACTTTTTGCGTGGATGTGCTTGGAGGCAGTTCATTAATGACTAACTTCCACTGACCACGCGCTAATTCTTCAATAGCCCACCTGGCACGGACCTTCATACTCCCCCTGCCAGACTGGTAAATCTCAGCAATTTCACTCGCCGCAGAAATAATTTGTCCACCTCCAGGAAAGTCTGGGCCTGGGATTATTTGTAAAATTTCCTCATGTGTAATCTTGGGATTTTTCATCACCGCAATCGCCGCTGTAGCAACTTCTCGTAAATTATGCGAAGGAATCTCTGTAGCCATCCCAACCGCAATTCCGGACGCACCATTGAGTAAAACAAAAGGCAGCCTAGCAGGTAACATCGCCGGCTCGTCAAAAGAGCCATCATAGTTAGGAATAAAATCGATCGTACCTTGATGAATCTCGTCCATTAATAAACTGGCGATTTTAGTCAGTCTAGCCTCTGTATAACGCATAGCCGCAGCACCATCACCATCGCGTGAGCCAAAATTTCCTTGGCCATCAATCAGTGGATAACGCAGACTAAAGCTTTGCGCTAGGCGCACCAAAGCATCATAAGCAGATTGATCACCATGGGGATGAAACTTACCCAAGACATCACCAACTACCCGAGCACTTTTGACTGGTTTAGCGTCAAAGCGCAAACTCATCTCACTCATCGAATAAAGAATACGGCGTTGAACTGGCTTTTGACCATCGGCTAACTCGGGTAAAGCGCGTCCCTTCACTACGCTAATGGCGTAATCTAGATAGGCTTGCTCAGCATAGGTTGCCAAGGTGAGAGCCTCAGCTGGCTCAGTCGGCTCATCCGGAGGTAAGTCAGAAAATAAATCGTATTCGTTATTCATTAGCGTATCAGTTTCATTAAATATCGGCTTCTACTTCGTTGCCACGTTCTTCTAACCAGACCCGTCTGGCAGAAGATTCCGATTTACCCATGAGCATATCCATCGTCTTAATTGTTTGCTCTAGGGCTATGGGTTTAGTCAAGATCGGCAGTAGCCTGCGTGTATCTGGATTGAGAGTTGTCTCCCATAATTGCTCCGGACTCATTTCTCCTAAACCTTTGAAACGGGATATCTGCCAACTCCCAGTCTTTAAACCTTCCTTAACTAATTTATCCTCAATCGTTTTAAGCTCGGCAATATCCAAGGCATAAATCTTTTGGGCTGGCTTCTTACCCCTAGCTGGCGCATCTACCCGAAATAACGGTGGTCGTGAAACATAAATATGACAGCGATCAATTAACTTCGGAAAATGTTTAAAAAATAATGTCAATAGTAAAACTTGAATATGTGAGCCATCAACATCAGCATCTGATAGGATACATATCTTCCCATACCGTAAATTACTTAGATCCGGTTCATCATTCATGCCATGGGGGTCTACGCCAATAGCTACGGCAATATCGTGCACTTCATTATTTGCAAATAAACGATCGCGCTCGGCTTCCCAAGTATTTAAGACTTTGCCGCGTAGAGGAAGTATCGCTTGATATTCCTTATTGCGCCCCATCTTCGCCGAGCCACCTGCAGAGTCCCCTTCGACCAAAAATATTTCATTAATACGAATATCTTCGCTTTCACAATCTGTCAATTTGCCAGGTAACACTGCGATACCAGAAGACTTTCTTTTTTCAATCTTTTGACCAGCACGTGTTCTGGCTTGCGCTTGCTTGATAACTAAATCGGCTAATTTCTTACCATAATCAACGTGTTGGTTAAGCCATAAATCTAAGCCTGATTTAATAAAACCGGAGACTAGCCGAACCGCATCGCGTGAGTTCAAGCGCTCTTTGATCTGACCTTGAAATTGTGGATCTAATACTTTTGCGGAAAGTACAAATGATGCTCTTGCAAAAACATCTTCAGGCATCAATTTCACACCCTTTGGTAATAAGGCATGCAATTCAATAAAACTTTTAACGGAGTTATATAGACCCTCACGCAAACCACTCTCGTGCGTACCACCAGCAGTAGTCGGTATTAAATTCACATAGCTCTCGCGCACTGGAACACCCTCTTCAGTCCATGCCACAATCCAAGCAGCGCCCTCACCAATCGCAAAATTATCCTCACCAGGGCGCTCGGGATCTGCAAAATGCTCCCCATCAAAAGCCGGAATGCATAGCTCACTGTGACCTAAATGCGTCATCGCCTCATCTAAATACCCCTTTAAGCCATGCTCGTAAAACCAGGATTGAGTATCCCCAGACTTTTCTTGAACTAATGTGACTTTAACCCCAGGTAATAAAACTGCTTTCGATCTTAATAGTCGCTGTAAATCAGCCAAAGGAATGTGTGCTGAATCAAAGTAAGACGCATCTGGCCAAGTGCGCACCACGGTACCACTAGTTTTCGTGCCACTTCGAATTGGCTGAGTTTTGATCTTATCGACTAGAAAACCATGTTCAAAGGCTAGGGTCGAATATTGTTTATCTCGCCAAACTTGCACTTCTAATCTTTTAGACAAGGCGTTCGTGACTGATACACCAACACCATGGAGTCCCCCAGAAAACGCATAAGCACCAGCAGTCCCTTTTTCAAACTTACCACCTGCATGTAACTGCGTAAAAACAATCTCTACAACAGGTTTTTTTTCATCCTGATGCATCCCTACTGGAATACCTCTACCAAAATCTTCAACACTAACACTGCCATCCGTATGCAGTGTCAGAATAATTTCTTGACCATAACCACCTAAAGCCTCATCAGAGGCATTGTCAATGACCTCTTGAATAATGTGTAACGGATTATCGGTGCGGGTATACATCCCAGGGCGTTGCTTAACGGGCTCAAGCCCCTTCAGCACCTTGATGGATAATTCGCTGTATTGATCTTTTTTAATTGCCATGGATAGAGATTGTAGCGAGCCTTTGTGCTAAGTCTAAAAAATTGAAAATAAATTACTGTGAAATAATCAACAGGAACAAATATTAACAACAATTAATTCCTTTTTCAGAAAATTGTTATTAAAAGAATACGAGTAAAAACAACTCATTGATTGATATGACTTTTGTATTTGAGGCGAAGGATTTATAATAAATGACTTTGTCTCCGTAGTTCAATGGATAGAATAAGCCCCTCCTAAGGGCTAGATACTGGTTCGACTCCAGTCGGGGATACCACTTAGTGCGAGTCGGGTTAACACGAAGTGCGAGTCGGGTTTACTCAGCGTTATTGTCAAGTACTAAATTACCGAATTAATGCATTTTAAACGATGAGTTATCCACAGCTAATGTGGATAACTCATCTAAAATTTGCTGAAGAAGCCGTTGCTTTTTGAGAGAAGCTGGCTTGCTCAAATTTTAGGCAAAATAAATAGTCACTGGATCACGCTTACAATATTATTAACAAATCATTGTTTTTCAGTTGAAAACTCCATTGAAAAAAATTTCTAGGTATTTTTTTAACGAAAGTTTTTATGACTCCATTTTTGATTACTACCTCAGCTAGAGCAGCACTTTGTGAAATTATAGAAACGAGTCTGCGACCAGTTCCTAAAAATTGTATGGAGATTCGTTTGGGGGAGATATGTATCGGACATATTCAGCCTGAAATTTTTCGTGAAATACACCGCTGTTTAGAAGATGGTGAAAATGACTGGAATTTTATCCAAGCACATAATTCGTATCTTCAACTTGAATTAAGTAATCCATTTAATGTAAGTCAGGAACTCAAAATACTTGCAGAATGTCTGAGAGTTAAAAATCTCATACATGGTTGGCGTAATGAGGAGTATGCTTTTATTGATGAATTCTCCCACGAAAAATTTCGTTTAGAGCGCAGTGTATTTAGAACCTTCGGAATGCACAGCCGAGCCATTCACGTCAATGGCTTTACTGAGCATCAAACGGTCTGGCTTGCCAAAAGAAGTCCCCACAAGCAAACTGACCCAGGCAAATTAGATAACCTAACTGCTGGTGGGATTGCTGCGGATGAAACGATTCAAATCTGTGCCTTACGGGAACTATGGGAAGAGGCCGGCATACCTCACACCCATTTAAAAAAATTAAATCCGATCAGTTTCATTCGGGTTCGCCGATTGATTCCCCATGAAGGCCTCCATCACGAGACTTTATATACTTTTGATCTGCCCATGTCCGATGAGTTACTACCAATGAATCAAGATGGTGAAGTTAGTGAATTTATCAACATGTCATTTAATGAAGCTGTTGATTTAGTCTTAACTGATGAACTCACTCCAGACGCAGCAGCAGTTACAGCTGATTTTTTATTGCGCATGTCTTCTTAGCATGGCTTGATGCAAAATACCCGCCTCGTCAAAAATATCTCCTATGGCCTCAAATCCAAACTTCGCATAAAAATCAACTACTGATAATTGAGAATGTAAGTAACTTTGTAAAACCCGTTCCTGATCAACTTGATCTAGGAGCATTTGCATCATCATTTTTCCATATCCATGACCACGATATTCAGGCAAAACGGCCATTCGACCAATTCGATAGGTCGGCTGACCATGTAAGTCGAGTAGATACATCCGCGAAGTTGCAACTGGATGGAGATCACGATAGGCAATAGCATGCCAAGAAACTTCGTCAAACTCGTCTAATTCCATATCTTCAGGAACAAACTGCTCCTCTACAAATACTTGATAACGAATTTTAAAAGCGAGTTCTTGAACTTCAGACCAATTATTTAAAAGAACCACTTGCTACTCGATCTCAGTAATATCATTTATTTAACCATTTCTAAACCAATTTTTTCATAACGATCTTTAAAACGAACATCAGTAATGAACTGTAAAAATTCTTGAGAAATCTTTGCTTCTTTTGCGTTACTAAAGATTCCACCAGTAAAGACCGTGAGCATTTGTAAAGGTGGCGGTAATGGTCCTACATATTGCGCACCAGGAACGCCTTTTAACTCACTCGTCATTTGAACACCTATTTCAGCCTCACCATTAGCAACCAATTTAGCAATGTGTCCACCTTGCGGATTTTTGATTTTAGTCTTGAGCTCTTCTTGAATGCCTAACTTTTCTAACACTCCAGAAAAGTAAATGCCACTTGCCCCCGTCGCTGTAAAGCTAATGGATTTCGCTTGTAACAAGGTCGCCTTTAAAGCCTCAGGCGTTGAAATATTGGGTACCACCGAGCCAGTTTTGATAGCTACGCCAATTCCCGATTGGGCAATATTGGTTCGGCCAATTTGTGCAACCTTTCCTTGTTTAATCAAGTCGTCAATTGCCGCTCCCGTTAAAATAATTAAATCAGACGACTCACCAGACTTGACACGATTTAAAATAATATTAGAGGTGTCATAACTAACAATGAGCTTATTACCTGACTTCGTCTCATACGAAGGAATCATTTCATGCAAGAGAGAATACATACCAGTGGATGCTAAAACTTGTATCTCTGCACTGTGGGCTAAGCTAATAGGTATCATGATGTTCAAAATCAAATAAATGCGAAATAAAACTTGCTGATAGTTTTTCATGCTGTCTCCTGAATGATCACCTTGGTGTTTATGTTCCTAAAATTTAGTAACAAACACTTTTTTACTATGGTATCAGCATACTGTACTCTATTTAATTATTGGTGATTTAAAACTGGAATATTAGTACCTATACAAACAACTTCAACCAGAATTTACTAAATCATTCATCTTAGTCGGCTACTGGTGACTTTTTACAATAATGGTCATACAGCAAGGCCATCACCGAGATTGCAATTTCACTCGTTAACGAATAATAAATTTGCTTGCCTTCACGTCGCGTGCCAACTAATTTCTTCTTTCTTAAGATGGTCAATTGTTGAGATAAAGTCGGTTGATGAATATCTAGGCGCCTTTCTAGATCACTCACGCAAACTTCAGCTCGACTAATCTCACACAGTAGCAACATCCGATTGCGATTCGATAATACTTTCATCAAGTCGCATGCTTGATTTGCGGATAACTGGAATGCTTGAAGTGACTTAGCATCAACCAACATATTTATAAACTATTTAATGGAATTTTTAAATATACTTGGCCATTACTCTCAGCCGGTGGAAAGTTTCCAGCACGAATATTAATTTGAATTGCTGGTAGGATTAGTGCGGGCATCTCTAAGCCTTGATCGCGCGCGTGTCGCAGGCTTACAAACTCCTCCTCAGATACTTGATCCTGCAAATGAATATTATGTTTTTTTTGGTTCTCAACAGTGCTTATATGAGAAACTGGCCGGTCATTGGGTGGGTAGTCGTGACACAGGAATAGTTGCGTTTTTAGTGGATATGCCAAAATCTTTTGAACTGATCGGTATAGTTGATGCGCATCTCCACCTGGAAAATCGCACCTAGCTGAACCAACATCGGGCATAAACATCGTATCTCCAACAAAAATTGCATCTCCGACAACATAAGCCATACACGCCGGGGTGTGTCCTGGAACAGCCATCGCTTGTAAAATTAAATTGCCAAAGGGTAATTTCTCCTGATCAGCAATTAAGTAATCAAATTGCGATCCATCCACCGCAAAATCCTCTTCTAAATGAAAGATATTCTTAAAGACTCCTTGAATTTGACTGATATTTTTACCAATTACAATTTGCCCACCAAGATGTTTTTTTAAATAGGGTGCAGCGCTGAAGTGGTCTGCATGTGCGTGCGTTTCTAAAATCCACTCTACTTTTAATTGCTGCACTTTAACAAAATCGATTAACTGATCTGCTAATTGGGTATGCGTTTTGCCAGAGCGGTGATCATAATTCAATACGGAATCGATAATAATTGCAGAACTTCCCAAGCCTTGATACACCAAATAGCTAAATGTAGAAGTCTGCGGATCGAAAAAATGCTGGATGGTTTGCTGCATACTTTTAATTTCTTCATATAAATTAATATATTTAATTATATATTATATTAATATATAATGTTACCCATGGAATTACATCACCTCTTTAGCCCAACTCTTGGATTGATAGTGGGACTACTCATGGGCCTAACCGGGGCCGGAGGCGGTATCTTATCAGTGCCTTTTTTAGTCATCGGCCTTGGTCTAACAATCGTTGAAGCTAGCCCAATAGCCATGGTGACGATCGCAATTTCTGCAAGTCTTGGAGCAATCATTGGTCTTCGAAAGAAAATATTGCGCTACAAAGCTGCACTATTAATGGCCAGTTTTGGCTTAATACTCTCCCCATTAGGAATATGGCTAGCCCACCAGCTTCCAAATCAACCTTTGAGCCTTTTGTTTAGCTTGGTATTAATGATTGTTTCTAGCCGTTTATTTATCCAAGCGCGGAATGATTTATTAGGTAAAACACCTCCTGAAAAAGTCGCGCCCCCCTGCCAACTGGATCAGTCTATCGGAAAATTAATTTGGACAGTTCCTTGCGCTCGTTATCTGATGCTCTCAGGTTCTGTCACAGGATTTTTATCTGGTCTATTAGGTGTTGGTGGAGGATTTATTCTGGTTCCAGCGCTACGTAAGTTCACTGATCTTCCGGTGCAATCCATAGTGGCAACTTCATTGGGTGTTTTAACCATCATCTCAACCGGCAATGCCGTCCTAGCTACGGCCTATGGAACCATGTCTTGGGTGCTAGCAATGCCCTTTATCGGGGGATCTGTTGTTGGACTCATTGGTGGAAAATTACTCGAGACGAAAATCTCAGGGCCTCGTATATTGCAAATATTTGCAATATTTACATTTGGTGTCGCCATGAGTATGTTTTATCAAACTTTTTCTTCTTAAATAGCAGCCCATTTTTGAAAGCTCTACTCTTTAAATTAATCATTTTTTGGAACCTCATATCATGATCATTGATATCGCTTGGCATCAATTTACCCCCGTCGCTTCTTTGATTGGTGGGGTGTTAATAGCACTCTCTGCGATTAGTTTACTTTTTTTCAAGGAAGAATCCTCGGCATTAGTGGGATTTTAGGGTCGATGATGCAGTGGCAGTCCACTCCTCAGGGACACTTGCGCTGGCGCATTTTTTTTATAGCGGGTATTTTGCTCTCCAGTTGGGTTTATAACATCGGCTTTTTGATGCCGATTTTACAAATTGAATCAAACTACAGTACCTTAATTTTTGCTGGATTATTAGTAGGTTTTGGGACACGCATGGGCTCTGGTTGCACAAGTGGCCACGCAGTTTGCGGAATCAGTCGATTATCTATCAGATCACTCATCGCTACTCTGAGCTTTATGCTAAGTGGATTTTTGTGCGCGTATCTTTTCTTTCACGGAATCTAAACTATGCAACTTATTATTGTCTTTGCCTCTGGACTCGTATTTGGACTGGGATTAATTATTTCAGGAATGAGTAATCCTCAAAATGTCATTCAATTTTTAGATATCGCCTCATTATGGAATCCTAGTCTTCTACTGGTCATGCTAGGTGCTATCCCAGTTACTACACTTGGATTTTATTGGATCGAAAAGCATCATAAAACTGCCTTTGGCAGCCACCTTGATCTGCCTGGGAAAACACATATTCATGCAGAACTGATTATCGGCAACATAATTTTTGGAGCAGGTTGGGCTATCGCAGGTTTTTGTCCAGGCCCAGCCTTAGTAGCCTTAGGTGCAGGTTATATGAAAGCCCTGGTATTTGTGATTGCAATGATTCTAGGTATGCTACTTCACGATCAATCTTATCTGAAAGTGAAGCAGTATTTTTTACAACACACAAACTAGCAGGATTGCTACTTTGAACGTGGTGTTTTACCCGTCATATTGACTGCGCGCAAAAAATCAAAATCAACGCCTTGATCAGCTTGGGTCACTGTATCTAAAAATAATTTATGGTAACCACGCTCGGCTTTAGGTGGACTAATTGGCCTTGCCTGCATTCTTTTTGCTAATTCATCTTCAGAAATCAGCAAACTGATTTGACGATTTTTAACACTTAATTGAATTTGGTCACCCTCTTCTACATATGCTAATGGACCACCAATTGCAGATTCCGGAGTAATGTGTAAAACAATTGTTCCAAATGCAGTTCCCGACATCCGCCCATCGGAGATACGAACCATATCTTTGACTCCAGCTCGTGCTAGCTTCTTTGGAATAGGCATGTAACCAGCCTCTGGCATTCCAGGTGCGCCTTTGGGGCCAATCTGTTTGAGGACTAAAATATCGTCCGCGTTTACGTCTAAATCCTCTGAGTCGATTCGATTCACTAAATCTTCTGTATTTTCAAAAACAACAGCCCTACCAATATGCTCCATTAAACGCTCATCAGCAGCTGACTGTTTAATAACTGCTCCGCCAGGAGCTAAATTGCCATACAAAATGGCAATACTACCCCGCGGATAAATGGGCTTAGAAAATGGTCTTACAACGTCTTGAACAAAGCCAGGGCCGGCAGCGTCGATTTCCTCTCCCAAAGTCCTACCTGTAACCGTCATGGCATTGAGTTTTAAGAGTGGTTTTAGTTCACGTAAAAGTGTGGCCATGCCTCCAGCATCATGGAAGTGCTCCATATAGTGCTGGCCAGATGGTTTTAAATCAAGGAGTACGGGCGTCTCATTACCCATCTGATCAAGGGCATTTAAATCAATTTCTAAACCAACTCGTCCGGCAATTGCCGTTAAATGAACGATACCGTTGGTTGAACCACCAATCGCAAGCAAAACACGCATCGCGTTTTCAAAAGCATCCGCTGTTAAGATTTGGTCAATGGTCAGTCGATCATGCGCCATTTGGACAGCGCGTCGACCAGTTTCTTCTGCAACCCGAATACGATCCGCGGTCACTGCCGGCGGTGAAGCACCGCCAGGAACAGTCATTCCTAAAGCCTCTGCAATACAAGCCATCGTACTAGCTGTGCCCATCACAGAGCAAGTACCAACACTAGCGACTAATTGGTTATTAACCTCATTTTTTTGTTCTTCATCAATCTCACCAGCCCGATATTTCGCCCAATAACGCCGACAATCAGTGCAAGCCCCAACCCGCTCACTGCGGTGTGAGCCTGTGAGCATCGAACCTGTAATGAGCTGAATTGCTGGCAGTCCAGCTGAGGCTGCACCCATTAATTGCGCCGGCACAGTCTTATCACAACCACCTATTAATACGACCGCATCCATCGGCTGCGCTCGTAACATCTCCTCAGTATCCATTGACATCAAATTACGCAAGTACATACTAGTAGGGGTAGCAAAACTCTCATGCAAAGAGATTGTAGGAAACTCCATGGGTAAACCACCGGCAAGCATAATGCCTCTTTTTACAGCCTCTATAAGCTGCGGCATATTACCGTGACAGGGATTATATGAACTACCGGTATTAGCTATCCCAATTACTGGCCTCTCGAGAGCTGAATCTGTATAGCCTGCCCCCTTAATAAAGGCCTTTCGTAAAAATAATGAAAAATCCTTATCGCCGTAGATCGGAAGTCCTTGACGTAATCCCGATTGATTCGGATCTAGAGTGTTCCCATGAGTCACATGAGCGGATGAATCTTTTTTTATAGGTTTGGATGTATTTGTCATACTCCAAACTATATCCTATTCTGCATAATGAGCTCCTTCCGAAAGAGCGCTATTATTTTCAAATAACATAGCCTTTACCAGGGTAATCTACTTGGCGCACCGAAACGCAATGTTATGGTGCCCAGCCGCCGGATTACGAGATAAGTTTTTACCTCGTTGGGTAGTCGTTATTTCTGACAAGGGTGAGTCATGTCCACCACCTCGAGTTGCCCTGACTGGACCCGCTTGAGGATTTTCACGTCCATCATTTGAGTTAAATGGGTAAGGTTTATAGGCACTAGAAACCCATTCCCAAGCATTACCAACGAGATCCATAACTCCATATGGACTAGCCCCTTTGGTAGAAATAGTCACGGGGACTGTATCATTAAAACGGGCCGCGTATTGCGCATAAAGGGCAGTAGGTTGCGTGGGTGCTGTATTACCCCAAGGAAACTTACGCTCATCTGTACCTCGCGCAGCCTTTTCCCACTGCGCCTCAGTCGGTAATTTTTTACCAGCCCATAAGCAATAATCACGCGCACCAACCCATGAAACCTCAACTACAGGATGATCTTCAAATCCAATATCCGCATGCCAAAGACGATCTTTGAAATGAATCCTAGCGTCATTATCGTCATCATCAAATAGACGCTCATTATTTGTATTACGAAGGCCAACTACATTTAAAAATTGGGCAAATTGAAAATTTGTAACGGGGTATTGATCTATCGAATAACTAGATAAAAAAATTCGGTGAGCAGGTTTTTCGTCATCAGGCCCATGGTTCGAGCCCATCGTAAACTCACCCGCTGGAATCTGAGCCATTGCTTGAATACCAAATGGCGAGGTTCGTAACTTGTGCTCAGCAATCCCTTGAGCAATGACCCCACTATGTATTTGAAACAGAGTAAATAATAATATGATGAAAATTTGTTTTGGCATTAAATCACCCTAATAAGTTTGACCATAGAAGCCCGAAAAAAAGCTTTGAATCATGAATACTTAATTAGCATTTACTTTTTCAAGAAACTGTTGAATATTTTTTGCTGCTTCACCTAAGGCTTCGTTATACATATGACGCCCAGTATAAGTTGGGTCACCCCAAGTTACATCTTTGCCACCCACTACCCAATGAAGTTCCGTAATCGATGAACTCCTTTGCTGTACTTGTAAAAACAAATTTTCAGCGGCAGAAGGTGTAGTCCAACGATTTAGATCACTTTTATGGTGCAAGATTAATACAGGTAACGAAATCTTTTGCTTTAACTCCGTCTCATTCCGGCTACCGCTTAAGATTACTCCAGAAATCAATTGTTGATGATCAGAAGACTGGTTCAGGAATTCTGCAATACTCAAACTACCGTTACTATGCCCTATTAAAAAAATTGGCTTTGAAGTCATTACTTTATAAAAGTTAATCACCGTTTTTATACGCTCGATATGCACAAGCTCTCTTCTGGCAGCCCATCGTGTATAGGAATCGCCAACATCGCCCTGAAGTGAAAATTGCGAATCCATAAACACAATATCAATTGAGCTATTTGTAGAATTAAATAATTCTGCCAACAACCAGGAAGGTTTTGGATCAATTTTCTTGGTAATACCGAAGCTACCACTACCGCCAGGAATGAAAATCAAAACTACTTTTGAATTAGGTTTTGACCAAAAAACAGTTGGTATTTGTGTTTTTTCTGAGCCATGTTCAAAATTAATCTGATACGTTTGGGCGAAGAGAAAATTGCAAGTCGCAAGCAATACTAGGCCGATGATGATTTTCATATGTTTATTCATTAACAACCACACTTACTGCAGAGTTGTTATAGACAAGAACCTTTCGAGAGAGATTTTTTTCTGACTTTATGCATAGATTATGCACGGAACTGATTGTAATTTCTGCTTATGATAGGATTGGTTTTACTCTAGAGCAAAAGAAAAATGCCATCAAAAAAGGTCTTGGTATGAATTCTTGATAAGATTTCTAAATGCATTACAATAATTACTTATGGTATGTTGTAATTAGTTGATTTGCATCTAAAATCCATTAAAAAACTGCTATAATAATCAATATTCCCTGATAGCTCAGTTGGTAGAGCGACGGACTGTTAA
>Ga0214921_10008942_pt1 | contig 12800 bp, 15 predicted proteins | sample LL1505_MetaG_FD_177992 | JGI IMG/M metagenome (GOLD analysis project Ga0214921, IMG submission 177992) | Freshwater microbial communities from Lake Lanier, Atlanta, Georgia, United States - LL-1505 | ecosystem: Environmental > Aquatic > Freshwater > Lake | place: USA: Georgia | collected... | reverse complement strand
GTGATTGGAATTTGCGCTGGCGGTGTCTTCGGTCCTGTGCTGTGGCCGATGATGGCATATAATGATTTGACGCGTGTGGAGTGTTTATTGAGAGGCAGAGATTCTGCTGATTACAGTTGGTTTTGTGCTGATGATTGAAGTCCATATTTTCAATTGGTGGCATCACTGCAGCGGAAACACCATGCTGTGCGTTGGACCCATTCGGGCCTCGATTCCCACATACGAAACAAAAAGCATGCTGCCCGCGTTCTCATGCCACGCACTCTCGCGAACCTTTACCAGTAAGCAGCGTAGGTGCCTGCCATGCGCATCGCGCTCCACGAGGATGATGGGCTCTGTCGTCCGGCCGTCCATCTCGATTACGTTGTTCGCCACGGATTCAATGGACGGAAGGATGGCGCGCAGTCCAGACCGCGGCTGAAGAAACTGGTGCAGCTCCGTCCGCCATCTGGAAGCGGATACCACCTCGACGGTGGGCCACATGAGCGCAGCGAGGTTTCTCCACAGCATAGGCGAGCGCAGCTGGTCCACGCGCTGGTTGCTGAACGAGACGAGACGCGCCTCCGTGTGGTGTCGGATGGGTTCTACGGACAGCGCGGCGCACAGTGGCCCGAAGGTCGAGGGGTCGAGCTCTCGGTCCAGGATTTGCAAGTACAGTCGCATGTGGACGCGTGAATCAAAGCACAGTATCGAGCCACTCCGCACGCAAAAGAGGTCGCCGATGGCGTAGGTTGACTCGTTTATTTTGTGTATGGTTGGCGGTTTGGGGTTGGGGGTTTTCCCGGTTGTCTCGAGCAACTTCAGTGTGGCTACTCCGTTCCACTCTGACGTCCACCGTCCGATCAAGGCTGCTAGTGCATGGATGTCTGCTTCGGTAATCTCTTTGCTGGACTCTACGCGCGGTATGGTCAGCATGAACTCTTGCTCTAATTGTGCGCACGGCGGGAGTGTCGGTCGCTGCAGCAGCAGTTCGTGCCATACGTGCACGCATGGGTGCAGGTAATTGAGCGGTGAGTTCATTGATTGTTTTAAAATGGAAAGGACACGTGGAGGGCCACCGGCACTGGCATCGACACTGGCACTGACACACCTCTGTGCACCTTTGAGCATCCTTGCACACTGTTGAGCACACCTTTGAGCACACCTTTGAACAAAAAAACAACCCTTCCAAAAAGCAGTTCGCGGCAAACATGGAGATCGTGCGCTTGCGGTGTGAGCAATTGCCTGGAGTGTCTGTATTGGGAGTTGGGACTGGTTCCTCTAAAATTTATCTGGTGCACGCTCATCAGTTCGTGGGGCTTCTGAAGGGGAGAATGGAACGAACTGGGGTGTATCGTGCTTTCAATGCATTTTTGAATAGCGCCGTGGGTGCTGTGCTTAAGGGCAGTGATGGAGGCGAGCTGGCTTCAGCTGTTCGGAATGGCGTTTTGGATCGAGCCATGTATTCTCATTGTTCTCACAAGTATGGCAGTGGTGGTCTGTCTAGGTTTGTGACTTTGGATGGCGCCAAAGAGCTTTTGGAGAAACTTCCAGGTGCCAATGCTGCAGTCAAGTCTAGGCTGAAGGACGTGTTCGACTCTGTTTCAGCGTCTTTCCTCTCGTTTTCCCAGGCCACAGCTGAGCAGTGTGCTAAGGATGATGAAGAAGAGGTGATCGAGGAGATTTTCGACAATAGTGGATTTCATGGAAGCTTTGCCGTGAGCAATTTCGCACGCACTGTACAGCTGAAGGAGTGTCAAGTTCAGGAGCTTAAGCTGCAGCAAATCAAAATAACTCGCGACAAGGCAACCCAAACTGATTTGGTCCTTTCGTCAACTCCTGGTGATATGGTGTCTGCAAATGCATGTACTGCTTTGATACTCGTTCCGTCGGATTTCTCATCAGAGCATCCTGACTTTGAAAAATTGGTTGACAAGCTCTCTTGCAACGTGGGTTGGTGTGATGAGGAGCCCTCCGCCAGCTGTCTTTCCTTGGTTGTGTGCGGACAGGTGGGCTATGTCTATGCTGCGTGGAATCCGCTCTTCCCCGACCTTATCAAGATCGGCGCAACCATGCGCGCCTTTCCCTACATTCGTGTTCAGGAGCTGTCGTCGTGCGCTGGTGTGCCCGAGCCCTTTCAGTTGCTTGCAAGCATACCCACGCCAGACCCCTTCGCCCTCGAGCGCGCCATCCACGCCTTCTACGCGTCGGTCCGGAAGTACGGGCGGAAGAAGGAGTTCTTTCTGCTGGCGCGTGAGGATGTGGTTTACCACTTTCATGTGCGGTCGCTGGAGGCGATGGGTTCGGGCGTGTCTTCGAGTGTGGGAAAGGTCAAGAAGAGGAAGGCAAGTGAGGCTGGAGGCCATGAACGAAAACATACTAAACACTTTGATACTCAAGAAGCAGAAAAAACATTTAAAGACAACCTTATGTCCTTCCTAAAGACACGTGTTCGGGTAAGTGACAAGGCATTCTTGTCAACGAAAAATATCCAAAAATCCTTTGCTGAGTGTGCATCTAGAATGCCAAGCAACCAGCTGTTCAGCAAAACACTTCGAGGCCAGATAAGGATCCTATTTCCAGCAGCAGTTACTGGGCTTTGGAAAGAATCACGTGGCTATTATGGGATAACTTTTGAGCAAATCACAGAATGAGCTTTATTTAAAAGCAATTCTATGGTATCCACGTGATTATTTCCATGTTCCTGGAGTTGCTGCTGGGTGTACGGTGTTTATCTGGCCATTTTGCAGCAGCTTTTTCAAGCATATCAAAGATCTTTATCCAGACTCTTGTCGCACAAGAACAAATTCGACAGGGGATATACCGGAAATAAGCTCAAATAAGGTTATCAGCAATGAGGAGAGCGCTGTGATATGTGCTGCTGTCTGGAAAGACGTAGACGTTGTGCGTTGAACTTTCCAATAAATGTATTCCTGTACAATTCTTCACATGATCCCGACATGATCTTGGATGCATTTGGCAAAATCTACTGCAAAATGGGCTCGTCAACATGTCGTCACCATGTCGTCATCAATGTAGTCATCATGTTGTCATCAACGTCGTCATCATGTCGTCATCATGTTGTCATCAACGTCGTCTAGTGGCAGTTCGTTTAGCGGGGGTGGTGCTGTCTCTAGCAGGTGGTGTGCAGGGTGTGTGCTTTTGTTGGTTGTCTGGTTGGGGTTGGTATGGTTCTTTTTGGAATAATGCTTTCTAGTTTGTCTAGCTTCTCATTGAATTTTCGCATGGATTCCATTAGTCGTGATGGCATCTGTGGTGCGTCTCCTGTTGCTTTAAATACACTATGTTACATTAATATGCTGCCGTTTGTAATCCAGTGCTCAGGTACTTATAATGCCAATGGATTCACCAGCTGGCTTTGTAAACCATAGTCCGAACTGTGCAGCACGGTGCGCTGGCATCGAATGTCGTTTGGGGTCCCTACTAGGCTTGCATAGAAGCGTATGGCATCACGGTCTGACGAGAGCCCGTACGTGATGAACTTGTTGTACTCTACTAACTGCCTGCAAAGGTCTGTATTATTCCGTATGAACTGCATGGGAGAGTCCAGCTTATCTGTGCGTAGGAGCATCCTTATGTCGTTATCTTCTTTCATCCAGAGTGAATTGAAAAGCCCCATCATCGTCAGGTTCTCATCTACAACAGCCTTTGCCACTGAACTGTCCACCCATCGGAAGCACCCGTGCATGTATAGGTTCAGCTCTCGCTTCAGTGTGTATTTCATGGCCATCTTGTCCGTGTATTCTATCCCAGGTGGAAGGAAGTCGTTCTGGGCGTTGGCGTTTAGTGGGTTCAGGTATGCTTCTTTGAGGTCTTTCCATTTTGGGTCCGTGGATCCAGATTTGATTTGCGTCTCCGCCTCTTGCACTATATCGTCTGGGTTGCGTATTCCTTTCCCTTCTTCAGTGTTGGATATGTCTGTTCGCGCAAAGTCCATAGCTTTCAATGTCATGGTTGGTAGCTGAAGCTTGACGTTCGAGCAGTCTAAGTCCCTGTGCCTCAGCTTCTTGGCCTCTAGCACCGATAGGAGCTCAAATGCCTGCAATAATACGTGCTTGAGAATTTGGTTCCTGTGCTCGAAATTCATGCCTGCTTTGGGTGCGCCAGTCGACTCTTTGGGCACAAATCCCCACACACACGCGGCATGGCGGAGGTTTGCCAGATGGGGTGCGTACTCCAGTTGGATTCCTATGCCCAATGTAATGCGTCTGCTTCCTACTGTCAGGTCCTTGATATCCATCAATTCGTTGTCCTTCAGCCCTACAATGTTTGGATGCTGTCCGATGGCCCTCAGTGCCTTGAGCTCCCTGTATGCCTGCTCCTGTCTGATGGCCTTTTTCGCCTCGCTGTATTCCTGGTCTATGATATAGATCTTGATGGCGTTTCCAGAGAACCTGTCGAGCACCACCAGTCCGTCGTCGCCTTCTCCCACTTTCTGGTATTGTGGAGGGGTTGCCAGTGAGGCAAGTAGATGGGACATGTTCTCTATGCGTGCTTCTAGAGTTTTCAGGGTGCTGTACAGAGACGGGATTTGCAGTTTTGATTTACTTTCCATTGGTTGAAGTCAAGTTGTGTTGTATATACGTTTGTTGTGTATGGGGTTGTTTATGGGATGGGTGGGTTTATTTTGTATTCTGTGTGACACTCTCAATATCTCACCCGCTATACACATCCATGGGATGGTTTTCATTATATAAAGACCAACTTTCTTGGAAATAATGGCAGATAAGAAGGTCTGGTATGTCGATGCCACGAAATTCAGTGCACTCACACGGAGTGATGTGTATGCTAAATGGGATAGGGAATCTTTACTGGGCTTTGATTATAAATTACCCAAAAAAGTAACCGACAGTGAATGGAGCGCTTTACGCACCCTGTTGCAACAACAGGCGCCTGAAGGTTGTACAATTGACAGAGTTGTTGCTAACGTTCGTTCTCCTCATAATAAGATAACATATATTGGCGAGGACAATCTGTTTCAGGTTCTTGAATGTGCAGAACACTACAACGCTATTTTTGATTGGGGTGATACTTATGTGCCAGGCGTGTATAGGATATTAATTGTATTTGTGTCTTGCCGTGATGTTAGGAGCCAATTTTACGCACTCGAAAAGAGACTAGATAAGTTTCTCTGATCTTATCAAGCGAGCCATGAGATCTCACATCCGTCTTTTACTCAGTCAACCAGGCGAAGACATGCCTCCCTACGAAGCTCCTTCCACACCAACGCCTTGGCGCGTATCTCGTCGGCCTCGCGCTTCCCGTCGACGTCGTCGATGTCGTAGCCGCGGACAAAGTGGGCCTTGTAGCCCGAGTGGTGGGGGTTGAGGCCCAGGCGCTCGCAGATCTGGGTGCGGGTCTGGCGCTCGCGGGGCGGGGGCGGGTTGGGGTGCTCGTCGTTGGTGTCGTGGTCCGGGTGGAGGACGCGAAGCAGCACGAGGACGTCGAAGGGCGCGTGGCGCAGGGCGTGGAGTAGGATGGCGGGACGGGTGCGGGGTTGGTCGGTGAAGTGGAGGAAGCCTGTGTTTTTGAGTGCCGTTGGCTTGTCGTGAAGATACGGGCTGGTGTCGTTGGGTTGGATTAAATCGTCAATGTCATAGTGTTCGATGTAGTCGTCTGTTGGAATCTCCGATCGAAACAAACATTCCCTGCGAGGCGGGTGCAGGGCGTTGTCGACGTCGTGGTTGGGGAGCCATATGCCGGCGTAGTAGAGTTCGGTGACCGAGGCTGAGCGTAGAAACGACACGCAAATAGGTGGGCGATTGAGGGCTGGCAGAGTGGGGTTGGGCGGGATTGGCTGTTTGCCGCGCAGGCGCTGAACTTTGCATCGGAGCGCTTGTATGGCGGCGCGATGCTGCCGTTCGAGTTCGTCGATGCTAGACAGGATGGTGTCGATGTCTTCGTCCGGTGGCGCGGTGTGTTGGTCAGTGTTGTTGCGTCGTTTTTTTGGTTTGGAATCGACTGGTTCCAATTCAAGCAGCGTGCCGTCAAACAGTACAATGCGCTTTGTTCCACCCGGCTTTTCAATCCACGCGCTTTGGATTTTGCCTTCGATCACCAGCTTTCGGAGCGATTCGACCAACGGCGTTGATCGCAGGCGCTTTTGGAAGCGGAGCTGCATGACTGTGCATTGGTGGTCGGTGGTCTGTCTTATGGGTTGGCATTCGCTTGGCGGTTGGGAAATTTCATGAAAGTCTGCTGCGCATAGTAAAGGCGAGCCATTGTCGATGGCAATGCGCCAAAGGACGCGCGCGTTGTCGGACATTGGGTTTCTGTATTCTCTGTTTTTTTATTGTGTTTTTTTACTGTGGATATTAAAAATGTTATATTTTCTTTCTATGCAATGCTGTTCTGCTGCGCTTGCGTGTTTTCCTGTGATGACTGTGCATATAGTATTTAAATGTAGCGATTTTATGCCCGATGATATCTTCCTTGAATAGGATGTTGGCTAAGATGGACACATTCGTAGCTGGAGAACGTTTCTTGGGGACTGAGGTGGACACTATGGCGTTGGACACTGTAAATGAGTGGGATATGTCATATGTGTCTTTGCAAATGCCTAATTCTGATCTTTCGTTTGCATATGAGCTAAATAAGAGTATGGAATTCCATAATTACAAGATAATGTGCGTGGATGGGCCTTATCCTATTGATCGCTTCTTTGCAATGTTGTTGTTTGATAGTATTAGGACAAAGGAAACCGGTGGCATGGTGTTCGACGGTCCGCCAGATCAATTTGATATGTCCAAGGATGTTCTTATTGAGGAATTAAAAGCTTTGATAGACATATCGTTCATTAGTCACACCGTGACGATCAGATGGTGCGAATTAGTGAGATGCGCGAAGGTTGCCCATAAGTATTGGTTCTGGAAGCCACTTCGGTTATTTCTATGGGGAAGTATACACGCCGGGATTTCACGTGATATAGCTGACATTCGGCAAGGATTGGATTCTGCTGAAGCTGCTCTTTCAGTGGAGCATCGGACGGAGTTGGCTAAAGTTGAGCCTAGTGTGAATCTCCCGAGGAAATATGAATTTTCGTTAGAACCGGTTACTGGCGTCACGCGTGGTCATTTTTATGGGGAATACCAAGAATGGCGTCATGTGCTGGTGGTGGGTGTTGAAGAGGTTACACCTGGAACAAGTGGTAATGTGTACGTGTTGACCTGGCCTGATCGGTCCTTGCGCAATGTCCCGATAAATAAGCTACGTGCTGTTCTTGGTTTTGATGATGTCAAGGCGAGGGTGGGATACCCTGTGTTTGATCGCATAGAACCAGGAGTGCATTTGGCAAGAGCAGACGACGGACCATTGCATGGGCGCGTAGGAACATTCTGTACGTATCATGATTCAAATACAATGGGGCGAACTAATGCAGTCTTGGTGAACGACTATACTCTTGCCTTTATTTTGGGATTTTCAAATGGTGTTAGTGGCGCATATGTCTTGCTCAGATCGAGGGTCGAGCATGTAGCTTTAGATGAATTGTGCACCATAGTGGAAGGACAAGGTGGAACAGACGACGATGCACGTAGGCGGGCTGATGTTATCGTGAATGCAAAGACTCCTCCCATGAATGCTTCTTTTAGTGACAGAAGTTGTGAGAGTATTGGTGAGTTGGTGATTGGAAAGTATTATCAGTGTCCGTCAGCTGCGTTGTATGGCAGGACCATAGCCGACCACCGTCGGTCTTTGAGGACTGCTGTGCTTTATCTTGGTGTTGCATCTGATACTGAGGTTTTCATATATGGCAATAAGCGCGAAGCGCGGGTTGAATTCAAGTATCTGCATTTTCAGAATGTGGAGGAAGGGGATTCCGAGGATGAACAGAGGATCTGGCCTGCTTTGGATCCTCGCGAGTTGCATCGTAATACAGATTAATGTGGTTATTATAGAAACAAGTGCGTGGTATAGGATGCTCGGGTGCTGGAGGGCGTGCTTAAGTTTGCACTGTATTTTAAATTAATGAAGCAGCCTAGTATTCTATTGGGTCCTATGAACCGACCGCGGCTCCTCCGTCTGCATCAGCACCACCGCGCTGAGGTCTGTGAAGCCGTCATTGTCGGCGACCTTCCGACGCCTGCGTCTTTTCCGATGAACGCTGCCCGCGGCGCAAATGAATGCGATGACTGTGCCCAGCACTATGCCTACTGTCAGGCCAGTGTATAATGAATTGGCCGATGCTGCTTCGGAAGCCTTCTGTGGCGCCACGCCCTGTATCGAGGCAGACAGTAGTGTTATAGGCAACCCAGAAGCTCGCGCGACAGCGTCTCTGTCCATGGCGTCTATTTGCTGTGGGCTTATGACGCCGCGGATCCGTAGGTCCACCGTGATGGTGAAGCTCGTGCGTCTCCTGTGTGCCCCGAGCACTTCCACTGCTGTGCTGGGCAGTCCGAGCCCTGATGCCACGGCCGCTCCCAGTACCGACAGCATTGCGCGGGTGAATGCGGATGCCGGAAGTTCGCTGGCGAGGGTCAGCGTGACGAGTGTCCCGCACACAGAGTCGTGTGTAGCATCGCACGGGCTCAGTTCGAAGGCGCAGCTACTGCAGCGTGAGCACACCCTGTCGGAACTGATTTCTGGGCCACAGTCGCTGGTGGCATAGCTGACGCCTGGAACACAAGCGCTGCACGGCCGACATGCGGTGTCGCGATCCCCTTCACATGCGCTGTATTCGAACTGAGTCTCCGTGCATACGGTGCAATTAGCGCATATGGCGTCGTGTGTGGCGTTGCACTGTCGTGTTGAAAATTGCTCTCCGACTTCACACTGTGTGCATGGCTGGCAGGGTGAGGCGTCTGATGGGCGAAATGTGCCGGGGTCACAGGGTGTGGTGGATATTGAAGTAGTGCACGCACATATGAGGAGTATTATTAGTTTGATGTGCATGTTTGCATTTGGGGAGTCGGTTGTCTTTTAATGGCGTCGCTCGATTTGAGCGTGGTCGGTGAACACCGCAGTTTAATACACGGCATTCGTCTGGTCGTAAAATTCAAGCCAGTCGTTGCTCTCCTCAAACCTTTCTTCGATTTGCGTTGGTTCGTGTGGTGATTGCATAAGTGCTATTTGCTCCGGTTGTGTAGATGGAATTGAAGTGTCGCGACTCAGCCCTCCAGCCTTCGACGACCAGCTCCAATGCACTGCGTTAGACGCACCAATCTTCGCCCAGCAGATGCGCTTGTATATCGAGAACTCGTACAGCGAGCCGCGCGGGGCCGTCACGATGGGAGGGTCGTTCTTGTATTGGATTGCTTTAATGCCCACAGACGCAAGGGCTTCCTTCACCTGAGAGATGCACAGCCTCGTGGATGTTTTGAGCAGCGTGAAGTGCATGGTGTCGTCTTCCACGCAGCCCTCCGCGCATGTTAGCCTTAGCACTTGCTGAATCGCTGCTATGTCCAGCATTTCGCCGCGGTGTGCGAACATGAAGCGTGTGCGTGGGTGCATGGTTTTTTCTGATTTTTTTAATGAGATCATCCTTATTTTTTAAGAGGATCACCCGGAGGCCTGAAAGCACTTGTCATTGTGGTGATAAAAAAAATGCAACACCGTCTCCTAAGCAAAGCGCTCGCTGCTCAGGAATGGGGCTGGTATGAGGGGCTGCGCCTAATCGATCGCGGTCATGACGAGGTTTTGCGCGAGCTGTTGCTGTACATGAATTCGAGGAAGCGTAAGTGGAGTGTCAGTCCGGTATATCGCTTGCAGATGGCCGATCGACGGACTGGGTGTCTGGAGAATACTGTCAAAGTGTGTAGATTGGCGCCAGATCGTGGAACCAAACCATTTGGTTACAATGTATGGTGGCTTTCTCGAGCTGATCGATTTGAATCCGTTGTTATGGAGCCGGATTGTTTGTGTGCAGTGAGGGTGTATTTCAAATCGTCTGACGTTCTTCAGCTTGTTCAGTACATTCAGATTGAATACATGGCGGAAGAAGGATGTACTGGGTTCTATTATATTACCGTGCATGACTGGATTGTGCGCTGCTCGGAGCCATGCGAGTGTGTCGCTTTGCTGGATGCCATCGACCCGTTTGCCTTGTATGATGACTTTGTGTTCAGAATCCGTAAGTACTATTACTTTCGACATCTCGAGGCCCTCTTGTGCCACAACGACCCTCCGCGTCGCGCCTACATTCAAAGCAAAATGGATGAGTTGGAGCGTGGGTGTGGTGGGTATGAGCATTGGGTTTGAGTGCAGAGATACAATTGTATTTGAAAATCAAATTGTCGTGGACACCCCTTTCAGAGTCTAGCTGCAGGCGCAGTGCCTCCGTTGGTGTTTGCGCTTGTGCTCCAGCACTTTCGCTTCTTGCTCCTGTATGGCGGTTAAATCTGTATCCTCTGTCTGTGTGTTGGGTTCAAGCTTGGTTAACTTGTTCTCCGTCGGCGTCGTCATTATCTCCTTGTCTTCAGAATGTGCCTCTATGCAGTTCTTTTCAGTAGGTCCTTGTTTGGGTGATGTACTGCCGTTCTCATCGTTGTAGCCATCCATTTTTGGTGTGTATTCCTTTTTTCTTCTTTTTTCGTGTAAGCTACCCTACGAATTTTGTGTGTTTTTGGATGAGTCAGGACACAGGCATGGGAATAGTTTATTCGCTGCGGCTAACGCCACTTAATTGTGTTCCAACAGCACGGAGAGGCGTGGGTATACATCAAGCAGTTCCTTGTTTTCCTTCCATGCTTGCTTGCATAAAGCCTGCAATTTGTGATATACCTCGTCGTTGAGGTAGCCCCTGGCTTCGTCGCGCACCATCTTGAATACGAGCCCCATGGCACTCCGTTTCTCTTCGGGAACAGTGGTCGTCACTCCATACTCGGTTCTGGCAAATATCTGGCCGTAAATCTTAAGAGCCACAAAAAGGAGGGGAATGTCGGTTTCGGGGTTGAGGACGACAGTCTTCTTTTCCAGTGTTCCGTGGAATCCGTCGTATTCATATCCGAGCTTTCCGTCTGCGACAATCCTGTCAGCTGTGTTGTGGAGCCTGTGTATGATGGTCTCAAACACTGTGCATTTGAGTTTGGGATCGGTCACACAAACAGCACTGCCATTGGAGTCCCTCAGACGCATCTTGATATCAGGTGTGCGTGCGTCTGTGTTACTTATATACACACCGCTTGCTATCGTGTTCACGATACAGTGGATTCAACCCATTCATTCAAACTCGGGCACCCGCTGAAACGTCAGCCGGACGCTGTGGCAGCAGGTGATGCGCGTGTCAGATTTGCTGTAAACGGATTGTCGTTCCTCACACACCACAGCTGACTTTGTGCTTCTTCCAGTCGTTCTTTTGGCACTCCTTGCAACAGTAGTACGCCAGCTGACATTTGCTACAGCGCTCGAGCTTCTTGCTGGAGTGGGTCTGCCATACTCCACATGCCGCGCACTGGCGTTCGGCGAGCTGGTCGTCGACGATGCGGATGGTCATGAGTCCGACTGGGTCGGGTATCTTTCCAGACGCCCTGTCGTCCATGCGCTTGTTGAGCCGTAGGGCGAAGGCGTGGGCCTACAGTCGTGGGGGGTATTAGCATTTAGAGTGTTCAAATCACAGCACACCATACCTTGTCCCATTCGTTTGTCGGGATGAGCTCTTTCTCGTGCTCCAGCATGGCTTTAGACCCGTGTCTCAGTATCATGGGGAGCACCAGCTTTTTGTTCATGTCCTTGTAGACGGCAGGGATGCTCATGAGAGGCGTCTTCGTGAGCTTGTCTACTTCTTTCTCGCTCATGACAGCGAATTCCCCGTCGCCCTTGATCTGAACCAGTCCGAGATGAAACATCCCCGTCAGCAGCAGATTGAGGCGCAGGAAATTGACCAGCTCCAATGGGTGGTGCGGTTCCCAGCCTGTGGCCATGGATGTGAGACCGAAGAAAAGGATCGGGTTGTTCTTGCCCATCAGTGCGCAGAGCGCCATGCCTCCAAGGCAATGCGAAATCAGACGCCGAACGACCACGGGCACTTTGTGCAGGTCGGGCACTGGAGAGAATACCCTGATTGTGGTGTGCATTTTGGCTTCGTCGTTGAGCATGGCCGTGAGCGACGAATGGGAGCATTGGAGGAGGATCGAGCGGTAGAGGGCATACGCTCTTTCGAATAGCTCGGTCCGGCGGCTGGCATCTGCCTTGTGGAGTGCAGAGCCACGGAGGGTGTGTGCGACAATTTCGGCGTTGTGAATTTCATGAACCGGGGGTTCAGGGAGCTCCAGCAGCTGCAAGTACATGTTCTCGACTTCCTTGTTCCATGTTATGCAGGGAGTAAAGAGCCCAGTGGAGCCAGGAGGTGCAATTACTAGCACAGGCAGTTTGGATTTCTCGCTTATCATGAAGTCATACTTGCGTCCAAGTTCGTCGAAAATGTGCTCTGCCTTGCGGATTTCCTCTGCGACTTCGTGTCTCGTGCTCATGATTTCTATTTTTGATTAGCGCCGTTACGTATTCTACAGTCGACATAATAAAAAAACCCACAGAGAAACGGTTGAACTATCCGTTACTAATAAATGTTTTTGTTTTTCTGTATTTTTTTTTCTTTTTTCGGTTTTCCGGAAACCAACAGCCAAAATGTCCAAACGCGTCTGCCTTCCTCCGCCCAATGTGTCTGCTGCGAGCTTCGATCTGCGTGTCCTTCCGCTGTACCCATTCTCTGGAACTGAGATGCCTGTTTGTGTGGAAATTGAAGCCAATGTGTCTTCGCAGACCAAGGAATACGAAATTACGCTGATTGTCCTTGCTGACGTGAGCGGTTCCATGCTGGACGGCAACAAGCTGCGTAATATGCGCGAGGGCATCATACGGCTGGGAGA
>Ga0214921_10008941_pt1 | contig 12800 bp, 18 predicted proteins | sample LL1505_MetaG_FD_177992 | JGI IMG/M metagenome (GOLD analysis project Ga0214921, IMG submission 177992) | Freshwater microbial communities from Lake Lanier, Atlanta, Georgia, United States - LL-1505 | ecosystem: Environmental > Aquatic > Freshwater > Lake | place: USA: Georgia | collected... | reverse complement strand
TATAGGTAGTTCCGCCAACAAATCCGCCGCCAAAAATAGAAACTGTTGTCTTCTTAGTCATGCTAAAATGATGAAAAAAAAGACAACAGTTGTATAATTTTTATTGTTAGATTCAACCTTCTCTTCTGAGAGCTTCTAAGAGAGTAACAGCATTTATTCTTAGTTTACGAAGAGCACCAGAACGAACAAGTAAAATACGATTTCTTTCTCCAACTTTAGGATGATTTAAAATGTCTGCTCGCATCATTTCGTCTGCTTTTAAAGCAAGTTCATTAGCTTTTTTAGCAGTTTCTTTAAGGAAATTATCTACTTCAAGTACGTATTCTTGTAGTTCTCCTCCAACCCCTGGTAGAAGATCAGAATATTGTAATGACATTTCTTCGTTGAGTTTGCCTTTCACAGCTTCACGAATCATTTCTTTTAAATTATTAACGCTTATTTTCATTTTAATTTTCCCTTATTGGAATAAATATATCATCTAGCAGAACGTTTTAGTTCTGCACGAACCACTTTTCTGACAGCTTCTTTTAGTTCTTCAACTTCGTCTAATTCTTTTTTTCCTTCGTGACCCATCATTTCTTCAATGACTTCACGAACCATGCTTCTAAGTTCTTTTACTGTTGTTGTAGTAGAAGTTGAAGGAGAAGAACCTGGAGTTGCTGGACGTGGCATTTCTGGTGTTCTTACAGAACCTGGACGACGTGGCATCATTCCAACTCCTGCATCAGTAGGAGCATCGGCTGCACCTTCTGTTGTTAAAGAACCACCAGGAAGTTGTGATTCAATTGAACCTGCTCCCCCACCGGCTGCTCTTAATCCAAGCAATGCAGCTAGAGGACTTTGTGTGAGTTGATTTTCCATATTTTGTAACAATTGAGTTCCAGTTCTTGGATTATTTATTGCTGACAAAACTCTACCACCACTAGTTGCATTCAATGGAGAAATTGTTGCTTGTAAATTTTGATAAACTGGTAAGATTTGGGTTTGCAACATTTGTTTGATAGTTTCAAGTTGTCTTCTTTGTTGTGTGTTTAGTGCATTAGCCATTGTAGCACTTTGGTCTGGAGTAATTCCTCCACGACTAGCTATACCAGTTCCTTGTCTTTCATATGCGCCAGACATTCTTCTAGCATCACTGCTTTGTGCCATGAATCTGTCTATTTCTGAAATTTTTTGATTTGCTTGTTGAATTCCTCTGGTTATACTGGCTTTAGCAGCATCTAAATAACTTTGTGCTTGTGCTTGTGCTTGTCTATTTGTTGCATAATCTGGGGTTTGATTAACTACACGACGAGCAAGACTTAATTGAGAACGTGTTGCACTTCCTGGTGAACCAGGTCGTCCTCTTGAAGTTAAATCTCTTATAACTGCTGCTGTTCTTGTAATAAAAGCAGAAACTTCTGGAGCTTGTGCAGCTCCTGTTGCTGGAGTTCTATCTCTGAAAAGCCAAGATTGATCAGTCGTACCTGAAACTCTATCAAGGTCTAAAGGAGCAGATTGACTGGGTGCTGCACCACGAGCAGCGCCAGGAGCCATTGGCGCTCGGGCTGGAGGAGCAGAAGCAGCAGCAACTTGCTCTTTTGTTATGTTTTTTGCTACTGATTCAGCGATTATTTTTTTTAATTCTGTTACTGTTACTCTCATTTTAATTCTCCAAATTATTATTAATTATATTATAAAGCTATCATTTACTAATAAGAACAAAACATATTTCAATATTGTTCTTCATGTTCTTCATGATGATCCATTTCACCATGCATATCAGATTTCTTATCACGTCCATATTTGATGTAATCATATACGGCATCAATATGTTCAGCGGCTGAATTGATTTTGCTTTCTACCCATGGTTCAGCATCATCTGTATACTTGGCTACGCCAGTAAGTTCACCAGCTTTTTTAGCAATTTTTTCAAGATTTTGAACAAGCATATAGCCTTGTGGTTCGTCTTCTGGTGCATTAAATGGTGATTTCATTTGGCAACCACATTCATTTAAATGCTGACATTTTTTCATGTATGAACTCATAACCTCTTTAAGTCCAAAAGGTTTATTTGTTCTTTTTATTCTACGAGGTTCTTTCATAGAAGCTCCACGACCCATACCCATGCGTTTTGGCATACGTTCTTCTTTTTCTTCTTCGGCTGATGGTTCAAGCTCTTTAATAGCTTCTTCTTTTTCAGCTTCTGCACCAAAGACTTTATCTTCCCAACGATTATCTTCTATCGACATATCGATATCGGCTTGCATATCATCAATCATTGCTTGAAGATCTTCATCTGAAAGATGACTGAGATCACGTCGAGGACGGAACCCATTGAGTTCTTTATACATATCGCTATATACCGATTCCATTTCATCTCGTTCAGAATATTCACTTTCACCTTCTAAACTTTCTTTAGATGAAATGTCACTATAAAGGTCTTCCATTTCATAAATCTTTGATTCTTTTATTATTTGTTTTTTTCTTTTATCAGATAATTTCATAATAACTCCTATCAAAACAATACTTTCAAAGAAACTCTTTCAACTTTTGATTCATTGAGTTTTTTCAAAGCTTCTGTTTGAACTTGTTGTGCAGCAGCAGATAATTGCTCTTCATCATGACCTGAAACATTTGTTAATGCTTCTACCGCTCTATCGAAAATAGATTTCAATTGGTCATATGCTTCCATGATACCTTCAATAACTGCTGAATTTTCGAATATTCCTCTTAAAGTATCGTTACCAAGAATAAAACTAACAATCGAATCTATTATGGAATTTCCTGTTTCGGATTCTGAGTTTTGTGTCGTAGATTCTGCACCACTTTCAGATTCATTTGCTTCAGCCATAGATGCATTTCTTTGACGGTTTCTTGCTCTAGCTTCTGTTTGTGCTCTTTTCAATCCTTTTTCTATATTTCCTCTATTACTGACGATATATTGTTGTCCTCTTCTAACTGCTGAATTTATTGTGTCAGAATTTTGACCAACAAAAGTAGCAATTCGTCCAGCATTTCTTGCTATAGCTGATTCTTCTCCAAACAGTCTTCCTAATCTAACAATATATTCTATTGGTTTAGCTACTACATCGCCAGCCATAGGAATAACAGAAATTAATGATAATAAACCATATAAGAAATGAATACGATCTCCAGCTAATCCTCTGGTAAAATGGATTGCAGCATTAGCTGCATCTGCTATTTCAGATACCCCTAATGCTTCTAATGGAGGAAATGCTCCAACCGCATCTAAAGCCATCTGACCAAGATCCATCACTGAATCCCATATGCCTTCATTAAGTTGTTTTTTTCTTTCAAATAGAATTTGTTCTTTAACGGCTTTTTTAATTTCTCTACGAAGAACAATCTTTTGTGTTCTTTCTTGTAAATTATTTAAATTAGCTTTTTTTCTTTCTAACTGAGTTTTATACATAAAATACCTTTTCAACTTTCAATAAACATCATTTATTTTTTCTAAAAATTTTATATTTTCATCTAATCCCAAAGATGCACGACGATTAATTTTTCTTAAAACTTTTTTAATCTTTTTATCGTCACCAAGATGTTTGATAAATTTTTCACAAAAATCTCTTTCACCAAGTTCTTGTAAAGCATCTATCATTTCTTCCAAAGCTTCATCAGAAGAAAAGATGCTTTCAAGTTTCAAAGAGTTTTTGTGATCAGATTTCACGCTCTGCCTTTTTTATTCTTTGGAAATCTAACAAGTTTTCGAACAGCATTTTTAACAGCGTGAACTACGCCTTCTTCCATTTCTTTGACAACAGCAAAATATTGTTCCTGAATGTGTCCTGGTAATTGATCAGGATGTACAAGATTGAAAGCTTTCATTATTTCATTTTCGAATTGTTGTGAAGCATGTTGTGCTGCCATAACAATGTTTCTTTTAGCTGTGAAATTAACGTCTTCTTTTAATGTTTCCATTTTCTTTTGAAGAGCTTCTTGGATTAATGTATTTAATTCTTCTTTTGTAACTTTCATTTGGATCTCCGGGATTTATATCAAACACACAAAATAAATGTTGCTAATCTTTTTGCGACATCTTTAACATCTTGATTTTTGTCTTGTGCTAATAGTGTAACAAGAGGAAGGGCATCGTCAATATTTTCATAATTGTCTTGTATCTGTTGTTTTGCTACATTTAATAAATATTGAACAGGATCTGGTTGATTCTTAGAAGCAGGCAATTCATTGAAAAAATTTGTTGCCGTTGTTTGCAATATGTTTTCTGGCGGCTCTAATGGCGCAGGAGGTGTCTCAGGAGCCTTTTGTTCCGGTGCTGGTTCTACAGATGCAGTTGGCGATACTGGAACAGAAGTCCCACCCGCTGTCGGAGGACTCATTCCAAGCTCAACTTTTGGTGCTTCAGGGGCTGGCGTCTCTTCTGGAGGTTTTTCATCGGGAGCATCTGCATCGTCTGGAGGTGGTTCATCTTTTGGTTCTTCTTGTTCCATAAGAATTTGTTCCACTACAGAGGAAACTTCCTTATAAATTATTTCAAATAAAATTCTTTTTTGTTGTTTGTCCATAAAATTTAATATTAAACTTTCTATAATTATTATTAATAAGATGTTAAAGGAATGTTTTTTATGTCTAAATGGCAAATAGTTTCAAATTGTGTCAATTGTGGTGCTCCAATTTGGATTCCAACAACTTGGCAAGGAATTACACCCCCGCCTTCTAACTTTTCTTGTACCTGTAAAGGTTCTCCTACTAATATATATTATTCTAATAATTCTTCTATTTCTCCAACTAATGTTGTTTATGCTCTTCCTGAAGAACTTAAAGAACAAGAATTGAAAAATGAAATGGAAAACATTAAAAAAGAAATGGAAGCAATCCGTGAAGAATTAGCTTCCATGAAAAAAGAAAAGAAATTTTTGAAAAAAGATAAAAAGAATCTGCTCAAGGATTGATTGATAAAAGATTATTGTTTCTTAAGAATTCAATAACTTGTTTATTGTATTCATCGTTTTTAATTGATTCTTCATCTCCTAATTGTTTAACAACAATATTTTTAAATGGAAACATATAATAATAAGAAGAATTAGTAAATTGTTCCGTGTACCAATCTAAAGATGGTTTCATATTTGTATTGCCATATCCCCAACGTTCCATTATATAGTTTATTCTATATCCATTTCTTTCTAGATATGCTCTGCCAGGTGCAGGCAAAGGTGCCAAGCATATTAAAGATAACAGCCATAGAAGCCACATTGGACCAAACCAAATTGACAATACAGACAGTAGAGAAAAAATAGATAATACTTGTGGAAACAAATAAATTAAACTAAACAATACAGAACCATATATTCTTCTATCGTATTCGTGTCTTGTTTCATGAGCTAGTATTTGTAGAGATGAACTATCAGTACGTTCATAAAAATCACTGGGAACCCACATGGTACCAAATAATACGGTTATATAGTTTTCATCAACGTCTTTGTTAAATATTTTTATAATAGGACTTACCAAAGCATAAAGTCCAGATTTCTCACTTTTTGATTTGATAGTAAAATTAGGACTAATCTTTTTTGTTACTTCATCAAGAAATTTTTGTGCGTTAGGTTTTAATTTTTTAGATTCCATAATACTTCCTTTATAATATAATATATGACCATCAATATGATAAAACCAGGAATTCTAGCTCAATGGAAAAAAGATAAATCACATTGGGGATATCACTGGAAAGACGATGCTAATATAGGTATTAAAAATCATAGAATAAGATTATTCGACACAGAAATATATAGAGATTATGTTGAAGAATCTAAAAAACTAATTCTAGCTAGAAACAAAGAAGAAAAAGAATTAGAAAACAAAAATTTATCCGAAAAAGAACATGATAAAGAAATAATAGATATCTTTATGAAATATTCAAAAGAAATTAAAGAATTGGAATTACAAAAACAAATCTTTACATTTCAATATTGTTTTCTTGTTTTAGAAAATAAAATAAGAGAATGGAAAGTTGGTAATACAATTCTAAAACAACAAAAGTTCTGGAAAGGAATGATTACTAGACGGGATGGCAATAATCAAATTATTTGGCTAGACGAAATAGATATTGAACCTTATGAAGAAGAAAGTTATGAATTGAATAATCATCTCTTAAAAAAACATCGTGAAAGAATAAATAAAAAACTTTGATAATTAATTTTATGAATTCAAAAGTATTATTAAAAAATTTTATTAAAGAAACTGTAGAAGACTTATTTAGAAAACAATTTTCCAAACAAGGAAGAATTGGAAAAGTTGCATTTGAAAAAGAAATCATAACAAGATTAACAAAAGAAAAAATAGTTCAGAAAATTAATAGCGGTTCTGACATGTCTTCTCAGGATCAATATCTTGGTTTAATATTAGATGCTGTATCTGATGTTAAAAATTTCATAGAAGAAATCTTTAATTCTATAGTTGGTGATAATATTCCTACATTTGAATTAGAAGCAGAAAATAAAGCTTTTCATCATTTATATGATACCTTTGTTGAATTATTGAATGAAGCTACCAATGGAGTTTCTGAAGAAGATTTCGATTTTGTAATGAATGATACAATGCAAAAAATAAGAGGAGATCTTGATTTAACTTATAATCAAATCAAAATAGCTCTTAGTTCAATTCCATATAACATCTTTTTAATGGCAGAATTACCAGCCTAAAAAGGAAAAAGCGAGAATATAATCTCGCTTTCTCTCATGTTGTTTCTGAAGAGTTGAGTTTTGAAGGGTATTATGAACAACATTAGTAAATATTATATTAGCTAATTTTTTTCCATGTTTTTATCAAAAATATTTCATCATAGAATATAAAAAAATTATATATTTTTTCTTCTATAAGAAAAGAAAATCCAATAACATTATAACTTATTGAATCTTCATTGGTATTAAAACTTTGATATCTACAACACAAAGCATATGGCTCTTTTTTTGCTTTATTGGAAATTAGATCTAACTCTTTTGCGGTGTAACGTTGTTCAATAGGATTATAGTTAATAATGCCATTTTGTTGATATTTCTCTAATGAATATTCTAAATCTTCCCATTTTTTCCAACAACCATTTTTTAAAATGGTATTTAATGTCTGGATATTTAAAGCAAATATATCGCCAACATTTATTTGCTTCTTGATTTCATTGAAAGAATAATATTCCGTTCTTGATTCATTTTTATAAGGATAAGTCACTTTTTAATAATACTATCAAATGTTTATGATTTAAAATCACAATATGCAATTCCTTATAGAAAATGTCCCAGAAAATACAAAAAAATCATTGGTATTACCTTACACAAAGATAAAAATCAAATCAGTTCCTTGGAATGAATCTAAAGGTACATCTTATGCTGAAGCTAAAGAATTAATATATAAGATGATGAAGGTTTGTCTTGAAGATGACGGCATTGGTTTATCTGCTCCGCAATTAGGAATATATAAACAATTATTTATCATTCGTGACTTGGATGAAAGCAATACGCCAAAGAATTCTTTTACTGCATATTATAATCCAACTTGGACAGCAGTACAAGAAGATGGAAAAGAAACAGATGTCGAAGGATGTCTATCTGTTCCTCATGCTACAATAGAAGTAGATAGATGGAAAACAATTAATCTTAACTGGCTATCTCTACAAGAAGATGGCACTTTTAAAAAACATTCTGCTAAGTTCTCTGGATACATGGCTAGAATCATTCAACATGAATCAGCACATCTCAGAGCTAGAAGTATTGTTGATGACGGTAAAAGCATCTCAGAACTAAACGGCAATAGACAAGATAAAAAATTTACCTTAGACAACAAACAAAGAACTGCAAACACAAAAGCAAAAGGCAATTCACAAGGCGCAAGACCTAAATATTCATGAAAAAAGCCGGAATAAAATCCGGCTTTCTTATTTGTATTCAATTTTTTTTAAACAAGTAACAGGTACAGAATATAAGTTTGCTTCAAACATTGCTACAGCAAAACCGTCATACCTCCCTAAAAAAATTCCAACAATACCTGCTCCAAACATTTCCCATGATTCTATCTTGGGCTTTCCACAGTCTATATATCTAAACCCTTCTTCTGTTTTTAAAACTTTCCTTAACCTTATCCTTTTTTGAAAAAGACCATTTTCAAAATCAATCTCAATTAAGTTTCCTATTTGGAAATTATTGAATTCTTCATTCCTTTCCAAATATCTTTTAATATTATGTTTATTCTTTTTAGTATTAAATTTTTCCATATGTTATTTTAAATAAGTTATTTTCTTTTTTCAAAGAAAAAGCCCAGTAAAACTGGGCTTTTCGTCACAACAGATTCATTGTCAGTAGCTTTGAAACTTACCCTTAGACTTCTTCATCTGTACAGCTAGATCACCACTACGAACGTGATCCATAGTACCACTTTCAGTTACAACCCACATGACACGAGCATTCATAACTTGTCCCATTGTAGGAGCATAACCGTCAGTTAGAATAATGATACCACTCCAACGACCACGGTTCTCAGGAAGGTTACAGAAATCAGCAACAGCCTGGAAATCAGTACCACCCGCACGAGTACGCAGAGGAGGGAATGGATCATTCTTACGCCAACGACGATAGCTGCTCTCGTCAATCTCAGTATCGAAATGATACGTATCAAGTTCAACAAGAGCAGAAAGGTTCTGTAGTTCACCAAAAAGAAGTGCAATATCTTCATCTGCCATAGAACCCGATTGATCCATAAAACAAGCAAAGTTTGCATGATATGGACGCTTAACACCAGGATGGATATAAGGCATCTTCTTATTGATACGCTTCATTGAACTATTACGCTCAACGGAACGACAGCGACCAATAAAGTTCTTAATAACACTACGCCAATCAACTTCACGGGAAACCATCTTGCGAATCATTTCCTGAACGCTAGCTGGCATATTACCCCAATTGTTGGTACGATCTGCATTCTTAGCAGCACCTTCAATCATGTCCTTGATCTTGCCACGAAGCTGTTCTGCAACTTCTTCAGGAAGATTACCCCAGCCACTATGATCGTCCATAGAATCAATTGGAGAATTCATAATGTTGATAGCACCTTCGCCGTCGCCACCATTCTTCTCACGTTCTTCATCACGAATCCTACGAAGCTCTTCAAAATAATAATCAGAAGCTTCAAGAGGCTTTGCAGTCTCAATGAATTCTGCAAATCTACCCTCAACAGGCTTTCCAGTTGAAGGATCAATCGGACGATGACCAGGAATCAAACACATCTCTGGAAGATTTTCCTTGCCAATAATGCTGTTAATAGCAAGATCAGCAGCCCAATTGAAAAGCTTCTGATTGTCAGGATCAGTAACACCACGACCAAAAATATGCTGGAAAATTAGATGATAAAGCTCATGCTTAATAACTCCTACTCGCTGATGCTTAGTAAGAGAACGGAAGAATCTAGGATTGTATCCAAGAATAATTTCATATTCTCCACGTCCATCACGACGAAGACCAACATAAGCTGTAGGTGCCTTTAGATCAAGAACCTTGGTTAGCTCCATGCTGATTTGTCCAAGGAAAGGATCGTTCATATAAACATATAGGAAATCACCATCGAATTCACGAACTGAAAAAAACTCTTGTTCGTTTTCGATAGTTCCTTCAAGTTCTTCTTCAAGACCTGTAAGGACATCGCCTTCACTCTGATTAGTATTTGATTCAGTATTACTCATTTGTTCCTCTTATTCTTTATAACACACATATGTACATTTTTAACCTATTACTGTGGAACCTTACCAATAAATAAGGGAGTAAAAAACACCTAAAAATAAATAGATGAAAACTTTTTTTCATAATCAGTTTAAATGTCCCGGCATAGGTGCTATAACAAGAATATAGGAAAACAACCCAACAACAAGTTTTCTAGGAGAAGTAAAAATGAGTCTAGCACTACCCGTAGGAATGAAGTCTATGCAGACGCTAATCTCTAGCGTCTCCCCTGATATCACGGTTTGTGTCCGTGGGGGTCACGCAAAGGGAAAGTCAGAAGGTGTTCATCAGGCAGCCGAACTTTGCCATGATGATTTCTATCTTGATCCGGCTAATTGTGCTCGCATGGTTGAAGAGCTTAAGAATGAGCCAGCTATTGCGAAGCGTCTTGCAAAGTCTGGTGGAGTTTGGACCCACGATATGGGTCTGCCCGTCGTTGAGCGTCGTCTCTCACAGATGACCGAGGGTGATACTATCGGTCTTCCCAAGATGGAAGGTCGTTACACTTCTTTCAAGCCCTGTGATTGGCTTATCTATTCCTGTGATTTCCCTGTTCTTCTTTTCCTTGACGAGCGTAATCGTGCGCTAGAACAGGTTAAGCAGTCTGTCTTCCAGCTTGCTGATAGCAAGGCTTTCTACGGTAATCGTCTTCATGATGGAACCCGTATTGTAATCGCAGAGAATATCGGTGATGCTTACACCGTTAATCAGTCTGATCCGGCTGAGATCTCTCGTGCTGCAACTGTTATGCTTGAAACAACTACTGAAGAGTGGATTGAATACGCTCGCAAGATTTGTAATCCTGCGACCGTTGAATTCATCATCAATAGCCCAAAGTCTCTTGAACATAATGGTAATTTCGAGGCTAACAAGAAGTACCCAGACCGTCGTAGCTGGGTTAAGCTTGACAAGGAACTTACTCGTCTAGGTCTTTTTGATAACCCACATGAACATATGCTATATGTTCTCGCTGGGGCTTTCCTTGGAACAGAAACTGCTGGAGCTTTTCATAAGTTCTGCAAGGAACGTGAACGTCATGTCAATGCCAAGGATATCCTTATGGATTGGACAAAGGCTAAGACTCGACTTGGTTCTCAAATCAGCAATGAACAGTTTATCGAACTTGCTCATAAGCTTTCAGAATGGCTTGTAAAGGGTCAGCTTGACGATAAGCAAGCCGATCAACTTGCACTATACATGAAGGATTGCCCCCCAGAGCCTCGTCTAATGGTTTGGGTTGGAAGTCAGAAGAATTATAAGAATCTTGTAAAGCTTCATCCTCGTGTTGAGCAGCTTATCGTTGCTACCGCTACCGGAACTGACACTACTAACATTAATGTTGTCACCGGTCTAAAGAGCAAGGCTGATAAGGAAGAGTCTGATAGCTCTACTTCTGATGCAAAGACTCGCACCCGAGGTGCTCGTAAGTGATGTTTGTCTCCTAGACAATGTTGGGTTGATGGAGAGAGGTTTGTTAGGTTCCTCTTAAAAACCTATCATCTGCCTCTGAAGCATACTGGTCATGCACCTCACTCGTAATGAGGAGAAAGCTGGTTCGATTCCAGTCGGAGGCTTTAAAAAATTATTATGTATTTTGTAGTTACTTGCACATAATTAATTTTTTATTTCTAATGTTTATTATTCAAGCCCCCTTAGCTCAGTTGGCCAGAGCAACCGCTTTGTAAGCGGTAGGTCATCAGTTCGAATCTGATCGGGGGCTAGTCCACGGAACTTGCATTAATTATTCTATTATAAATTTTCGAACCCCGTAGAACAATTATCCTACGGACATTAAGGGGTTTGATAATGATAAATGATTCCTATTTTTTAGGAAATATCCCTGTTCATTTATTGTGAAACTGTTTATCAGGGAGAGTGTCTCAATAGGGACTTGTGCAAAGAATAAACTATTGAGACACGGATCTTTTTGTTGACCTTATTGGTCTTCTATCGGTATATTTATTTATGATGAGTAAATCTAAAAAAACACCAAAATTGTCAAGTACGCCTGAACCTAAACAAAAAACAACTAAATTATCCGAAATTATTATATCTTCTATGGATAAAGATGTTGCTGCAAGAGTTGTTTTATCTGGAGTATCTCTTGATTACGCTCATTTATTAAAAATATTTACCGCCGCTTGTGATGAAATGTACTTCAGAACTCTTGTTCGTGCTTTTAAAAATCCAGAAAGTGAAAAATTCGAATCCAAAGAAGAAATCATGGATGAACTCACTAAAAATGGGTTCAAATACTGCATATATCACGATTCTTGGTTGATAAACTGAAAATAAAAAAAAGATGATAAATAGTTTATAAATCAGAAAGTAGATGCTATAGTAAAAGAGTAGAGAGTATAGTGCGAAAGGCGAACAGGTACAGCCGCTAGTCTTATATACTAGGCACGACTTGTGGGTTCGAATCCCACTCGCACTATTAATAATCAAGTAAAATTTGTTTTAAACATATTAAAATTAAGCTCAGAATATTCTATTGAACATATCGGTAGAATGTTAAAGGTATCTGGTAATGCGGTAAGAAAAAAAATAAAAAAACTAAAAGAAAATAGTTTACAAATAGAAAACCAGATGATATAGTAAGAGAGTAGAGATTGATAGAGATAGATTGAAAACTAAACAAGGGATCATGATGGAAAGGCAGACATCGCAGACTTGTAGGTAAATGTATGATAAACGTTTACAATTGAGCATCTAAGCAGAAATGCTTTGAATGAATCGCATCAAATTCGGGGAAACCTTAACAGATAAGGCTGATGGCAATCCCGAGCCAAGCAGGAAATAACTCAAATTATTTCTAGGCGTGTGTAGAGACTAGATGGTGCGGACCTGAACAAGTGAAGTTGAAGGTCAAGGTATAGTCCAGACCACAAACCGAAAGGGTAGTGAAAACTATAGTGGTAAGAAAATCTGCTGCCGAGAGGCGTCCCGGTTCAAGTCCGGGTGATCCTATAAAATAACAAATGCCGCTAGGATTAATTTCTTAGCGGCATTTTGTTGTTACTATAAATCTATTTATATATATGCGATTTCAAGAGTCACCTTGGTACATAAAATTAT
>Ga0214921_10008940_pt1 | contig 12802 bp, 3 predicted proteins | sample LL1505_MetaG_FD_177992 | JGI IMG/M metagenome (GOLD analysis project Ga0214921, IMG submission 177992) | Freshwater microbial communities from Lake Lanier, Atlanta, Georgia, United States - LL-1505 | ecosystem: Environmental > Aquatic > Freshwater > Lake | place: USA: Georgia | collected 2015-05-28 | reverse complement strand
GCTTCGGCATTAGTAGTAGCATTTTTACCTACTGTAATGTTTAGATCTGTAACAGCTAATGTGGTTGAATTTACTGTAGTGGTTGTACCACTGACTGTTAAATTACCAGTAACAGTTAAGTTATTACCAACGGTAGTGGTGCCGGTTGCGGCACCAATGGTAATGTTTTGTGTTGAAGTAAAAATGTTAGCAGTACCGGTGGTAACATCGGTTGTTAAATTAACTGTACCACCTGTTGTGCCGGCAAGTTTTAAAGTATTACCGCTGAACGCTCCGCCCACTGTGACCGTAGTAGCTGCGGCAGTACTTGTACCAAGGGTTAGCGCAGTGTTTGTGCCACCAATAGAAGTAATAGTTGATGCTGTACTAGGAAGATCTGCTGCTACTAAAGCTCTAAAATCAGGAGTGCCGGCACTACCGTTAGGTGCAGCATAAAAATAATTAGCAGTTTGAGAGCCAAACGTTGAGTTTATATCAGATGCGACAACATTAGATAGTGCACCACCATTGTTAGCTTTTAGTATACTGGTGCCACTTGGGGGTGCTAAATAATCAGTCCCTGCAGTTGCTACACTAAGCGCACCTGTTGTGGTAGTGTTTTTAAGTAGTCCTGTGCTTAATGCGCCTAAGAACTGTGCCCCTGTTAATCCAGCATCTGTGGTACCTTGGACAATAAATTTATTAGCAAAAGCAACATTAGCACTGCCATCAACACTGTTTCCTGCTAGCAATCTTGCTGTAGTCCATTTTGCAGCACTGCCGGTAGTGTTTTGATTTAATGTAGGAATGTCTGTTGCTGCTATTGCCCTAAATGTAGGATTCCCTGCAGTACCATCAGGCGCAGAATAAAAATAGTTGGCAGTTTGCGACCCGAATGTTGAGTTAATATCTGAACCAGATGCTGCTAGTAATGCAGTACCGTTTCCTTTCAGTAGCCCTGTAATACTAGTGGTTATTGTAAGATTAGGGGTCGTTCCGCCCGAACTTGTTCCAGTAAACCCATTAGCGCTAACAACGCCAATTGACGTTAAATAACTGCTAAGGTCTGCGGGAGTAAATGTAAATGTTGTTCCGCTTAGGCTTAAACTACCACTGCCACTGGCCGCAGCAGTGCTAACCGTGTAAGTAGGTATTGCTGCAGGAGCAAAAGTTAATGTACCGCTGCTGTAACTTAAACTACCTCCTCCGCTAGCAGCTACGGTAGATACCGTAAGTGTAACATTGCTAGCAGACCCTGGAACCCAGTTTGTACCATTCCATACTAAAGACTGACCATTAGTGGGTGCCACTGAAGTGGTGTTTACATCACTAAGTGCATCAATACTGGTATTGTTGATCTTGGTTAATACCCTAGTATCTGTGTAGTATAGATTTGTCCCTTCGTTAATATTAGACGTAGTTAGTGTTACTGCGCCGGTTTGAGTATTAACACTTGTAACACCACCAGTAATTGTAATAACACCAGTGGCACTGTCATAACTACCAGAGCCTGTTACGCTAATGGCATTACGAGCTCTAGTATTGGTAAAATACTGATTACTAGAGCCTTCTGCAATGCCATCTGAGTTAGGAGTAGTGTAACTAATAACTCCACTAGAATAACTTAACGAACCCGAAACTGATATAGCAGCTCTAGCTCTAGTTGTAGTAAAGTATTGATTGGTAGTACCTTCTGTAATGCCGTCTGAGTTAGGAGTAGTGTAACTAATAACTCCACTAGAGTAAGACAAACTACCCGAAACTGATATAGCAGCTCTAGCTCTAGTTGTAGTAAAGTATTGGTTGGTAGTACCTTCTGTAATGCCATCTGTGGTTGGAGTAGTGTAACTAATAACTCCGCCAGAGTAAGCCAAGCTACCAGAAACTGATATAGCATCTCTGGCTCTAGTTGTAGTAAAATATAGATTTGGGCTACCACCAGTGCCTTCACTGATGTCGTTTGTGTTTAGTACTACTACACCAGTTTTGGTGTTAACTGATTGAACCCCACCAGCGGCACCAGACGAAATAGATGTTATACGACCTTTGCTGTCTACATTGATAGTAGGATTAGAGTAAGAACCTGAAGAAACACCCGACGCTGCTAATGTTACAGTAATGCTAGCATCAGCCGAGCCGTCAAAACTAGCAGTGCCGGTTGCATCCCCTGTAAGAGCAATATTTCGAGCGGTTGCTAGTTTAGTAGCAGTGTCGATATTACCTTGGACATTACCAATGAAAGTAGCTGCTTTTACTGTACCGTATGTGCCCGAAAACGTACCGTCAGTTTCGGTACCTTCGCTAAAAAACTCAAATATTTGTGTAGGAGGATCAAACACAAATGCAGCGTTTTTATCGCCTGCATTATAGTAGTGCATTCTGAGACCAATGTCTCTACCATCGCTGCTGGTCCACGTCTCACCAATTCCCCCTGTTGGGGCGTGTAATTCAATTAAGCTATCTGTATAAACTGTAGTAGTACCAGCAATATAAATTTGACTACCGGTAACTGTTAAATCACCGCCAATGGTAACACCACCTGTTGTAGTTAAGGTAGTAAATCTACCTGTGCTGGCTGTGGTGGCACCAATAGGGGTGCTGTTAATGCTACCTGCTGCAATATTGCCTGTTACATTTAATGCGCCACCAATTCCTGTGCCACCAGTAACAATCAGTGCGCCGGTACTTCCAGAAGTCGAAACAGTAGCGTTACTTACCCACAGTGGTTTTGTGTAAGGATAATCTAACTGTGTGGATAAGTTTTTTAAATAGCGGATTGGCATGTGTATATTAGCTTACAACATCATATGAAATAACTGCTTGCATTGTGCTGTTTGCTGATCCTATAATATACAGTGCATCCCCTTCTTCTAAATAAATTCCAGTGTCTTTGGCAATAACAATAACAGTATTGCCAGTATCAACTGCTACTACCTTAGCAATTTTTGTACTTACGTTAGCTCGCACAAAACTAACTGTAAATGTAGCAGTAGAGTTGCCGATATTGGCTACAAAAAGGCTGTTGATTCTAACGCTGGTTCCGCTATTTGCAGTGTTGGTAACTAATGCCACATCGGCAGTTGTAACGTCAAAGGCTAGTGTTTTTCCAGTTACAGTTGTTATATTATATAAATTAGGCGCCGTCATTTGTTTTTTCCGTCATTTAATTATTTATGGAAAGATGTTAGCGAGGATTTACTCAACAAAAATCTTAGCACACTTGGCAGGACCAATTTGTCCATTTTGCGTTATAAGAGACCAGTTAAAAGTATCATACCCAACAAAATTTGTATTAGGAACATAAACCAAGTTACGTCTATCAGCAGTTAGCCTTACATATCCATTCCAAGGTTGTGTAAGGGCAACTGGTTCTGATCTTAGAGATATAGGATAGTGATTAATAACAACTTTGACTGTTGACCCAATCTCTGGTGCTGTGGTGAGTGTCAGTGTTGTTCCTGATAATGAGTATTGAGCAAAGGTTTTAGGAATATCGTTGACTGTAACTGTTATGCTGTTGACATTAGGTGGAGTCATAGTCAATGTATAATTAACTTGCCCAACGGTGCTAGTAAATGTGTTGGTAGTTGTTTGACGTTGAACACTAGATACATGTACTATGCTAGCTGCATAGTAAGGAATAGGCTCTGTATCTATTACTATTAACACTTGCCCTGAGTTAATAGAAGTAAAAGTAATTTGATTATCAACAATAATATACTTGGGATTAGCAGGATCTGTATTAATCACCCGCCATTCATTATGCCAAACCTCAACCCAATAAGGATTAAATGGTGTTACATCCATAGTAATACTGCTTATATTGTTTAAAGTATAGTGTTTATAGATTGCACGCCGAGGTTGGGGATTAGAATTACGAGGTACAGTCATGTCGATATCGTTAACCACCGGAATGTCAACATATTGAACAGGAGTTAAAATCATATTATCCGCCCTGGATTAGTCCGTATGCAGGAACCTTAGGAGCAGACAACCCGCAGACGAAATTATTACTTTGATCTACTCTATAGGTATAGTATATAGCGCCTGTCCTAGAAGTCAGTTGTTTAACTGAGAAGCTGCTGTAGCCTCTTGCGGTTGCATCGGCTGTAGCTTCACCACTGGTAGAAAATGCGCCAAACTGGCTATAATTAGTATTGTCGTCCCATGCTATATCAGAATCTATTACATAGTTAATAGTTTGTGTTATGAGAGTAGCAATGTCTTTTAGTGGCACAAAGCCAATTAGTATTTCAGTTTGATAGTTTTTATCGTAGAGTGGAGTAATCAAAGACATTGTTCTGCGATCTTGCCAATAGCTAGGCGAAATGTAAATTTCTGTAGGCTGTACTACTCGGTACTCAGGAGTAATTAATATTTTGGTAATATCAAATTTGTTGTAGTTTGCAGCAATTAATAGTTGAGAGTAAAAGTCTTGTATATAAGCAACATTAACAAACGCTGATGTTCTACGCTGAGTTTGGTATTCAGGAGTAATCAACATTTCTGTGCGCTGATCTAAACTGTATGTAGCGTCAAACAATAATTTAGTAGCAAGATCTCGCTGGTAGGAAAAATCAATATACAAAAGATTTCTTGTTACTAGTTCTGGCACCAGTGGTAAAGTTATCATTTGACGCGACATTACGTCAACATCTAATGCTAAACTTATGTTAGTCCTTCCAGTGATATCAGGGGAAATATCCCCGCCTATTACTGCTGTAGACGAAGTTAGTGCACTTAACAACGATACTTTTTCGATTGTTCTCGAGTATTGGCTGTAAGTTGGGCTAATTATAATAGGATCGTGAGTTTCAAAAGCTGCGCTGTTAAACAAAATAGTACTAAGGGTACGAGCCGTATTAGTATAAATTGCATCACGAACAGCTAATGTATGCGAAATAATAGATGTTGGTGTAGCTTGATTAACTAGTACACTTTCTGTCAACGAATTTAAATAAAAAGAAACTGCATTATCAACAAGTTTGTTGTTTGTTGATTGTTTTATTATTTTTAACAAATAACTTGGCGTAGCAGCAGTATCAAAGTGTTTGTCGGCAACGCTTGAATCAATAGTTGGCGGTAGTTCCTCCTTTCTTACCGGAGTCCGCATGTTTTCGTTTTCGTGGGCTCTGAATGGTCGCCAGTCTGGCAATCGCATAGGCGACGTACCTACTTCATTAGAAGAAAAACTACTAGTTATAGCATCGTTGGCGTAGTTATGGCTTGGTAAAAAGTCAGGAGTCCTATGATTAGTTTGTGCTATAGTTCTTGCAAGTAAAAAAGTTTCTGCGTTACTGTCGCTTATATAAGTATGAGTAGGTAAAAATTTAGCATTGATAATATCGCTGCCATACATACGAGTTGCTTGATAAGACGGTGCACTGCTAGCAACCCTAATTATGGTCCGTGAATTTAAAAATTTAGGAGGAATAGCGGTAGACAGTGCAGGAGCAGGTTGAGTGAATAGTCCCGTATATTGGAAAAATCCATGTGTGCCATGCGTTAAAAATTTTGTATCCGGTACAGCAGTTAATGCTTTTGTGTCTGGCTTAAATGTAGTTGGTGGCACAGAATTTGTTGGATTAACACTGTAGGGGAAGAAGTTAAAGTCGTTAACATTGTATAATCCGTATGTGTCGGCTGTAATACTCTTAGCAATAATATCATAATTCGAAGCCACAACACTGTATGATTCAAACGCAGGATTTCTAATAGTTGAAAAATCGGTTGCTTTAACTAGGTTGCGTAAGTTGTAGAATTCCACAATAGCTTCTAAATTATAGTAAATTCCTGCTGTAAACACAGCCCAAGAGTTTATAGAGCTGTTTGTTGGGATCATACTGTTAAACACATCCTTGTCCCATGTAAACATAATAGAAACTGCTTTTGACGGTGTAAACGAATCAGAACTCCAAGAGTAAGGAGATGCTGCATATTTTTCACTTGTGCGATCAAAAAATCCCCAGGTGTAAGGCGAGGTGGCGTAGTTTGAATTGTTGTGTGTAGGCGATCCCCAGGTGTAAGGCGAGGTGGCGTAGTTTGCGTTGTCGTGCAGTTGTTGCCCCCAGTTGTAAGGAATATCAACTGTATTAATTCCTACAATTCTTGCACTCCATGTATAGAAGGGTAGCTCATTTATTGAATCAGAATACATAAAGTCAACAGTTTCAGGATATATTGCATCCCACCCGTATGACGAGTCTGCAGTGTGTCCAATTTCTTGATTTACGTCAAATAAATTAGTGTTGTTATTTGTGATCTGACTGTATTCTTTATTACTGCCTAAAATAGTAGGTTGAGAAATTTTCCATTTGCCAACATCAACAGCATCAGTTATTCCAGTATCACTATCTACATATGACACTTGCAGCATAATTGCTGTTTCAAAATAATTTAGTACTTTTTTAACTATTTGTATTTTGTCACCGTTGATAACATTGTTTATCACAGTTCCTTTAGTAACAACATTGCCTACTGTAGTTCTAATTAAGTATGCACCTGCGTAGGCTTGATTAGTAGTGAGTGTAATTTCTACACTGGCCATTGTGCCCGGATCTAACGGAATACCTGTTACAGTTACTGGTTGACTTTTGTATTCAAATCTTACAAAAGGATCTGTTATACTGCCTACTGTGGTATATCCATAGTCTATTAACCCGTTGGTACTGTACAAATCTTTGGTAATTAGTGTACCAAAGTCCATAAATTTTGGAACTGCGGTTTTAACTGTTTCTACGCTAATTTGATAGTTACGTGGTCCAATTAAAAATACGTCTGTGGTGTCGTTCATTCTTGCGCTAGTTTGCAGACCATAGACATTAATAATATCGCCCTGAGTTAGATTAACATATTCGCCCGGAACTAAAGGCGTGGTGTCTTTTTTTACCGAAGTAACATAATTTGTTGAATAATTAGGAAAATAATATTCGCCTGTTGCTGCAATCACAACTTCCCCAGTATAATCAACTGAGTCACTAACTTGTTGTCCAGCCAGTTCGATAGTATTATCCGCTAGTTCTTGGATAACAGTATTAACAGGTAATGCGTATTCTTTTTTACCTATTGTTAGTACCGGTGCAATAGCATTATGTGTACTGTTAAAAATAATGTCCACAGACACACGATCATCAGAGTTTATAGGACGAGTGCCATCATATACTAAACCGTTAACATATAATGTGCCGTATTCAAGTGCAGCTACAGGAGTAAATGCACCCAAATTGTACATTACTGCTTCAAACTGCGCCAGATACGTGATAGCATCAACATTTTTAACAGGAGTAGTTAACACATATCCGGGCACACCTGGTGCAAAAGTTGCAGTGTATCGGCCTATGTTACTAACTCTCAATTCATCTATGTAACCATCAAAGTTTGTTAACCCGCTTACTGTATAACTACCGTTACCAATATTATAATCTACTGTACCTGCCGGACTATAACTTATAAAATCGTCGGATGAAATAGCTACTACACCATCAATATACAATCTAATATTGTTGCTGCTTCTAACTACAGCAATATGCCGCCATGCATTGTTAACCACAGTGGTTAATCCTGTACTTAAAGTAGATACTCCATTGTGCCACACTACAGATCCTGAGCTGTTAATATATAAAGCCCAGGTGCCTAAACTAGTTGCCGTTGGTACAATTAATTTTTTGCCTCCACCGCTGACTTTTATCCATAATTCTACAGTAAAGTCGCTGAGACCGAATCCAAATTTTGCAGTAGCAGGTACAGCAATAACTCCACCAGAAAACTTTACACTTAATCCATCAAACTTTGCTGCTAGATTGCTTATTGCAACCAATCCACTGCCAACGTAAACAGTAGAGTCTACCTCGTCAACAAACAACGAAGAACTTAATATTTCATTAAAATGCAGTAGCATAGATGTGTTTACGTCTACGCTGTATGCTGTAACATTCGGTAGTTTAGTGCTAAAAATATTTTTAGGGTATGCGACACTAGTAACTAAATTAACATCAAATACAGTATGCCTATCTCCTATAACCGCCGGTATTCTAATAGAAATTGCGGCTGCGTCGCTTGATCTATAGGTGACCGAAACATAATCATTATGGCCTACACTGAATTGGCCTTTTACTCCGTTACCCCATGCATAGATTTTCGAATTTTGAAAATTTGTTATCCACAACGAGGCACTACCTGCAATAGAATATAGTGTTGAGTTACTGTATGTAGGCACAGTTAATTTAACATTGTTGTGCCTATATAGCATTTTAACTTTGAATGGTTTGGTGCCTACAGCAGAATCCACTGGGCCACCCCTGCTGGGTAGGGTTACTGCTGCAGATCTTTGAGAGTTTGGTAAATCAAGTATAGTTTCTTCTATCAAATAATAACTAGCAATTAGTGTACCTGTGCTAGCCGAAACCCATGCCACTTTGTTGTCAAATTGAATTGGTGTAAAAGATCCAGAACCTGAATTATAATAAACAATATCACTATCGTGTCCGCATACATATATTAGTCCGGTACTAGCGTCAGCCGCTACGTAGGAAGGAGCAAAATCTTTATTCATTTCTACTTCGCGTTCAATTACAGTCGGATTAATTCTAAGGTTAATAACTATTAATTTACTAGCTTCGCTAACTGGAATATAAAGATAATCACCATAAGAATCTGGTATTCCTAACACTGTTGCTGTGTGTACTATGAGATACACCAATGGTGTAAATGAAGAAATATAGTAAACTTTATTGTCTACAGTAGTTACAATAAAATTAACACTACCTCCGTATGAAAATGCTTTAATGCTAACAGGAGTAAAAGGCAAAGCAGGATTCGCAATAATGTCAAGCTCGTCGCCATCTAATATCCAAACTCCATCGGTAGCACCTACATACACAAGCCCATCGTAATAATCCACGCATGTGATGCCAGGTGCAAGAGATTTTGCTTTTCTTATTAAGCTGCCTGTTATAAACGATCCTATGAAAGGAATGTCTTCTTCATAAGACAACCCCGAGGATAAAAACCAGTTTGATCTGCGCGTACTTGAACTATTTGCTGGTATGTTCGGACTAGCAGCAGTAGCAGTTGTTAGCTGAATTTTAGTTACATAACCATTGGTAGTTAATAAGTACACAAAGTTTTCAATAGCAGCGCCAGATGGTTGTTCAACTAAGTTATAATTATTAAAATTTGTAGCTAGTATTGAATAAGTTGTTAATTCTAATGCTGTAGGGTTGGTAAAAGAAGTTGTTTCCGCAAGAGTGGCACTGCTTACCACAAACCCATCCATGTATCCACTTAGTCCGCTAGTTAATCCGTCGCCGCCAATATAAAACTTGGTCATATTGCTGGAAAATACCGCTGTATATTCCCCAGAAAACTGCAACACACCGTCAAGATAAAAATTAAAAAATGATCCTCTTTTAGTTACAGCATAATGATGCCACGAGTTATACAAAGTGCTAGCAGTACTCGATGATAGTTTAACATTATTGGTAACAGTGTACCTGCTTAAAACAGCATAATTAGCTGGATCAATTGTTGAATCTAGAGAAAAAATAAAATTAGTTGCAGCTAAATCATTGTCAAGATAAAAACCAAAAGATGGTAAGCTGCCTGCTGTTTGATACAACCACCACTCAATTGCTACATTACCGCTATTGAAAATTGACTTTATAGTAGGCGATGCAGTATTAGTTACAAAAAACCCACTGTTGTTAAGTGCTAGGCCAACAGTGTTAAATTTTGTATTAGCATCTGTTGCTAGCGTAATTACCCCAGTTCCTGTAATGGTATGCTTGCTTGCTTTGTCTATAAGCATAGCACTTTGCACTTTTAATAAGAAGTTGGTGTTTGCAATAGAAGAAAACGGAGCAGTAGGTAAAGTCAAACTAGTGCCCGAATATACTTGACTTGACACTATTCGAAAATTACTCAAATATCCGTTATATTCATAATCGGTGCCTCTAAGAGTACTATTACCTAAATAAAATTTTTCTTTGGTAATATCAACAGTGCCGCAATTAAAATTTGCCGAACTTATGTAATTAGTGCGGGTTCCGTCAACAAAAAAGCTCAAGTCAGTACCGTTTGACGTAATTGCAACATGCGTCCATTTATTGTATTGAATTTGCCCTGGTTGTGTTCCAGAATTACCAGACGCGTTAGTAATACTATGATAATAACGTGGCCATGCTTCTCCTGAATCTCTTGCTCCGGTGCTAGAAGCAAATGCTAAAAAAACACCGCGCCAGTTACTGCCTACTTTGTCGTAAATGCCTACTGACCACCTTCCTTTCAAGTCATCTGCAGTATTAACAATAGCAGCAATTGTTCTAATAAAAGATGTGCCGGCTATTTGTTCTGGGTACACCCAAAATTCTATAGTAAAACCCGATCCTGAATTTAAATTATATGTGCTGTTGCTGTCAATATTAGAATAGACATAGGAGTTTGATTGAAATCTTATGCTACCACCATTTGTTACAGTTGGCGAAAAAGGTTGGTAATCTGTGAGCACACTAACTTCTTTCACAACAGATAAATTTTTAAAATTTGCAGAAGCAACAGTATTAGAAATACCCAGTAACGGATCTGTATATGCAGGCGATACAGGGCTGTCTAGTCCTAAAGAAAACTGTGTGTACGCAGTATTTGTATATGCTGCAGTAGGTACAGTATATTTGGTATAGTTTCTAGCAAAACCTTTTAATATTGTTAGATTGCTGATATACCCGTTATAAAAACTACCAGTGTTTAAATAAGTACCAACCCAGGTTTTACTATTTGTACCACCATCGACAGGACGAGCAAAATAGCCAGCAGTAATTTGTGCTCCGTTTATAAAAATCATAACTGAGTTATTTTTTCTAGTTACTGTTATGTAATACCAAGAATTTAAAAATATCCCGTGTATTACATTACAAACAATGGTGTTGTTAATAACTAAAAATATTTTTGTTAAGCCAAAGCCAAAGCCAAAGCCGTTTGAGTTTGATAGAAACATAGATAAACGGCTGCTGTCAACAGCCCAAGTTTCTAAATCAACTGCAGGAAAGCGTCTTGGGTACGCCCAAAATTCTATTGACCAATCGTCGGAACTAAAATTAAGTGCGGACTTGTTAGTTGCTAGATAAGAATTTGACCCGTTAAACCTAGCTGATGAATTTCCGGCAATAGGAGTAAATGAAGTTTTAGCAGCAGTGCCTGAAATATTGCCTGTAATGCCAGTAATGTCAACGAAACTATATAAGGAAGAATTGGCAACTTTTTTGTAAGAAAACGGCTTAGAACCAGCCGAAACCACCGGATATCTGCTTAATATTGCCCCGTTTATTGAACTATAGATATAAGTTGCTTCTGTTGCCGGATCTGGCACTACGTGAACCGGCATTACAGAAGGTATATTACTAAACCCGCCGCTTACGCTTGAAGTAGTTTTGCCATCGTAAAATACTATATCGTGTTTGGTAGCACTGTGATTATACCATTTTTTTGTTCTTTCTTCGCTTAACACTTGTAAGGAAGAAGGTATAGTAGTTTTTGTAGTTACAGAAAAATAGCCGGCGTATCTATTAGAAGTTGAAATTTCTTCAACAGCATACTGATAAAATTTTGTGTCTAAAGCGGTAGCAGACGCTTGTATTTCTATATAAATTGTAGATCCTACACCCACAATTAAAGGATTGCTAGTTGATCCTAATGGTAAATTATTAGGACCATCCTTTAGAGAAACAAAATTACTTAGCGCAGGTAAGTATAATCGAACATTTACACTAGAACTGTTAGTAGCTGCTACTGTTGCGATCGAAGATGGTTCACAGGCGCTAACTGAACTAAAATGCATCTTCGACCCTCATTAAATACATTAGCCTAAACAAGTTAGGCTAACTGCTGTTACACATTGTTTGTTCGATTAAGCACCTTCGCTAATAGGACCGGCAGGGCTGGTACTACTATCTGAGGTAAGAACAAATTTGCTGAGTGATACGACACGCATACCAGTGCCAAATGGACCATTAGGCGGAAGTGCCCTATAAACTCGACTAATACTAGCAGCACTACCATTTACTTCTGTGTAAACTCTTACTGTTGCTTCAGTCCCTGCACCAATAACATCTGAACTTACAGTACCAATCATGTCTAACTCATCTGGATACTTAAATCTTGTAGTATTTAAATTACTTAAAAAAGTAATAACATATTGAGAATTATCAGTTAAACTTTGTTGGTCAAACGGATTAATAATTGCTGTGCTATCTTCAGTATTATCAGTAGCGCTTAAACGCTTTGAAGGACTTCCAACATCTTGTTCCCTAACAATAAACTTATAGTACTTATTGTTAACAGAATTAACACACCAAACAGGAGAAACTGACGTTGCAGTTGAATCGTAAAAATCTCCAATAGTACCGGTTTCCCCTGCTTTAATACGGCCACGAAGTGCACCAGTGGCGCGATCGACGCTACGCTGAACAAGTACCCAATTAAATTTCTTACCAGTTTGCTCACTGTAAATGTCCCACATACCAAAGAAAATACCGCGTTTGGAAGTGGTTAGTTCATAGCTAAGTGGTACAGCATATCCGCTTTCTTTGGTAATGCCAATTCTGTTATAAAATCCAATATCCCAAGAAGTAGCAGTAGCTACATCACCTCCGCCGCCAGGTTCTACACCAGGTACTCCACCTGCTGTTAATGCTGGCTTCAGAGAATTGGCTGCTGTAGTTGATCCGATTGTTCTATATGCAGCACCAACATTGCCTGCTGGTTCTAAGAATTTAATAGCATCGCCGGCAGTAGTCGGAATTAACGGAAGTGCAACAACAGAACCATCGTT
>Ga0214921_10008939_pt1 | contig 12805 bp, 8 predicted proteins | sample LL1505_MetaG_FD_177992 | JGI IMG/M metagenome (GOLD analysis project Ga0214921, IMG submission 177992) | Freshwater microbial communities from Lake Lanier, Atlanta, Georgia, United States - LL-1505 | ecosystem: Environmental > Aquatic > Freshwater > Lake | place: USA: Georgia | collected 2015-05-28 | reverse complement strand
CTGGCATGATTTTTGGCCAAAAGGAGTTGGTTATTACAAAATGATTGCCTTTACCTTGCCATCTGCCATTGTTATATTAATTTGCTGGCCTTTAGTTAGCTGCTTAACAGAACTTATTAAGCTCCCGCTAATTTCATCTGTAATTATAGATTTTGTAATACCGGCATACAGGCCCTCTGCCCTGCCAGAGGTGTAGTTAAGCTTTAGCATTTTTCCATCAATGATTTTTTGAATTAGGCGCTCTAAGCTTTGCTCCATCGCCGCCTTAAGCCTTGCAGAGGCATTTTGTAGCAAGGAGTCCGTTTTGTAGCAAAGAATGTTTGTAATACTTAATAACTTAATGTTTAATCTGTTAATTTGCCCCGTTGAAACCTTTATATTTTTAATGGCGAAATCAGCATTTTTAAGTCTTGTATCAGTGATGCTTGCAATGCTTTGCTGCAAGGATTTAACTTTAAACTCAAGCTCGCCAAGCCTTGCCTGCTGAGTTTTGTAAAGCATTTTAAATGTGTAATCAAGCTGCTGATTTGCATTAATTAATTTTTTTGATATTGTTAAACTTATAAAATCTTGCTGATTTTTAAGATTTTGCCTTATTGCCTTGCCGTCGGGGCTGGCAAGCTCGGCTGCGGCAGTTGGGGTAACGGCGTGGATGCTTGCGGCTAGGTCAAGCAGGGTAAAGTCCGTACCGTGCCCAATTGCAGATATTAAAGCACAGCTTTTTGCCGCAAAGTTTGCTGCCTTTACAACCAGTGCTTCGTCGTTAAAGGTAAATAGGTCTTCAAAGCTGCCGCCGCCCCTTGCAACTATAACAAGGCTTGGCTTGTTTGAGGAGTTTGTTTTGCAGAGCGTGTCAAAATATTCAAGCCCATCAATCACCGATGCACTGCTTAAATGCCCTTGCATCAATGCGGGATAGAGAATAATTTTTACACCTGCAAATCTTGCGTTTATGCGGTTTAGCATATCCTCAATCACCGCCCCAGTGGGCGAGGTGATAATGCCTATCACCTGCGGATATTTAGGCACAGGCTTTTTAATGCTTTGGTCAAAATAGCCAAGAGCCCCCAATTTTTTGCGTCTATCCTCAAGCATTTTTAACATTGCCCCACGCCCCCCAATACTCACCCCACTTGCAATTATACTGTATTTTGAGGACTTAGGGTAAGAACTAACCTTGCCACTAACCACAACCTCAAGCCCATCTTCTAGGGGTATTTTTAGCCTTGCGGCGGTCATCTTCCAAAGTATCACGCTTATAAAAGCAGTCTCGTCCTTGAGTGAAAAATAACAATGCCCAGAGGAATGCCTTGTAAAACTGCAAATTTCGCCTTTTACCTTTATTGATGCAAAGTTTGTCTCCAGCGAGTCCTGCACTAGCCCGCTAATTTGTGCTACCGTGTAGATATTTTGATTACTCTCATCGGTATTGTTTTTATCGCCATTTACAGCATTTGCCTCAATTGCCACCTTTTTTGCAGGCTCGCTTGATGTTTGCAGGCTAAGGTCAGGCTCGTTAAAAAGAGAGTCTTGCCCTCTTGCCACGCTATTTGCTTTTGGCAGGAGAGTTTTGGACTTACTTGCTCTTGCCATTGTAAAACATTAAAAAGATAGCTATGTTTAAATAATAGCCTTAAGAGCCTCATCCAAACTTTTAACTGCGGCTATGGAATTTGCAAACATTGATTTTTCAGCCTCTTCAAGGTCAACCTCAATAATCTGCTCCACACCGCCAGAGCCAATTTTGCAAGGCACACCTGCGTATAGGTCCTTTACTCCATACTCGCCGTTAAGCTTTGCAGCAGATGGCAATATGCGTTTTTGGTTAAACAAATAGGACTCCGCCATTACAACGGCACTCTCGGCAGGAGAGTAAAATGCCGAGCCATTGCCAAGCAAAGATACTATCTCCGCACCGCCATCACGGGTGCGTTTAACTATTGCGTCAAATGCTTGCTGCGATATTAATCCGTTTTTAATAAATTGCTTTAACGGCACGCCCGCAATACTAGTGCAGGACGGCATAGGCACCATAGTATCCCCGTGCCCGCCAAGAACAAAAGAGGTAATATCCCCAGCAAAAACCCCCAGAGCCTCGGCTAAAAAGCACTTAAATCTTGCAGTATCCAAAACGCCAGCCATGCCCACAACTTTTTTTGCATCCAAGCCACTAACTTGCTGAAAGTGCTTAACAATAATATCCAAAGGATTTGTAATAACAATCACAAAAGAATTTGGCGAGTATTTTTTTACATTTTGTGCCACGCCCCCAATGATGTTTGCATTTGTTTTAAGTAGGTCATCACGGGACATACCCGGTTTGCGTGGAATGCCTGCAGTGATGATAATAACATTACTATCCTTTATATCCTCGTAGTTGGAGGTGCCAATAACGCTGCCTCCGTTGTTAAACACGGAGCCCGATTGCAAAATATCCAAAGCCTTGCCCTTTGCTGTGCCCTCGTTTATGTCAAACAAAACAATTTTGCTACAATAGCTTTTGCGTGCCAAAATATGTGCTAGGGTGCCACCAATATTACCCGCCCCAATTAGCGAAACTTTAAAAGACATAAACCTAAAAAAATAAATATTAAAAATAGATACGCTTAGCAGCTTATTTACAAGCCTCTGTATAAATTGTATTACAAACAACAAATTTAGTAAAGTATTTTTTATTTGCTTTTTAAGATTTATTATTCTAAACTAAAGTAGAGTATAGGTCAATTTGTATCTGGCTTAGTAATTTTATATTTGTATTGTGTATTAACTTGTCGCAGTGTCCGATTCTAACGATAACTTTTTGGGTATAGACTTCTTTGAAAAAAATCCAAACAAATTTTTCTTCATTCCTCTTGGCGGAGCAAACGAAATAGGCATGAACTTCAATCTTTACTGCCAAAACGGTAAATTTTTACTAATAGATTGCGGCATTGGCTTTGCTGGGGGCGAAATTAACGGGGTTGATATTGTTTTGCCAAATATTGATTTTTTGCTAAAGCACAAAATCAAACTCTCTGGCATAGTTATTACTCATATTCACGAGGATCATATTGGGGCGATACCATATATCTGGGAGCGTTTAAAATGCAGGATTTATGCAACAAAGCTTGCCGCCGAGTTTTTGCGTGAAAAACTTGCGGAAAAGCACTTTAAAAAAGAGGTTGAAATTAAAATTATTGACGACAAAAAAACCCTTCACATTGATGGTTTTAGCATGGATTTTGTTGGAATTACTCACTCCGTGCCCGAGATGCAAGGCTTGTTTTTAAACACGCCGCACGGCAAAATTTTTCACACAGGGGACTGGAAGATAGACAAAAACCCAGTAGCTGGTGACGAGACTGATTTTAAAAGAATAAAAGAGCTTTCAAAAGACGGGGTTTTGGCAATGGTTTGCGACTCTACAAATGTTTTTAACGAGGGCTACTCAGGCTCAGAAGGGGACTTGGAAAAAGAATTTGTAAAGCTTGTTAAAGACTACGAGGATGGCTGCGTTTTTGTAACAACCTTTGCATCCAATATTGCAAGGCTGCATACCCTGTCAAATGTTGCAAGGCGTACGGGGCGTAAGCTTTTTATCTCTGGCAGGTCAATTGAAAGGATAGTTAAGGTTGCAAAAAAAGCAGGCTATCTTGATGATTGCGTTGAGTTTTTGGACCAGAGGGATTTTTCAAGTGTACCAAGATATAAAGCCTTGGTAATTTGCACCGGCTGCCAAGGTGAAGAGCTTGCATCGCTTACCAAGATTGCCAGCGGGCAAAGCAGATATATTAATATTAAAAAGGGGGATGTTGTCCTTTTTTCATCCAAAGTGATACCAGGTAACGACAAAAAGATTTTTTCAATCTACAACAGACTTGCCCTGTTAAACATTGATGTAGTGACGGAAAAAACCCATAAAATCCACGTCTCGGGGCATCCAAACAGGGAGGAGCTTAAAAAAATGTACTCGGTTGTAAAGCCTTGGTATGCTGTGCCTGTGCACGGAGAGCCTGCTCACCTTAGGGAGCATTGCAGCTTTGCAAAGCAAATTGGCATTGAAAACACCTGCAGAGTAAAAAATGGCGATGTTTTTGAAATATCTTCCAAGGGAATCAAAAAAGCCGGCGTTGTAAAAAACGGCTACGATGTTGTGGACGGCACGATTATAAGAGCAAAGGAATCCGTAGTGTTGGGGCAAAGGGACATACTTGCAAAGTCTGGTGTGTTTATTTGTATACTAAGAGAGCTTAAAAAAGACATTGACATTGAAATTATCTCCGATGGCTTTTTACACCCAAAGGAGGATAAAAATCTGTTTTACACACTCAAGCAAAATGTTATTGACCTAGTTGTGGACTCGGTAAAGGCAGGAGCCCTAAACGACCGTAATTATTTTTGCGACTCGCTGCAAAAAACCTTGCTAAAACTTTGCATCCGCAAAACCGGTAAGGACCCAATGGTAAGGGTAATTCTTGCTTAAAAACAAGGGTAATCTCAGATTGCTCTGCAAAAAAAACTTAAGCAAACCCATCCACCCTGCGATGATACCTGTATCTGGTTTTTGTTAAGTTAAGCAAGATGCCTATTAGTATTGAGTGTGATAGCATAGAGGAACCTCCATAACTAACAAGCGGCAATGTCATACCCTTTGTTGGAAACAGCCCAAGACTAACAAATGAGTTAATCGTTAAGGCAATAAAAAACATTGCAAAAATTGACATTATAATTACCCTGTGCAAATAAAAATCTTCAAGATGCAAAATGTCGCCGTCCTTGTGCTGGTGGCGTAAAAAATACTCCCGCTCCTGACTTAAAAACAAAAGGATTGAAAAAAACATTGTCCCATAAAAAGTAAGTAAAAGCCCATAACCAAAGCAGCCAAGCTCCTCGCCAATTACGGCAAAAATAAAGTCGTTATGAGCATCAGGCAGCTTGTATTTTAATAAGCTCTCGCCAATGCCAGACCCCAATAGCCCACCTTTTTTAATGGAGTTAAGTGCAATTCTTAACTGATAATTGTCCCCCTCTCCCATGCCTAAAAAAGTTAAAATTCTAAATCTTACATGCTCAAAACAAAGGGACACAAGCACTAAAAAAACAAGGGTAAAAAGCCCAAAAAGTATTACATATTTTGTTTTAATTTGCGAAAACAAAACCTGCATAGCAATTGTTGCACTGTAGATTATTATCATTCCGTAATCTGGCTCAAGGGCAAATAAAAAAGCTATGCCGCCAAAGATACAAAGATGGGTAAAAAAATAGTTAATATCCCTCTTTTGCCAAAATCTGTGTATAAAAAGTGAGTGAATCACAATAAAAAATGGCTTTAAAATCTCGGATGGCTGAATGCTTAAAAAGCCAAAGTCAATCCACCTTTGCGCTCCCTTTACGCTACCTGGGGTAACAAGCACCAAAACAAGCAAACAAATACAAAAAATATAGGCAAATAACGATACTGTGATAAGCTTTTTAAAATCCACAAGGGCAAAAAATGCCATTGCCACAAGCCCAATAACCACAAAAAAGATATGTTTGTAAAAAAAGTAAAAGTCGCCAGTTTCAAGCTTTGCCGATACAGAGTAGCTAAGCGAGAAGGACATTAAAATGCCAAAAATAATTAAGCAAATTGCAGGAATTAATATTGACTTTCGCATTTGCTTGCTTTTTAAATAAATGTAATGCTTTATTGCAAAGGTAAGCCCAGCCCTTTGGCTTTTTGCTGCACCCTTGCCGTAGCGACCTTGTTTTAGGCTGCTGCCATAGTTTTTAACCTCCATATTATTATATATTATTTAATGCTAAGCTTAACAAATATTTGCCTTTGCATAACAGGCTCCCTTACTATAATTTTTATTGTTTTAAATTTAAAAAGCAAATTAAAATTACAGGTAACGCAAGATGAGCTTAGTAAGCTTGCAAAAATTAAAGATGACACACAGCTAAAACTTGATGCGCTAATGGCAGAGCTATCTGACTTTAAACTTAAAAACACGGAGCTTGAAACAAGACTTGAGACGCTAGACGAACTAAAAGACAAGGCAAGCTACCTAGAAGGCGAGAAGGAACGCCTTACAAAAGATGTAACCTTTTTAACAACAAAACTTAGTGCTGCCGAGGAGTATTTTGAAAAACGCTCCTTAGAACAACGCCAACTGGAAGAGGCATTCTTGCAAAAGGCAAAGGCATCGGTGTCCGAAATTTCCCTTAACATGGTAAAAAACTCTGCCGAAATAAACAACGAACTTATGGCAAGAGCAGCAGAGCAAACAAAGCAAACCACAAGCGAGCTTATGCAAAAGTTTGAAAACACGGTAAAAAACCTAGAGGTTGTAAAAGAGCTTGCAAGCGGCACAAAAAACGACATTGATGCAATTAAAAATATTTTTAAAAATTCAAACTCAACAGGCTTACAAGGTGAGGCAATCTTGCTAAACACACTAAGAGACCTTGGCTTTGCCGAGGGGCGGGATTATATCTCTCAATTTACCGCCCGTAAAGAAGATGGCGGCACAGACAAACCAGACGCAATAGTCTACTTAAATGGAGGGATGGATTTGATGGTTATAGATAGCAAGTCTTCAACATTTTTTTTAAACACTGAGCTTAGCGAGGAGGAGCGAGATGCAAAAATCCGCCAATCTATGGAAAATCACATCAAAACCCTCTCGGCAAAAAATTATATTGAAAGCGTAAAAAATCAAGTTCGCCAAACAAAAGGCACAAACCCAGACAAGGTGCATTTGTTTATGTTTTTACCAAGTGAGGACTGCATAAGGGTTGTTTTAAAAGCCTATCCTAACTTTTACAGCGATGCCATGTCTAAAAACATCTACATTTGCGGCCCTATCACTTTGCATTACGCTTTAGACATTGCCTTGAGGGGCATTCAAAACTATTACATTAACGAAAACTACGCCAAAATTATAGCCGAGGTAAAAACTCTTATAGACAGAACCGCAAAACTAACCGAGCACGCAAACGATATAATCATAAAATACAACGGCATGGCTGGGGCGATTGAAAAGTTTCAATCCTCCTTTACCTCACGCATATTGCCTCAACACTCCAAAATTAACAAACTGATTGCCAAAACCGATGCAAACATCGCCATAGCGGATGTTACAATCGTACAAGAGCACTCAAAGCCACTAGAGCTTTTGTAGTAAAAACACCCAAGACTCTAAATTCATTAAACCTTGGAATGCACGGTGCCAGTTGTAGCCTGCAAGATTTTTTCAAGCCAGTTTGTTTTCTTTGAATCACTGCTTAGTAACGGTGCTTTAGATTTGTTATCAAGATTCTTGTAATCTAACAAACTATCTTTTTTATGTACAGCAAGCATGGCAAGACCAATCAAGGCAGCTAATGCGGCGATTACCGCAATTGCTATTTGCACACCTGTATCAATATCTTTAACTTTAGAGGCAATTGCAATCCCAGCTCCAACAACACCAGTTGCCGCAAGTAAAACAATTGCAGCGGTACCAGCTTTGTTTTGTTTTAAAGTATCAGTCACACTTACTATTGCAGCGGTACCAGCTTTGTTTTGTTTTAAAGTATCAGTCACACTTACTTCGTCATCAACGGCAAGATTACTGTTAGGGTTATTCTTATCTTCAGAAGATTGAATTATAGAACCATCATTAGAATTTAATTCTTTTGTGCTATTAATGTAATATGTTGCAGCTGCCTTTGCAAAGCAGGCAACAATCGCAAGGGCCAAACCTATCCACTGCAGACAATCCGGCACTGATTCGTTAATATTTTGCTGTAGTGAGTTAATACCATTTGTTAAGATTAAGGCAGCTGCTACAATTGTTAAGCCGTTTGCAGCAATTCTTAAACCATAAAGTTTTTTCTGTTTTTCTGCATATTGATCTGCCTTAATGTTTTTTATTTCTTTTATGTCTTTTAGTATGTCAGCAGCAGCATTTATTGCAGTTAAAAACCACGATACACAGACAAATCCTGTTGCAACATTTGATACAAGCTTTACATTTGCACCGGAAGCCTCCATAATACCCTTTGTAACACAAGTAACGCAAGCCGCAAGTCCTGCAAGTGAGTTTGCAACATGAGGGACAATTAAACACTTTTGAGCTGTACTACTTTCCTGCTTAAGGCTTTTAATGTTAGTAATTAAGCTTGGTACAGCAAGTGTTGTGATAAAAAAAGAAAAGATACCAATCCCATTCAAATCACTTAAACTTCCAGCAAAACCAGAGCCACAAGCCACAGAACCTTTGGTGGCATCGTAAACACCGGAAGCCATTTGATTGTCTTGCATAAGAATAAAAGATAATATTAAAAAGTATTTAAAAAATTAGATTTTACATCATGAAAGCCTTTATAAATAAAGAAATTTTATTGTCAAGATAATTGTAAAATTAAATTAATTAAACCTTAGTCAACAAAAATACCGCCAAAAATATTGGCAAAACACAACTTAAACCTGAGACATGGATTTGATGTAAAATGTTGTTTGCAATTTTTTAAAACATAGAGGGATTTCTTGACATTGTAAAAGCTAAGATTAAACTTTAATGTGCAGAAATAAGAATTTTAAAATAATTTGTTAAGTTTTAAAAGGTTATGTCAGTTAAAATAAAGACTTTTGACAACGGCTTTAGGGCAGTAAGCGACGAGATGAAAGATGTTGAAACCGTAACAGTTTGCGTAGGCACATACATTGGTGCGTCAAACGAAAGCGAGGTACAAAATGGAATCTCTCACTTTTTGGAACATATGGCATTTAAGGGCACAAAAACCCGTAGCTATCTTGACATAGCAAGCGAGATTGAGGATATTGGCGGCTACATGAACGCATTTACCTCAAAGGAAAAAACAGTTTACTATGTTAAAGTGCTAAAAGAGCATCTTGAAAACGGCATTAGCTTGCTGTCGGACATTTTACAAAACTCAACCTTCCCCGAGCAGGAGATTGAAAAGGAGAGGGGTGTTATACTGCAAGAACTTGCCGCAAGCCTTGACACTCCAGACGATATTATCTACGACTATTTTATGCAAACAGCTTTTAACAACCAACCAATTGGTAGGGCAATTTTAGGCAGTGCGGACAACATTAAAAGCTTTAAAAGAGATGACTTTAACGACTACATTAAAACAAAGTATCACGCTGGCAACATGGTTATATCGGCGGCTGGCAACATTAAGCACGAGGATTTGGTGAGCCTTAGCGAAAAATACTTTACAAATCTTGCACCCAAAAAGGATGTTGCAAGAGAGCCTAGCCTTTACAACGGAGGAGAGTTTTACAAGCAAAACGACAACCTATCACAGGTGCAATTTACCTTGGGCTTTAAGGCGGTGTCGTACCATCACGACGACAGATTTAAGCTTGATGTTTTAACTGATATATTGCTTGGTGGCATGTCTTCAAGACTCTTTCAACAAGTGCGTGAAAAGCTAGGTCTAGTCTATACAATATCCGATTTTTCATCCACTTACCACGATACTGGTATCTTTTCAATCTACGCTGGCACCTCGCCGGAGCATCTTGAACTTTTAACAAAAACCATCTGCGATGAGCTAAAAAAGGCAGCAAAGGACATTACTCAAGCTGAGGTTGACAAAACTATTACAAAAATTAAGGCTCATAGATTAATGAGCCTTGAATCCACAACTTCTAGGTCGCAAACCGCACTCTTTAACCAGCTTATTTACAACAGGGATGTGCCTTTTGACGAAACCTTGCAAAAATACACAAGTCTTACAGCAGGGGATGTTTCTGCCTTTTTACAGCAGATTGTTGAGGCTAAGCAAATTACAGCATCTGTGTACGGCGATGCAAAGCAAATGCCAAGCCTTGATGTAATCAAAAACATGCTAAGCTAAAAACTGCTAAAAACTAATAATGTTTTACTACAAAGTTGCGGTCAATCTACCTTTTTTTGACCCATTCACATATGCCAGCCCCACTGAGCTTAGTATTGGCGATGTTGTTGCCGTGCCCTTTGGCAAAAATGAGGCTCTTGGCTTTGTTATGGCAAAAGACGAGAACCATGGCTTACCAAGTGGCAATAAATCAATAGCAAAAACTAAGGACGACGAAATAAGCGACGAAGATAACGAATACCAAGATTTTGAAATAGAAGACGGCATAAAGGAAATAACCCTAAAGCTTGACATTAAGCTTAGCCCAAACCTCTTGGAGCTTATTAGATTTACCGCAAGCTACACAATATCCCCCTTGGGCTCGGTTGTTAAGCTTGCAGTGCCATTTAAAAAGTTTGCAAAAAGCCATAAAGAGGAAAAATACGAGGAGCTTGAGTACAATCTAAAAACACTCTCCCCTAAGCAGCAGGAGGCACTTGAGGCAATGGACGGCAAGGGTTTTAACGCCTACTTGCTACACGGCAAAACCGGATCCGGCAAAACTGAGGTTTATCTACACAAGGCTGCGGCAGTGCTTAAAGCATCACCAAATTCGCAGGTGCTTATTATGCTGCCAGAGATAGGCTTGACAAACGAGGTTTTTGCAAAGCTGCAAAGCTATTTTGGTAAAAATGTTGTTTTATGGAACTCCTCTGTGGGCGAGGCAAAAAAACGCAGATACTATACTGACATAGCCTGTGGCAGAGCAAGAATAGTACTTGGCACAAGGTCGTCCCTCTTTTTGCCATTTAAAAACCTAGGGCTAATTGTTATAGACGAGGAGCATGACCAGTCCTACAAGCAAGAGGAGATTATTCTTTACAACGCAAGGGACATGGCGGTTGTGCGGGCAAGGCAGGAGGACATCCCCATCATGCTAATCTCCGCCACCCCATCGGTTGAAAGCCACTACAATTATCTAACCAATAAATATAAAAAAATTGCCCTTACAGAGCGATTTTTTGATGTTGAAATGCCCGAAATTGAACTAATAAATTTAAAACAAAATAAGCTACTTAAGGGCTCGCAATTTTGCCAAAAAACTATTGACGAAATAGACAGGGTGCTAAAAAAAGGTAAGCAAGTGTTAATTTTTTGCAATCGCCGTGGCTATGTGCCAATTATGATGTGTGCTGATTGTTGCTACAAATTTTGCTGCCACTCTTGCGATGTGTTTTTAACCTATCACAAATTTAAAAAAAAGCTTATGTGCCACCAGTGCGGGCACGGTAAAAACCTGCCAGACCATTGTCCCGCCTGCGGCAAGGAAGGCATTTTTAGGGAAATTGGCTTTGGGGTTGAAAAAATCAGCGAGGAAATATCAAACCAATTTATGTTTGTACCTACTCTGGTGCTAAGCTCCGACACTCTAACCACGCCAAAAAAACTTGAGGAAGCCGTGCAAAAAATTAAAAACAAAGAGGTGCAGATTATTATTGGCACGCAGATTGTGTCAAAGGGATTTCACTTTAAGGACATAGAGCTTGTTTGCGTGCTGGACGGCGACTTTGGCTCTGGCACCATAGACTTTAGAGGTAAGGAAAAAACCTATCAGCTAATCACTCAGGTTGCAGGGCGAGCAGGGCGAGAGGGCGAGAGGGGCAAGGTTGTAATACAAACTCACAACCCAGATGACCCAGTGTTAAGTGCCATACAAAAATTGGACGAGGATGGTTTTTATGCAAATCAAGTTACCACAAGGCAAGACCACGCCCTGCCGCCATTTACAAAGCAAATAGCAATTGTTTGCTCCTCGCGTGACAAGCTTGCAAGCCTAAATTTTTCAAAAACAGTAATAAGAGAGCTCTCGCAAATATTAAAAGCCACAAACAAGCCAGCCGAGGTTTTAGGTCCTGCGGAGGCACAGGTGTTTTACATCAAAAAAAAGTTTAGATACAGGGTTTTAATTACCTTTGATAAGTCCGTCAACCCCCGCCCGCAAATAACCAACTACATAAAAAACCTAACTCTACCAAGCGGCGTGTTTTTGCGTTTTGATGCCGACCCCTACACTTTTTTTTAAAAACAAAACCTTTAAAGCAAAAGATACATTCTTTACCTATAAGCCAAAATCAGTCTTTTTAATTACAGGTAAAAGATTAAGTAGCATCGTAAAAAAAATAAATTTGTTGACTTAAACATAAAGTTTAACATAATCTGCTTGTATTGTTTTTATTGTTAAGTTTTTTAAAGTAAAATGTCTACAACAGTTCAATCAAAGCCATCTACAAAGGTTAGCGTTACAAAGCAGGAGGCTTTGGATTTTCACAAATTTCCTACACCGGGCAAAATTTCAATCAAGCCGTCAAAACCAATGATGACGGTTAAAGATTTATCACTTGCATACTCTCCGGGTGTTGCTTACCCTTGTCTTGAAATTAAAGACAACCCCCTCACAGCTTACGACTACACATCTAAGGGCAACATGGTTGCGGTTATTTCAAACGGCACGGCTGTTTTGGGGCTTGGCAACCTTGGGGCAATAGCTGGCAAGCCTGTTATGGAGGGTAAGTCCGTTTTGTTTAAAAGATTTGCACATATTGACTCGGTGGATGTTGAGGTTGAGTCCTATACAGTTGAGGAATTTTGCACCGTTGTTGAAAAAATCGGTGAAACATGGGGCGGGATAAATCTTGAAGACATCAAATCCCCTGAGTGTTTTGAAATTGAGGCTACACTCAAAAAGAAGCTTTCAATACCTGTTTTTCACGACGATCAACACGGCACGGCTATAATTACAGTTGCTGGACTTATCAATGCATGTGAGATTACTGGGCGTAAAATTGAAGACATAAAAATTGTTATGAACGGTGCTGGTGCAGCCGGCATAGCTTGCTTAAACCTCATTAAAAAAGTTGGGGTTAAGGCACAAAATATTACTCTTTGCGACAGAACAGGTGTTATTTACAAAGGGCGTAACGATATTTCA
>Ga0214921_10008936_pt1 | contig 12814 bp, 10 predicted proteins | sample LL1505_MetaG_FD_177992 | JGI IMG/M metagenome (GOLD analysis project Ga0214921, IMG submission 177992) | Freshwater microbial communities from Lake Lanier, Atlanta, Georgia, United States - LL-1505 | ecosystem: Environmental > Aquatic > Freshwater > Lake | place: USA: Georgia | collected... | reverse complement strand
GCGAGATAGGTTAAACCCTAATCTTATGCCCATATCACTCCATTTAGTTGTAGTTTGCGCAATGGCAGCTTGCTCATACATGCTTGTTGCATTACAAAACATCATTTGGAAAACGTGTCCACCGGTTTCTATATCAAATCCTAGGCCAAGATAATCATAAGTATTTTGAGTTTTTGCTACGTCCAAAAAATCATCTCTACCATTCAATCTTGGATAATATTCAATATTAAAACGAGTGCTTCTTGTTATTTTTATGGATGCTCCCATACCTATTGCAAATATGCTATTGGCATCATTATTATAAGTTACCAAGTTTTTATGAACCATACTAGGGGCCAATAAAACCGAGAATGCATCATTGAATTTCTTTGTAAATAAGATTTGATTAAAATAGGTTAGCCTAGATGTAAAATAATTGTCGATAGCTTTATCAGAAAATTCACTCGTGTTTAAGGACATATTGCCATAATAAGTAATCCCAACAGGCGAGCCACCTGAAGCTTGTTTAATGATTTTCCATTTCACATTACCATCGTATATTTTGCTAGGGCTGCTTCTACCTATACCAATTTGTATATTGTCTGTTAGGCCATAGTCAAATACTAGGCGCATATAAGCTTGATCCATGCCCCATAATTCATAAGCACCTTTATTTACTTCACCAAAACGATGTAAAATTACAAAATTCAAATGTTTTTTTGCTACTGTTTCATTGCTTTGCATGGTTATTAATCGAGTGGCTTTGAATGTAGCAAAAACAGGAATGGGTTTTTTAGGTTGTTCGCTGTTAAGCATATTAAGCAAGTCATCTTGCGCACTTACTATCAATGAAATCAATATAAAGCTTAGTGTAAATATTATTTTTTTCATCTTTTTATTCTTAATTGTTTTTTGCACCTTGGTCTAACCATCTCTGTAAAATACTGATATCTGATGAACTTAATCCAGAAGAAGGCATATCTTTTTGTTCTATTGATCTTACTTTAACTCGGTCTTTTTTTGCAAATAATTCAGAGTAGGTAGTCAGTTTTACTCCTCCTGCTGCAGATGCATCGTGGCATCCGCTAGTAGCACATTTACTATCAATCAAAGGTTTTACAAGAGAGGTATAACTTACTGTGCTAGTATCAGACAACTTTACAAAATTGTTAGGATACAATGTTTCTTCTTTATCATAATAGCAGGCACTAAAGTTTAGTCCTAGTATTACAATAACTATTATTTTTATTTTGTTCATATTCTTTAAATACACTTCAACTTTTATTGAAGACAATATTGGTTATTTTTTTATGAATTGGTATGAAATTTCGATTAATTGAGATTAAAATTCACTAGCTTTCATAAAAGTTAAAAACTCCTCATTTCCCGAATCTCTGATATGTTCTTTGTTCCCTTCCCACCATTTTTGACCTTGATAGATAAAGGCAATATTATCTCCAATTTCAAATAAGCTCTTCATATCGTGGGTGTTAATAATAGTAGTGATATTGTATTCCTCGGTGATTTCCTTGATCAGATAATCTATAACCCTAGATGTTAAAGGATCTAGCCCTGAATTTGGTTCATCACAAAAAAGGTATTTGGGTTGAAGTGCTATGGCCCTGGCAATTCCCACACGTTTCTTTTGCCCGCCACTAATATTAGAAGGGAAGAGTTTATTGGAGTTGGGTAAATTAACACGACTTAAACAAAAATTAACTCGCTCTATAATTTGTTCTTCAGACCAATCGGTGAACATACGCAAAGGGAAGGCTACATTGTCTTCTACGTTCAATGAATCGAACAAGGCTGTGCCTTGAAAAAGCATACCTATTTCTTTCCTTACTTCCTTCTTTTGATAATAATCCATGCTCACAAAGTCACGCTTATCAAAGGTTATTTCACCTGATTCAGGAGTGAGTAAACCCACCATACATTTCATCAATACCGATTTTCCACCACCACTTGCCCCGATGATAAAATTGCATTTTCCTTTTTCGAAACTGGCACTGATGTTTTTCAATACATGCTTTTCGCCAAATGTTTTGTTGATGTTTCTTACCTCAATCATTCTATCTAAAAAGCATTAATTGTGAAATAATATAATCGAAGAAAATGATAGCCATACAGCTATAAACCACAGCTTTGGTGCTGCTTTCGCCCACTTCTAACGCCCCTCCTTCAGTACGATATCCTTGGTATGATGATACTGAAGTAATTAAAAATGCAAAGGTGAATGCCTTCACCATACAAAAGATAACCGAATATGTTTCAAAATCAGATCGTAAACCTTTTACAAAAAAATCAACACTGATGATTCCTGATAAATGACCTGAAATAGCACCTCCCAACAAACTTAACATCATGGCATAAACTACCAATGCCGGTATGGTGAAAAAGCCTGCAATGATTTTGGCCAAGGCCACATAGCTTGAAGAATTAACACCCATAATCTCCAAAGCATCCACTTGTTCGGTTACTTTCATGGTGCCAATTTCTGATGAAATGTTTGAACCTACTTTGCCCGCCAATACCAAACAAGTGATGGTAGGTGAGAATTCTAGAATATTAGAATCACGTACAATCCTACCAATAAGGTATTCGGGAACCAATCCACTTACCAATTGGTAGCCAATTTGGATGGTAGATACAGCACCTGTAAAACCAGAAATAAGTGATATGATGTTAAATGAACCTACGCCAATATTATTGGCCTCAATAATGATTTGTTTCCAAAGTATTTTCCATTTTTCAGGCTTGCTGAATACGGTACTTAGAAACAATATGTACCCCCCAAAGTGTTGAAAAAATCTCATAATTCGGTTGTAAATATAAATGTTTAGCTGATTTTTCAAGGTCAGTTTTTTTAAGAAATAGTACACTTAATTATTTGTATATGTACGGGTTTAAAAATTATATTCGTCCGATAAATATCCTCATTCATGATATTAACGGCTAAGAATATCCATAAATCCTATACCAATCATGTTGCTTTACATGATGTTAGTATTGAAATACCTGAGCAAAGCATATTTGGCTTATTAGGTCCAAACGGTGCAGGTAAAACATCACTGATACGCATATTAACACAAATAGTACAAGCCGATTCGGGTGAGGTGCGATTTGGAGGAGAGCTGTTACAACCCAAGCATATTTTTGATATGGGTTATTTGCCCGAAGAGCGTGGCTTGTATAAAAAAATGAAAGTAGGGGAGCAGTTATTATATTTTGCAGAACTTAAGGGTTTGAATACTAGAGAAGCTAAACAAAAACTGAAATATTGGATAGATAAATTTGAAATACAAGCTTGGCTTGGGAAGAAGGTTGAAGAACTTTCCAAAGGCATGCAGCAAAAGGTGCAATTTATTGCCACTGTTCTTCATGATCCTAAATTGATTATTTTGGATGAACCTTTCTCTGGTTTCGATCCTATTAATGCGCAGCTGTTGGTGGAGGAGATTTCTCTATTAAAGAAAAATGGCGCAAGCATTATTTTCTCAACCCACCGTATGGATTCGGTTGACCAACTTTGCGATCATATTGCCCTTATTAATAAATCTCATGTGGTGCTTGATGGAGCTGTGAGTGAAGTAAAAAATAAATTCAAACAAAACAAATTTTCAGTTGTACATAAGCAAGCCTTTAACAGCGTGCCACAGTCATTTGAACAACTTGATACGCAAAGCAAAGCATCTGGTGTTTTTGAAACTATTATCAAACTAAATGATGGAGCTAACTCAAATAATGCCTTGCTTGAGTTTTTGCAAAGCAATGAAGTGGTATCGTTTAATGAGGTGATACCTAGCATGGAAGATATCTTTATTATGGCCGTAGAAAACAGCAAATAATATAAGGCTTTTCAATAAGATTAAAAACATTAATTTTATTAGTTGGCAAACTCAATCAAAATAATATTTTTGTCGATGTAAAATGCTTCTTAGGTTTTAATCCGAATAAGCCTGTTGAAATAACACTAAAAAATAATTAACTAGATAGAAATGAGCGATTTTCAATTAGTAATGCCAAAAATGGGCGAGAGTATTGCAGAAGCAACCATCATCCGTTGGACTAAAAATGTAGGCGATAAAATTGCCGCTGACGAAACGGTATTAGAAATAGCTACGGATAAAGTAGATTCAGAAGTCCCTTCCCCAAAAGGTGGAGTTTTGAAGCAAATACTTTTCAAAGAAGGTGATGTGGTAGCTGTAAATGCAGTTATTGCTATTATTGATATGGAAGGTTCGGCTGTTGCGATTAATGCACCCGCCCCAGTAGTTGAAACGCCTGTTAAAGAAGCCGTTGCTCATATCGAAAATACGGTAGTAACAGCAAGCACGCATGCCTCGCCAGTTATGGGTGGAAATAGATTTTACTCCCCATTGGTATTAAACATTGCACGCGAAGAAAAAGTGAGCATGACTGAGTTGGAAACCATTCCAGGTAGTGGCAATGAAGGTCGTGTTACAAAAAGAGATATATTGAACTATGTGGCTAACCGAACAGGTGCACCTTTAGCAGCTGCCTCGCCACAAATGAGTCTGTCTGCACCAGCTGCTCCAGTGTTTGAACATAAAACTACCCCTCAAGTTTTGGAAGCACCAAAAACTTCGGCACCTGCACAAGCCAAACAAAGCATTAGCCTCAGCGGTGGAGATGAGGTGATTGAAATGGATAGAATGCGAAAGCTTATTGCTGACCACATGGTGATGAGTAAACATACTAGCCCACATGTAACTAGTTTTGTTGAAGCAGATGTAACCAATATGGTTATATGGCGGGATAAAATGAAGAAGGTGGTTGAAAAACGCGAAGGTGAAAAAATGACATTCACCCCAATATTTATAGAGTGTGTGGTGAAAGCCATCAAAGATTACCCAATGATAAATGTATCAGTAGATGGAACCAACATTATCAAACGTAAAGCTATCAATATTGGTATGGCTGCTGCTTTGCCTAGTGGTAACTTAATTGTACCTGTTATCAAAAATGCAGATGGTATGAACCTATTGGGTTTAACCAAATCAGTGAATGATTATGCTAACCGTGCTCGTGCCAACCAATTGAAACCTGATGAGATTTCAGGTGGTACTTTCACTTTAACCAATGTGGGTGGTTTTGGTAATATCATGGGAACGCCAATTATCAACCAACCGCAAGTGGCTATTATGGCTACAGGTGCTATCAAGAAAAAACCTGCTGTGTTAGAAACCGAGCATGGTGATGTGATTGCAATCCGTCATATGATGTTCTTGTCATTAAGCTATGACCACCGTGTAGTAGATGGATCTTTGGGTGGTAGTTTCTTACGCAAAGTTGCTGACTATATGGAGCAATGGGATGTGCATAGAGAGATGTAAAATTGATTTATTTAATCAATAGTTTTCAAAGTAATTAATACCTTAAAGGCTGTCGGAAGATGGCCTTTTTTTATTTTGGTTTAAATAATATTTAACTAGTTTGTTAATATAAAATTCTAAAGAAGCTAAAAATAGTGTTTATAGTTAAAGTTAATTTGGGCCTTCTTATAAAATTTCGAAAGATTCAAGCCCAAATATTGCCAAAATATATTGACATCTTTGACCATTAATTATTATTAATCAATTTAAATTTAAACAAACAGGCGCTTTTTTGTAATGCGATTTCATCTTAATATATATACTATTGAAATTTTTATTGATGTTAGATTAATTTTTACTTATCCATTTAAAATTTTTTTTCTAAGCATATCCATTGCCATTAGTCCTGTTCTTTGAATTGTGCGTTCTCTGTTATCTCCAAAATTAAATACTTGTGCAAGGGTCTCTTTTTCGCTAGCTATAGCTATCCATACAGTTCCCAAGGGCTTGTCATTAGTTCCTCCATCGGGTCCTGCAATGCCACTGCACGAAATGCCAAATGTGGTATTCATTTTTAATCTAACTGCTTGTGCCATTTGCATTACACATTCTTCACTTACTGCACCATTATTTCGCAATATGTCTTCACTTACACCTAGCTCTTGTGTTTTAATTTTATTAGCATAGCAAACAATACTACCCATAAAATAAGATGAACTTCCAGGTACAGAAGTTAACTGATGTGCTATGTATCCTCCTGTGCAACTTTCAGCAGTTGAAATGGTTTGTTTTCTTTCCTTTAATAAATTACCTAGTGTCTGGGTTAAACTTGCATCACCTTCTCCATAAATATGATCTGATATTTTTTCATATACTTGTTTTACATATTCCTCAACTTCCTTTTCTAAACTAATTTTATCATCACCATAAGCGCTAAATCTTAATCTTACTGCACCAACTGATGGCAGGTATGCTAGTTTAATATATGATGGTAAACTGTTTTCAATATCTTCAATTTTTTTTGCTAAAAAACTTTCTCCTATTGATACAGTTTGAAGTGTTCTATGAAATATGGATGGTAATTTAAATTTTGAATTTATTTTAGGTACAGCTTCTTCTTCGAAAATAGTTTTCATTTCAAATGGTACACCTGGTAAACTAATAAATATTTTATTATTCACATCAAACCACATTCCCGGAGCTGTACCATTTTTATTCCATAATATTTCACAGTTTGCTGGAACCAGTGCTTGCATATTATTTACATCTAGCATAGGCATTTTTCTGAATCGAAAAATACTTTGAACCCACTCTAATACTTTTTCGTTTTGAACAAGACTTGTATTGAAGTATTCACATATGGTAACTTTGGTAATATCATCTTTAGTGGGACCGAGTCCTCCAGTAAGAATGATTATATCACTTCTTAACTCTGCATCCTTTAGGGCATTTAGTATGGCTTCTTTATTATCTGATATAGATGACTTGTAACATAGTTTAATACCTAATCCACTTAGTTGTTGTCCAAGCCAAGCAGAGTTAGTATCTATTACTTGACCTATTAATAATTCGTCCCCTATGGTTATTATTTCAGCATTCATTTTATAAAAGTAAATTAATATCTTGTTTCAATATTACACATATTACTTATTGTTTTTTAATGTGTTTTATAAAAAGGATGCAACGATAATTTTTATTTTAAATATAATATCAAATTGATGGGTTGTATAATTTTCTATACTCATTTTTGTCAATTTGAAATAAATAAACATTCTTTATATTGATTTGAAAAAAAGTTTTTAAAACGATTTTACACTTTATGATTTGTGAAATATTATTTGGTTGATGGCTGTGAGTTATAATAAAATCAATACTTGTAGCGATTTCATTATTTTAATTTATATTGATGTTGTATGTTGAGTGATACTTGTAATAAATATTTTTCATCCCAATCTTGTTATTTAATTTTATATATTTAATCACATATTTTATAAATTTAAAATCCTTTAAACTATTAGTTAAATCAATAGTTAACAAGGATGACTTGCAGTTATCAACATAAAAAAGTTATCATTTTTTATACTTGATATTCAAGCACTACTTGAATATTATTTTAATGCGCATAAATTTGTTTTCGTAATCAATCAAATTTTTAAAACAAATGGCAACAACTAAAAAAACAAAAAAAGCTGCAGCTCCAACTAAGAGTGCTGCCCCTAAAAAAGCCGCTGCAAAAAAAGCAGCTCCAAAAAAAGCCGCTAAAAAAGCTGCTCCTAAAAAAGCTGCTCCTAAGAAAGCTGCTGCTAAGAAAGCTGCTCCTAAGAAAGCTGCTGCTAAGAAAGCTGCTCCTAAGAAAGCTGCTGCTAAAAAAGCTGCTCCTAAGAAAGCTGCTGCTAAAAAGGCTGCTCCTAAAAAAGCCGCTAAAAAAGCTACAAAAAAATAATTTAGTCAAGGTACTAAAAATAAAAGGCTCTGAAATTTCAGGGCCTTTTTATTTATACTTGAATCATGAAATCAAAAACACTTATTATTATTCTCTCGCTATGCTTAGCTTTTACATATATTCAATGTAAGCCAAAAAAATGTGCCAACTTCGAAGAAAATAGCAAGCCTGCAAAATATGATAGACATGGCCGTATCAAAAAATAAAAAGTATATAGTCAAAATCTATACGTTTTAATAATAGAAACCGAGCCCCAAAAAATTAATGAATCTGTTTATTAGTTTTTTTAAAATTATTCTTTTATAAGCGCTTCGTCATGCTTCTTATTTGCCAACTGACCGCAAGCAGCATCAATATCCTTACCTCTGCTTCTCCTAACGGTAGCTCTCACATTATGCGCTTCTAGGTAGTCCCTAAATGCATCTATTTTATTTGATTCAGCTTTTTCAAATTCACCATCACCAGTTGGGTTGTATTCAATGATGTTTACTTTAGCTGGAATCTTTTTGCAAAATGCTAATAGGTTTTTGGCATCAGCTAAACTATCATTAAAATCTTTGAAGGCAATGTATTCAAATGTTATTTTGCTTTTTGTGTTCTTACTAAAATATTGCAATGCCTCTGATAATACTTCTAAACTATTACTTTCGTTAATAGGCATGATCATGTTGCGTTTTTCATCCGTGGCAGCATGCAATGATAAAGCTAAGTTAAATCTGACCTTGTCATCGGCTAATTTTTTTATCATCTTTGATATGCCTGCTGTAGATACAGTAATTCTATCAGCAGCCATACCCAAGCCTTCAGGTGATGTGATTTTATCTATCGCAGCCAACACATTGTTATAGTTTAATAGTGGTTCACCCATACCCATAAATACAATATTGGTCAAAGGTTTTTTATGGTGGGTATTTGCCCAATCTCTGATATGCACAACTTGATCATATATCTCATCAGGATTTAAATTTCTTTCTCTATTTAGTTTTCCTGTAGCACAAAACTTACAAGTCAAGCTGCAACCCACTTGCGATGATACGCAGGCAGTCATTCTTTCATCAGCAGGTATCAAAACACCTTCTACCAAATTTTTATCATGTAAACGAAAACCACTTTTTATGGTTCCATCATTGCTTATTTGTTTGTCTTCAACCTTTATATGATTGATTACAAAATTTTCGTTTAAGAATTCTCTCGTGGCTTTGGGTAGATTACTCATTTCATCAAAACTGTTGCAAGATTTCTTCCACAACCATTCATATACTTGCTTACCTCTAAAAACAGCCTCACCCTTTTCTTTGAAAAAATCTTTCAATTCATCCAAACTAAATGCCCTTATGTCTTGTAACTTTTTGTCCATTGTTTGCTTGCAAAGGTAAAAGGTTTTTGGCATTTCAGTTATCTGCTTACTTTTGTGATATGATAATTATTGAAAATACCTTGGTTTCAGAGGATATATTAGAGAAAAATTTTATTTGTGATATTGAAAAATGTAAGGGTGCCTGCTGCATTGAGGGTGATGCTGGAGCGCCTCTTAATAATGATGAATTGATAATTATTGAATCACAATTTGAAAATATTAAACCTTATTTATCAGTCGATGCTTTAAAAGATATTGAGCAAAGAGGTTTTTATGAAAAAGATAAAGATGGAGATTTTGTTACCACCTGCCAACCAAACGGACTTTGTAATTTTGCAAACATTGATAAGCAAGGCATTTTAGCTTGCGGAATGGAGCAAGCTTTTTTAGATAGAAAAATAACCTTTAAGAAACCAATTTCTTGTCATTTATATCCTATACGCATTTCGCAAGTTGGGCAGTACGAAGCTTTGAACTACCACCGTTGGGATATTTGCAAAGCGGCATGTGCTTTGGGAGAGGAACACAAGACTCCTGTTTATGCTTTTTTAAAAGATGCATTAGTTAGAAAATTTGGAGAAGATTGGTATAATACACTTGACGAAATTGCTGAGGATTGGAATGAGCAAATGAATGTTGATTAGTAATAAAATAATGAAGTTTGTAGTTAGATTATCTAGAATGAATGGTTTGTATCTTATTGTTTATGATTGCTTAAAATAATAACTCAGCTAATTTTATAATAAAATCAATTTTTATACCAAGTGAAGCAGTGAAATTAGTATCGAATTCTTCAAAAGCTATTATGGCTAACTTTTTATACCCGTTTCCGCTTTCAGTTAACCCAATTGTTTTGGAGCTATTATATTTTGGGTGTTCTTGATTTTTATTGTAGCCTTTGTTTCACAATGATTAGTTAAATTAAATAATCAATGGGCCTATTTTCGTATGCTCGGATTACTTTGATTGTGTTGATTCAACTATAAATGTAGTCAATCAATATGTACCAGCTGAAAAAACATTTCATGGGTCTGATAATCCAAATGCTTTTATACCTTATATACTTTTACTCATGCAATGATTAGAAACTTAATATACTAAGAATCCAAAACTGCCATTAGCACTTTCAATCACAAATAATTTATTCATAGTTTTAAATTACTTGAATATGTAACTTGAAATTTCATTTCTAGTGGTATTCTATTAAGTTTGCCTTGTACCAATAGTTTTATACTTTCAAGGTAAATTAAATTTTCAATTTGTTTGATGGTGCTCTATTAATTTCTTGGAAGCATTGTTTGCCTTATTTTTTTGCCAACAGAAATATTTTATAATGTATGAAATTTTTATTTTACATGGTTTTAATTAATTCGATTTTCAGGGCACATGCCATATGTTTTAATAAATTTTAAAACAATAGCGTACATTTGAATTCAATATACATGATTAATATTTCTAGTAATTGGCCAAACACATATTTTCCAAAGGGTTTATTGCTTTGGTGTCTGTTACTTTTATTTTCATTAGTAAGTTTTGGGCAAAAAACTGATACCTTGAAATATGAAATAGAACTGGGTAAAAAGGGGAATATTATATACAATAGGAAAATTAGTTTTCACAATATGGGGGTTTATAGCACTCCCTTTACAAGAATTTTTTTTAAAGAGAGTAAGTTCGATGAATTTAAATCTGTTGGATTCTTAGGAAGGAAAATCAAACCTATTATCCAAGAAAATCCTCTTGCACTTATTGAGTTTAAAAAGTATCGAAATTATAAATTAGCAAGTTATACCACACTTGCATCAGCTCCAATTATTACAATGGTTTGGTTTGCATCTGCTAATTATTATAATAGAAGATTTGCTATGTCCAGAAGACGCGGTCCAATTAATTTAATCCCTGATGGCGCTTTTTACCTTTTTCCGTTTTCTATCGCAGGTATGTTTATGAGTTCAATTTTGTTAAATCAACAAGCAGATCATCATTTGCTAATGTCTACTGAAATTTTGAATCGAAAAATTAAAACATTAAGGCCTAAAAATTAGTTTAAATGTTTTATTTACAGGGGTTTTCTTCTAATGTTTTCTTACTTTTAAAAACTCCTAAATTAGCCTACATTTGCCAACGTATTAAAAAATGGAACACATAAGAAATTTTTGCATTATAGCACATATTGATCACGGTAAATCAACATTAGCAGACAGACTTTTAGAATATACCCAAACCATTAACAAGCGAGACATGCAAGCGCAGCTTCTTGATGATATGGATTTGGAAAGAGAACGCGGTATTACCATTAAGAGCCACGCTATTCAGATGAATTATGAATTGGATGGTCAGAAATACATTTTAAATTTGATTGATACCCCTGGTCACGTTGATTTTAGTTATGAAGTTTCTCGTTCTATTGCAGCCTGTGATGGAGCCTTACTAATTGTTGATAGTAGTCAAGGTATAGAAGCTCAAACCATCTCTAATCTATACCTTGCTATCGACCAAGGATTGGAAATTATTCCAGTATTAAATAAAATAGATCTTCCTAGCTCGATGCCTGAAGAGGTGAGCGACCAAATTATAGATTTGATAGGTTGCAAATATGAAGATATTATGCGAGCCAGCGGAAAGACAGGTGCGGGTGTGCATGAAATATTAGCGGCTATCGTTAAGCGTGTTCCAGCTCCTAAAGGAAATCCTGATGCACCTTTAAAGGCTCTTATCTTCGATTCAATGTATGATTCTTTTAGAGGAATTATTGCTTACTATAGGATCATTGATGGTAAAATTACGAAGAATGACAAGATAAAATTCATGGCAACAGGCAATGATTATTTTGCGGATGAAGTAGGTGTATTAAAACTTAATAAGGAACAAAAACAATCTATTCATGCGGGCGATGTAGGTTATGTAATTACGGGTATAAAAGATGCCAAGGAAGTAAAAGTAGGGGATACTATAACATTACTTGAGAATCCCACGGCCGAGCGTGTGGATGGTTTTGAGGATGTGAAACCAATGGTATTTGCTGGTATTTACCCTGTTGATACCGAAGATTTTGAAGAACTTCGTGAGTCAATGGGGAAACTTCAATTAAATGATGCTTCATTGACATTTGAACCTGAAAGTTCAGCAGCATTGGGATTCGGTTTTAGATGTGGTTTCTTAGGAATGCTTCATATGGAGATTATCCAAGAGCGATTGGAACGTGAGTTTGGAATGACTGTTATCACTACTGTGCCAAACGTAAGTTACCATGCATACATGACCAATGATGAAATGGTTATCGTTAACAATCCAAGTGATTTGCCAGATGTGAGTAGAATTGATAGATTGGAAGAACCATTTATTTCGGCTCAAATCATCACTCGAACTGAATACATTGGAGCTATTATGAGTTTATGTTTGAATAAAAGGGGCATTTTAATAAACCAAAATTATTTAACAACGGATAGAATAGAGTTGATGTTTGAGTTACCGCTAGCCGAAGTAGTTTTTGATTTCTTTGATAAATTAAAAACCGTTTCTAGAGGTTATGCGTCATTTGATTATCATCCAATAGAATACCGGGAATCGTATTTAGTAAAACTTGATATTTTATTAAACAAGGACATAGTGGATGCATTGTCGGCCATTATTCACCGTGATAGAGCTTATGATTGGGGCAAGAAGATTTGTGAAAAATTGAAAGACCTTATTCCAAGA